>OMLO01001429.1_pt1 | contig 18367 bp, 10 predicted proteins | sample 1674811 | NCBI WGS metagenome assembly OMLO01 (sample SAMN06265003, study PRJEB25207) | coral metagenome | isolation source: Coral host | place: Mexico:La Bocana,Puerto Morelos, Mexico | collected 2008-11-13 | reverse complement strand
GGGGGGGGGGGGGGGGGGGGGGGGGGTGCGTGCTCTGCCTTTAAGTCTGCCATAAGATGTTGGCACATAATTATACCTACCAGTAATTGAAATTGGTATCTTCAAGTTTCTATATGATCGAACGACTACAGTCAAAGGAGGGCCATTTTGAGGTCACCATGACCTACAAGTACTTTTATCACACACACGGCCATATTTTTAAAAAGCTTTAATTTGTAGCATGGCTCTCCATGGATATTATTCAGTGAAGTGAAAAGCAAAATAGATCTCTTCCTATACCTGTTCCTCTTTTCCCGTGTTCTTCCTCAAGTCCAAGAAATCAAAGATGTCACTATGCCATGGTTCCAAGTATATAGCAAAGGCACCTGGTCTCTTATTACCTCCTTGGTCGACATACCTTGCAGTCGCATTGTAAACACGCAACATTGGTACCAGACCGTTTGAGACTCCATTGGTCTGGTTGAAATGGAAATAGGAAAAATATTGTTATTTTTGTAAGAAATTTCATAATACATGTACCATTTAATTGTACCAGATAGTTTTGAGGACTGCTTTAATAAGCTATTCAGTATTTTCTTGGCCACCAACGTAGTTTAAAACCTTTTTTCCCTGTCAGGTAAAAATTAAATTCCTTTGTCTCTTAACCCTTATTAGGGTTAGAAGACAAAGGAAATTGAGAATCAAACTAGGTTAAAATTATGTTTGTAACCTGAATTTACTTTTAATTACAACATGCACCTGGCCTAGAATAAAATCTCCTTACCCCTGCTATATAGCTCCCAGAAGCTCTGATGTTATGCACATTGATACCAATTCCACCGGCTGATTTGGAGATTCTAGCACAAGTCATCAGTGTTTCATAAATGCCATCAATGCTATCATCTGACATTGTCAACAAGAAACAGCTTGACAGCTGTGGTTTACAAGTTCCAGAATTGAAGAGTGTCGGAGAGGCATGTGTGAACCACTTCTCGGACATCAAATTATAAGTTTCGATTGCAGCATCAATGTCATCCTTGTGAATTCCAACTGAAACTCGCATCAGCATGTGCGCTGGCCTTTCTGCCACTTTTCCATCAATCTTTAGCAGGTAAGACCTCATTAGGGTCTGCAGAATATCAGAAACATCTTTTTTTAAAATATGTGAATGTTGAAGTGAAAATTAGTTTTAATGGGCAAAATGAAAAAAAGCTTGACATACCTTCACCCCAAAGTAATTGTAATGATAATCGCGGTCATAAATGATAGCAGAGTTGAGTCTCTGAAAAAGGGACCAATATCATTTTTTTAGAAAGTAAGTAAGTATTGAGTTTGTCACCAATGTGTGGAAAGAATTCTAAAATTATCTCAGAGCATTTATATAGCATCAGTGGTCTTTGAACACACTATTGTATGCAGTTACATGAACAACTGTTAAGAATAGATTAAAATTTATGGAATATTTTAAGTCTTATGAAGAATTTGAAATTTTTTTCACTTACATCAGCATTATTCATGATGATCTCATGAGTCTCCTTAGAAATCAATGGAGCATGTTTACCGTTCTTAGGGTTGACATATCTGTACAGATCCGTCATCACATCTGTGAAAATATGCAACACTGGTTAGCAAAATAAGGTGAAAGAAAAATACAATGTAGAGGGTAAACTTAAATTCCCAAGAAGGATTATGAGCAATCATAGAGATCGGATAAGTGATGAGACATGAGACAAATGCTGCTATCAACCTTTTCCCTTTATTGACATTGAGGTTTGCAAAGGTGATTGCTGTTGCCATCCTCGTGCAATCAAATAATATTTTGTGACTAGATAAGAAATTTTGAAGTCCTCTAGGGACACTAGATTCTGCACCAACTGGAGGCATCCCCCAAGCTAGACACCTCCAACCCCCAACCCACCTGCACATTGAACCTTTTAAATTTACAATTGGACTAAGTCCTATCCTCTCGGGTATATCAAGAAGTCAAATGCCTAGTGTATGCCAGGGGGGAGAGGAAGGATGTCAATCAATGCATTATACTATTAAGCCTACCACTAAACAACTTCTTTGTTTCTTTCTGAAGATTTGAAACTTCAATTCTGGCTGCCAGGATGGCATAGTCAGGGTGAATAGTGGTCATTGACGCAGCAACCTCTGCAGCAAGAGTGTCCAGTTCCGTTGTTTGTACTCCAGGATAGATTCCGGCAATGACTTTCTTGGTAATTTCAAACTGAATAATGGAAAGTTAAGAAAACAAACCATTTTTTTTAATTACTGACAATGTGGAAAAAAACTAAATTTCTCACAATCTTGATGGCTATGTGGTATATTTATGGTGAATACAAATTAAACATGAACGTCCGACCACATGGATAAAGAATGAGCAAGAATCCATTTTTGTGGCAAACTTATCGTAAATGTACATCAAGTGATTATTTTGCACCGTGTACGAAAGAAAGCACAAAAACGTTTAAAAGTTTGCATAGATTTTTCGATCCTCTGAACAGCTTAGTTAAAAGTACAATGTACATACATTTTGCAATTTGTGATGTGGCATCGTTATACATTTTCGCGCCTTTATCGGAGAAATATCATGACTCCCGCAAATGTTTCAACACACGATTATTTAACTTGTTAAACTTGATTAAGCTAAGTTTCGCTAGAACTGAAGTTTTCCAATTTATTTCATTTGTACTGATTTGATTTTTCGTCGCTGTCCTCGTGCGATCAACAAGCTATATTTGCTGATTTCAAAACAATCGAAGATCGACGGGCATTTCGTAAATTATTAAGCGTCAAAGGTTTGAAGTCAAGGTCAAACTAATGTAAACTCGTATCCACCGTTGCAAGGGAATTCTCAGTTAAAGTATAATTTCTTGTTGCACGGACGTTGGAAATTGCGCGCGAAACCCTTTGAACCCTCTACGAAGACGACAAAAATATATCAAGTTTTAAACGATTTTGGAATGGATTGCCCAGAAATTTAAAAACTGTGGAAGAGAAATATGCTATTTGCCAACACTACCTAAGGTTTGTTCAGCTCGTTTGTAATTTGGCGCCAAAAGAGAAATCATCAAGCGACCATGTTGATTTCGATCGATTCGCGTTCTGTTGGCGAGCTTTCATAAAAAAATTTAATAACCTACCGGACAGACAAACTCAGACAGGCCATAGCTTAGTCTTTGGATCCGAGCAGTGATCTTGTCCAGAAAAATCTCCTGACGCTTTTTGTCTGAAAGAGAGAAGATCGTAGAGGTTAACTATTCTACTCAATACAAACAGCGACCATAAATGGTCGTCCGCGTTGAGGAACGGAATACTCACTGCGTTTAATGACGTAGTTGTGCAAGTTTTCAGGTGACTCCTCTGCCTTTAGATTGTCAGACATGTCAGAAACTTAAGTTGAGAACGAGTACAAAGCGAACTAGGGAAAGAAAATCTTGACCGATGTAGACCTTGCGCGTGAGATGAAGGAAAAAAGTGATTTGAAGTTGGCGCGCTCCGAGATTTTCAACCAATTCAAGTTTTCCCGCGTGTGTTTACCAGCATCCAATCAGGAACAGTTCGGGACGTTTGATGTCCAAATACGGATAAGCACTCCAGTTTCCTTTGTTTTTAGTGTCCCATTTGCTTTCATTCTTTCTCGTTGAATTATTATTTCTTTCTATCACAGAACGCGCATCAGTGTCCCAGTGCCTTGCAGAATTTCTTGCTTGAAGTTCGATTAATCGCAGTATAGAATATTTTGCATTTCATACCCTGACAAAAGCAGAATGTTTTCACTCAGTTGAGAATATCAGGAGCTGCCGGGGATTGGGTTATGTCCACAAGTTGCTCGATGTTGCCAGCATTTCTACTGTTTTATAGCACGATCGATGCCTCGACAAAGCTGTATTTTCCAAAGCTGTATCTTGTTGCTTGGGAAGAACTTTTTCGAGTCAACCAAACAAGTTCCGCTGAAGCGGAATTTTTGATGAACTGTTTTCAACAATCAAGACTCCCAGCTAAATACAGGAATGCACCGACCTGTGATTGAAAGTTAAAAATAGCATTAGTCACGCTGATCTCAGGAGACCTGGACGTGGAATTATTATCATATAAAATTGTCCGACATTTTAATGAAATAAATACAAACTTTGATGCTGTTGGGCTGGTGGATAGAGTTTTGGGTCAAAAGTACTCGTCCACCTCGGTGAAATGGTAAATTTATCGAGTGGAAACGCGGTAATCTTTGTTTCTTCGATTCACTCCCGTTTTCGATCTCTTGACATATTGTTCCGGACTTTCGTGTCGATAACATGACATAGGTATGGGATACCGCTGTTCAGCAGCCTTGCGCATTCACTCAAAACAAGAGCTATTACCGTTATAACGAAGTAGTGTGACTACAATCTTGGACAAAATAAATGGAACATCTGGACCACCACTCCCCCCTATTTCAATGATGCCAAAATGGCGCGTTTTTGCTCCTTCGCGCCTTCATCATTGCTTTGGGAGAAGGGGGTTAATTGTTCCTTTTTATTCTGTCCAAGATTGTAGGTTGGGATTGCTAAAATAGTGACTAAGAAGGGGTTTATGAGTGGTCGCAAAATACCCCTGTAATGGGGTAGGGGTTCTGAGAAGCTAACGACACATATCTGGCAAAAATTGACCCAAATACTTCCCGAGGGCGTAGTAAACTGCAAACAGTTGTTTTTCGATTTTTGCTATGCACGAGGCGCAGAAAGCTTGGGTCTACGTCCGCGCGTGCTTCACACGTCGGGTGCTTGTTCCGTGGCGAAGTCCTCACGCGTTTCCAAAAATTAAATGGGGCTGTTTTTTAGTCTGAAGGGGGAACCAGTTTGGCGCCTGTTCGTAATAAAAGGCCATACGCTCAGCTCACAATTTAAATGTTGGCCACTACATGTTTCTAATTTAGACTTTTCCCAAAGCAGTTGCCGTTGACAGGTCAGTTCAACGAACAGAACTCTCCATCTTTGCTAGGGTGTAGCAACCATACACGAACGGAAGCGTGTGCGGAAAAATATAAGGCGTCTTTAATATTTGAACTGGCCGGTTTGATAATCTCTATTCCCTCTTATTAAATCTACCCAGGAGCCCATAATCCCAAAGGTTGCCGGACATATAAAAACATAAGTGACTAATTACTGGGCAGCAAAGGGGAGATTGTGATCACGCTTCACGCGCGGAATATAACACAGTTCACGTCTCATAATTCTCGAATCACATATCTTTTTAAATTGCTTTTCACGTGTCACACATTAATTCAGTTTGCCCTTATCACGTGTCTCGCACGATCCCCTCGCCACACTGTGCACCCCTGCACCAGAATAACATCTCTTTTTCCATGATCTGAAAACGGCAGTATCAATTCTGAAGCATCTGCTTAGCCAAAACGCTGAATTTAACACCAAAAGAACGATCAGGGATGTGAAATTGGTGCCACAAATGGAAACATGGGAAGGAACGCAATGCCAAATTTTGAGACAACTACTTTCTTTGTAAGTGTCGCAGCGAAAAGGTGGCAAAAAATCGGATTTTACAATCTCTGAAAAAACCGGATTTGTAGCATAGCAAACCTCTTCCCGCCCAGCGACGTTGTTTTTTTTACAAAAACGCCTCAATAAAAGATTTTCCCCAAAACAGAACGATCTATTTTATGTAGGATCCTTTCAACCTTAAAAATTATACTGAGGAAAAAAGATTCAAGAAATTACCCGGCTGTCAAGGTCGCAATCTGAAACCTTCGACAAAATTAAACTCCAAATATAAGCTCTGTCAACAAAACATATATTGATCTTTTATAGCACGCCCCTAGCGACGTTTTTTTTTTACAAAAACGCCTAGATAAAAGATTTCCCCCAAAATAGAACTATCTATTTTATGTAAGATCCTTTCAACCTTAAAAATTACGAGGAAACACAAATTAAAGAAATTACCCGGCTGTCAAGGTCGCAATCCGAAACCTTCGACAAAATTCCAAATATAAGCTCTGTCAATAAAATATAAAGAGAAGTCTTTTATAGCATGCCATTCACAGTGGTTTGAGACTAGAGTGATAAATATTAAGATATTATTTTCAATGGAACTTGAGACGACTAAATTGTACTCAAAAAAAAAAAAAAAAATATATATATATATATATATATATATATATATATATATATATATATATATATATATATATATATATATATATCAAATTAGTACAACGGAGAGCCTGGAAAGTAAACATTTTATAAAGCAACATGGAGCTCGTTTTTCTCCTGTCAAGCTGCTATTTTTATATAAACATTTTCGCCAATTAACATTATGATGTTATCTAATAATAGGCCTGGGGGTAAAAAATATTTACAAGCTAGAGGAAACACTAACCAAAACATCGCTATTATACTTTTTAACTTTTTTGTTACACCAAAAATCAAAAATTTATACAACGTTTGCAGTTCAGCCATGATACTAAGTTACAGCTTCCCAAACGAAAGTAAGTTTTCGGGCGGCAAAATTTAGGGTAGCTGAAGCAGTTAGCTGGAGTCATTATTCTCGTCCCCTTGTTAAAGATACTAAATGAAGAAGTTCACTCTAAAATTAACTGTACGAGGGACATTTTTTGTAGCACGCTTCAGCAATTGTGCTCTGGAAACCGTCCGGTGACGAAGATGAGTTATCACATAGCTAAACGTGCTAAAAGATGTCGATCGAGATCGGCTGGTATATTTCTTTGCCGTGCAATAAGTCCATAGTCCGAGACTTTACTCGACGCCCACGGTATGTAAATTTCTACTCGGCGTGAAGTTGCAGTTTTTTTCCTGTGAAAATTGCTAATTTCCTTTTAGCTAGGAATCGTGTTTACGAAATGACACCATAACTGGAGGCTGAAAAACAAACAAGTCTTTAGTCTGTGTAATATTCTTTTCACGGTAGAAACAGTAGAAGTTCCGTGAGAAAATAAATCCTGCAGTGAACAGAGATCTGAAAGGAAAACTTAAAATGATTTAAATTATAAAAGGTTCTTTCACTTCAGCAACGATTTTAATTGCAATTAGTCCAAATACGCATTTTCTCTTGTTTTGGACATGATTTAAAAATGAAGATTTGCAAGTTTCATGAAAAAAATAATGATAAAGAAAACTTGATCCAACGGGTACTTTAACAAATAAATTAAGAACTCTATCGAGTGCTTAAAAGCACGCGTGTCACAATACAATTGGAAGAACGCTCACGTCGATAAAAAATACAAATGAGTTAAAAGCGAGAAGAAGCGACACGGCGTTGTCAGACTGCATAATTTGAGATGACTTACACCTGCGAGTCAGATATTTTATTTACAGATTAGACTGTAAGACTAACACAAGTGACACGATTTAGCAAATGTCTTCTTAACGAAAAGGATTTAATTAAAATTCACCCGAAATGAAAGTTAACATTGAAGTTGAGACAAAATTAAGCCTCTGGCAAGGCAGGGCGGTCGAGTTTTCATTATGTTCTCGTTCACAGCTTTTAGCTTATATTATTTTAGCCCACTTGCTCCCTGTCACGATTCGCTTTAAATATTGTTTCCTCCTCTCGGACATAAAAGGGACATTAATGGTTAAAGAAAACTACTTTTAGTTAGCGGCTGTTGTCAATGGCCTTTTCTCATTGGCAGTTTTGAATTACATCCGGCTGCAATTGGTCAAGTAAAAACATTTACACCGAAAATAGGGCTCACGGGCTAATTTATGCAGTGCAACTCTCCGTTGTTGTGCCGACGTCAAATTTAATATGCTTTCCGTCAATTGCGCTCTTCCCTGTCTCAAAACATCATTTACGGATTAAAACTGGAGATGGCCGGCTATTTCTTAGCGATGTTTGAGTTGTAAAAGGCGTTCAACGACTGTTCTACACGATCAACTTCACGAGCGTCGCTCGTTTAGCGACTAGAAGACTGTTTACAAACTTAACCTATCTTTCGCGGTTAAAATTGCGCTTTGGAACATCTATTTCATGGCTTTCGCATTCGGAGATTCGTATTTGAAACTACCGCCAATAAGCAAAGAAGGCACAGTCGAACTCGATGGCGAAAATTCGAAGAGGGGATCAGGCGTTGTTCGTGATAAACACGGCCTGGTAAGACTTCCTCCGATAGTTCGTTTGGACTCGCTTTGTTCGGCTTCAAGTGCATCAAGGTTTCGAAACGAAACTCAAACTGCAACAGCAGCTGATAGTGAATCCGAGCTGTCAACTTTAATACCACCTTCGAAAATCTCGCAGAAAATGGAGAGTTTAAGGCACGGAAGCTCGAGCAAATTCAAAAAATATACTCAGGCGAAGCGTGAAGATGAAACGAAATTAATTACGGACGTGGCTGCCAAGGAAACGACTGAAGACGACGCACGCTTTTTTGATGGCGAAGAAGTGTCAAAGCAGAAGAATCGTTTTCGCTTGGGGTCTAACACGCTGCTAGATAAGTCCAGCGATGATGAAGATTTAATGCCTCTTTACAAAGAGTCCGCGATTCGGCGCAGAGGCAGCAGCACATTTCAAACAGTGGGTAAATTAAGGAGATCACAGAGGCTAGCGAAATCTTCACCTGAATTATCTAATAGAAAGATCAATTTGCGACGTCGTCCAGAAAGCACCTTGTCATCGTTCACCTCGGGCCTTAAGCGACCGACAAGCCGTTCTCGCTTATCACAACCTCGGCTTTCAGTTCACGATATCGACGGGTCAGTGTTATCGCATCTTCAAAACACCTCGAAGATCGAGGAGCATCAGAAAGAACACGACAAGCGAACACATCGCAGCAATTATAGGTGGGCAAATGTCGGCGCTAACCAGCCGCAAAGCACCCCTAGCTCGCCTGTTTGCAGTGAATCTGTAAATAAAGAGATCAGGCAAAAAGGTCGAAAGTCATTAAACGACATAACAGACGCGATACAGTTTACTGACCGAAGAAGGCCTTCGCTGACTCCGAAAAAGCAAAATTTAATCCAGGAAAGCGAAGTGCTTAAAATTGAAGGAAAAAGCTGCGTGCATAATGAGAGAGAAACGCCGCGAGACCATGTACCCACAGCTGGACACGGCGACACTTTACATCCGCCAAAACAAGGTGAAAAAAGACACTCTTTGTATGATTTGCAACAAATTTTGACTTTGCTTCAAGGAGAAAATTTGAAGCGGCAGAGCTCTTCACCGGCCTCGACGCCTCGAAATACAAGCGCGACTTCAAGCGCGAACGATAAAGCCTCAAATGCGTCTGTTTATGATTTAAGGGAGTTCTTGCTGCAAGCGGCCAGCGAAGCCTCGAATTCCAGTGCGGGACAGACGAAGAAGAAAACGAACTCTTCGCAGCATCTTCTCCTTCCTGGTCAAGAACGAGATAATTCACGCAACGAAAGAAAAGGTTCAGTATATGATCTAATGGAGTTTTTATCCCTGGGTGGCGTTGCAGAAGCGGAATCAAGCTCGGCGAGCGAAAACTCCAGCAGAGCAACTTCCCCGAGAATTTTGTTAACCCCTGGCGGCCCGGGATTGAATGACTCGCTTTCTGTTGCTACGCACGCTGAAGAAGGTAGGCGCTCGTCTACTTACGATCTTATGGAATTTTTATCTCTGTCGCGTTCAGGGGGTAGTTCCCGCTCAGATTCAGGACAGAGTTCTCCAGCTTTGCGTGGGAATGATTCTAGTAGTGGAGTAGAAACTGATCAAAGACAGAGGAAAGAGAACAGAAGCCTGTCTGTGTATGACTTAGCAGAGTTCTTGTCTATGACTTCTGCTGTGCCTCCGCTCGTGCGGGTTACACCGGCTTCAGATGAGGAACAAACGGAAGCAAGCGCAAATCTCGCGCCGGGAGCGACGAAGAATGATTTAAACATGCCCAGGAAATCAGTGTACGATTTGAGAGAAATTCTCAATGTTATGCAACAGGAACACGAGAGAAAACGCGAGTCTACCTACAATTTGCAAGAAATTCTATCTAAATTGCAACGAGAAGGCGATGAAAAAAGCCATATTTCTTCTGTTATTACAAATTCCAACAACTTTGCATCCCCCTCGCCTCCAATGACCGCCAGCAGTGGCTACTCGACCGCTAGCGACTCTACAACATCAGCAAAGGCGAAACACTCGGAGACAAGTACCAGTAATCGTCAAATGTCTGTGTATGACCTAAAAGAGTTCTTGTCGCTGTACGCCGCTCAACAGAGCCAGCCAAATCAACAACAGCTGTCATCTGCCATGCTCCGACGAAAGTTTTCAGGCGTCTCGCAAAGCGGTGTTAGTATTCACGTCACCGACGAGAGCAACAGAAGCATCGACAGCGAAGTCTTCGAGGATGTGTTCCTTCCGGTGCCTGCCCCCCCTGGCCCCGACCCGGGTGGATCATCGCATAAGAGAAGTTCAGTATACGACCTCCGCGAGTTTTTAAACATTTTAAACGATGACGATTCACCTTTGAGAAGAAGATTGTCTAGTGTGTCATCTGTCTCATCTAAAACTAGCGAAAGCGAACCTGAGTCAAATTTCTTTGCAAACTCGCGAAAATCAGATTCAAATTCAGCCTACGAGAGTGAAAACAACACGGCCGCGGCAACGCGACCTCAGCTTTCCCCGCGTCAAGATTCGGGAGGCAGCATGTCTTTGTATGATCTTGGTGAGTTCCTTTCGCTTCTCAACACCGACGAATCTCCTCTAAGGCGGAGGCTTTCGAGCACGGGTGAAATTCTGGTAGGAGAGGGTGAAATTCGAGTACGAACGCCTGTTCTTTCGGGAAGCGACTCAGAGAGGGGGCTTTACAGTCTGGAAGAAATATTAACGCTTATGAACGATCTTGAACAAAAGAGAATCAATGAAAACACGAGTGGAGAACCTGAGGTTGATTCTGGGGAGGAAATAAGTTTCCAAGTTCCGACTTTACCTCCTAAAACTGAGAAAATGAACACTCAACCTTTATCGTCTAGAAAGCGCTTACAGTCTCAAAAATCGCTTAAAAGTGTCCCAGAAACGTCCGAAGTAAAATCGAACCTTTCAAACTCTTTTTAAACTGTTTTTTGTGTGAATCTCGCTGAGAGAAACAAGGAGAAAGATGATTTGCGACGGCAATCAATTTTTTAAATCTTGACGCTGCTTCAATCAAAATAAGTAGTTTTGTTTGTATCAAAAAATTGTTTGCTTTGAATTTCTGCTTAATACGCTTGGAGATCCTTTCTTCTCCGCTATTTTTCTCAAAGTAAATTGTGTATATTAAGTTTTATTCAACCCAACTAAATATTTGGCCATATCACGCCCAAGAGAGATATATAAAAAAAAAAAAAAAATTGTACCTAACACGTAACGGAAAATAAATTTGTTGGTTTTAGTCAGTCTACAGTAATTCCGTACTCGGGGAAAGTTTCACCTGCCAGGCTATTAAGAAAATGCCAGAATTTACATAAACAGTTCTGAACACTGAATTTGTTGACTAAAGATTTGTGGAGATGAATTGACCATAGCCATTTATGAGAAAAACGATAGAGTCGCAAATGTTTTATTAAGTTAAAAACTGATGAATATATAACCCTGTAAAAAATGTCTCAAAAATGAGCCTGAGTTCTATATGCGTATTGAATTACCTCTCAGAGTAACTAAATGTAAACACATCATTCGTATGTCGAACTGGCATACGTCTGTAATAACTGTTCTTTTTTCTGTTCATGTTTTATACGAAGTGGCAAAAGTAAGTCAGTCTTAAATAGCAGACGCCTACGCAAAAAGCAGCCGATGTGTTTTGTTCAGAATATCATTTACAGTAATGAATTATCTGATCTGCTCCCTTTTAAATTATGCTGCTTTCGCTTTCCTGGCCTTTTCTGACTCTGAAAAATAGGTTAGAGTCCATAATTCGGACCTGTACTTGTTGATTAATATCAATAAATAGATATAGCATGAGTTGAAATTAAAAAAAAATATATATAGTTAAAATATTATCAATCAATTTTATAATTCCACCTAAAACTGAAATGTTATGCTTAAAATACATCTCCCTCTTAGGATTTATGGACTTGCTGACTTGATGGCCATTGTAATTATTTACTGAATAATTTATTTCGTTTAAAATAATACTTTGTACTGTGTTTTTTGCCAACGCCTTTTTATCGATGATATGTATGGCTCTCCATAAATTCCTTCGTTCGTAATTTAGCCCGAAGGCTAGGAAAACTACATTGAAAAGAAGAATGCTCAAAGGCGAAGAAACCAACCACTAAATTTCAATATCATTCAGAGCCTGCGACGTCTATGAGCCATCTTCCGGATTTTCAGATCAATCACTGAGGATGCTTAAAACAAAAGCGGATTAATACTGTCAAATTGTACTCGTTACTCCAGCAAATTGCTTTATGCAATTAACATTGATAGACTAGCCGCGTCATTTATCTGAAGTGTCAACTTAATTTCAAAGTCTTGAGCCGTCGAGACCCTTAAAATTTGTTTAGAAATAGTGTACAATATTTGTGCTGTCGGCTTTCTATGAGTTACTACTTTACAAAGTAAATAATATTGAATACCTGAACTTTCAGTAGATCGATTTCGCCTCACACTAAAATTAAACGTAATTGGAAAAGGCACTTCCTTACAGTAAAATTTACGCGTAGAATTAATGTGCAAAATAGAAAATTTAAAAATGGACTCGAATACGAAACAAACTTAGCGTAATTTTTTCCAACTTGCTATCTTCGTCTGAAGAGATCGGTGTAATAAAAGACTTTAATTTCAAGTGTTTTTCTTCCAAATTGAGGACATAATGAGAGGGAATTTCACACAACTTATGGCAAAGTTTCGGCTACAGATTGCATTAATTTTCCCATATAACTATATAAATTTATAAAGCGCTGGCTGTTTTTTCGCCAGTCTTGAAAGATGTCATTCCCCGTATGAACTGACATCCACATCGTGTTTGTAAATTCGTTTGCCGGCGAACTTCAAGTAATTAAAATCTTTATTGCGTCCTTTATCAGTCTTAACAATTGTGCTACTGAGCCTTGTCCATCCATTAACATTTTCTTTTTACTTTCGCTAAGTCCTTACAAACAATACTCCCTCAAACGACATTAATCACTTTATCCATTACGCGAGATGAAAAAAAACGTCTTGAAATTTCTTGATGATATTCACAAGATCTATTTTAAGTTTTTTCGTGGGCTGATTATTGCAGTTTCAGAACACGATAATGAAGAAAACGTTTTCGCCTTCGTAATTGCCCCTAATGTATTCTTTAAAAATGGAAATATCCCAGACAAAACTTAACTCATTATAAACTGACACCCTCGCTCCTCGTGAACAATGTCACGAAGCGATGGAAAAGACCAGTGAGGCAAGCACGCAAATGGCTTTGTATGTAATGCCCCACGCAAAAGTAATAATACACTTAAAACCGAGCTCGTAAATTGAAATTTTAAAGGCGTTTCGTTAATGGATCGAAGTTGACGAGATCTTTACCACTCATTGGTGACGGAAATCGCTGGCACCTGCTTTGGATGGGTCGAGGATGGGTGTCCAGGCGGCCGCTAGCTGGCCGATGGAGAGAGACCTGAGAGCTGGAACCGCGAATTTCTTAAGGCTGGTTTTCACTAGCGCACAAAAGCAAGCTTAAGCACAAGACGCGGAGTGCTGTAAGTAGCACTTTTTGTTGCGAACTGTTTGTAATAAGAAGCACTAATTATCTACATCTTACCGCGTCTGTGTCAGTGTCAACTAAGGTTGCGTCGATACCACGGCGGAGGAATTTGAAAACGCAGCTACCGAGCGCTATCGTTAACTCTAATCCGTACCGAAAACGGAGTTTTTCGATAACACTCTAGATACCGGAGGAATTTGAAAACGCAGCTACCGAGCGCTGTCGTTAACTCTAATCCGTACCGAAAACTCTAGATACCGGAGGAATTTGAAAACACCGGCTTTTCGTTTCCGAGTAGAAGAAAGACATTTTAAAAACAGAGCTTTTCGAAACTGGCGTCATAATAATCTTGTAATTTCTCTGACCGAGTTTTCGGAAAACGCAAATCCAACATGGCTGTTGATTGTTGCATTTTTGAATTCCTTTTGCGGTAGTGTGGACGGAAAACAGTTGTTGCATCAGTCTTCAGAGTGAAACCACCGTATTCAAATTACTTCGGAGCCTCGGTCATTGCCCTGAGAGGCTGCCACAGTTTTGACAGAACGCAATCCCGCCATTTGGTAAAGCATGCGATAGCGAATATGTATTTTGTAATATGTATGTATGCGAGTATGTATTTTGTAACGATCGAGGCAAGATACCAGTTGAAATTCGTAACAAGTTCATTACTATGTAATCCTGATTCTTTCTTTATTGACATGTAGAGTTCCCAATCAACTTTTCATCTGATCATTATATAAAGAGAGCGATTCATTTCTTCTTTCTTAGTTTCTACTTTTTTATTTATTGATATGTGGGAGAATCTCTAAGTAAAGAGCTGAATTTGTTCAGTTGTAGGTATTACTATTTGCACGCTCTGCGGGCCTGTGTGGTGCTACAGATCGAGAGAAAGCAACAGGACGCCGTTAGTTTTTTTTTTTTTCTTGTCAATTTGTTCTAATTTAAGACCACCATTTGAAAGACCTCAAGGGTAGAAATTTTACGTATTATAGCTGTCAGGTTTCTTCAAAAAGCTGTGGAAATGTTAGCCCGCCACGCGTTACGCGCGCGGGGACACAGCGAGGTCAAAACGTATTGATACTCAGCGGTCAACCTTTCCAAAGTATAAGGACTGGGTCCCAGTCAAATCACAAAATGGCGGCTCTGAAACATGGATCAAGAAAGTTCTATGATATTCCAAGCGAGGAATTATCAAATTTAAGGAGCAGATATAGTTTTAAAAAAGAAAATAATATCGAAGAACTCCTCAAATACATTGATCAAAGTTGTATTGGGAAAGATGTAACGTTTTCTGGGCCGTATGGTGCCCGGAAAGGTAAGCTTGTTCAGTACATCGTGAGGGTAACCTTAGTGTTATGAACTAAAATGACTAAAAATGTCCGAATTCTTTGTCATTTACAGTGACGTATTGCGACTATACAGCATCTGGAAGGTAGGCATATGGCATATAAGTAGGATCGGATACACGATGACGGGGGATATAATAAATTTGTTTTTTAAAACCGTTTGGCATGGTTTCTCAAACTGGGCAGTCCTGAGGACCTCTCAGTCCCTCTAAACAGGTCGAAATTAGTCTTTTTACCTGTACATGTAATTACAACCAATGGTAAATCAGCAACATATGATTGCTTAATGCTTCTCATTTTAGATCATTAACATTTATTGAGGACTATATTAGAGAGCAAGTCTTACCTCACTATGGCAACACACACACAACTACAACAGTGACTTCCTTACAAACAACATTATATCGGCATGAGGCAAGGTAAGTTGGTAATGTAAACTCAGTAAATAATGTCCTTTGTAACAATAATTTTGTTTTCTTGGAGCTCTGTCTTCATTAGACCTCATCACAGTTTTGGTGATCATTTTTTGGGCAAACACCTCCAAAATAACAGTGTCTGCATAAGAATCCATTGTTAAATCTTTCTTAGAAAATTATAAAACCTTTGATGACTTCATTCTCAGAAACTAAAGGTAGCTACCAATAGATTCTACCCAAAACCTTGCAGTTGTGGCACATTCAGTTTCTACTATACAAGAATGGTATTGAAATCATGTTACAGTCAGACACATATCCTAGATGTCTTAGAAGAAGTTCAAGTTTAATAATTGCACACTATTTACAGGAAATAACTTAGTATTAGACGGTATACAATGATACAAAAAAGGAAAATAATAAAAATAGTAGTAAACTAGAGGAAACAATATTTAGTTGTGTACAGTCACCAAAGTAGCCGGTAAGCTTTCGAGTTGGTCACTGTCATGAAGATATAAATTGGAAGAGTAATAATAAGGACAGTTAATTACAAACACTTACAGTTGAATCTCCAGTTGGTCTCCCATATACAATATAAGAAGGATAGGGGTACTTGACGGAAATTTATTAAAGAACACCTGAGAAGTACCAAGATCCTGTTTTCTGGGCATGACTTGGAATATTTTTACCTGAAGATGTATCAGTTCCAAAGCAGCACATCATCTCCTGTCATATTTTGGTTTTCTCAATACCCTAAAAGATATTGCAAAAGTTCTTACTGAACACCTTTTGAGAGAGGCTTTTAGAACCCCTAAAAGATATGACAAGTGCCCCTGTCCTTGTTGTAAGGGTGTCCCCCCCCCCTAAGGAGAACCTTGCTATCTCAAACTCTGTTATCTTGAACTAACTTCTAACTTGGTCTCAAATCATTTCCTCTTGGATATGCACTGTTTCCACCACTTGCTACTGGCTATCGTGAACCCCTGACATCTCACACCTTTTTTGGTTTCTGCATCTATGGCAGGGGTCAACTGTATACATATATATACATGCATGTAGTGCTTAGAGTTTTCTAAGTACTTGTATTATTGACTTTTCCTGCTTATATATCAGGGATATTATCAGAAATGCAGTCAATGCCAGCGAGAGTGATTCTGTGGTATTTGTTGGAAATGGTGTAACAGGAGCAGTTCACAAGTTAATTCATGCACTGGACTTCAGACAACCTCCTGTGAGTTTTCTGATTGCTGTCAGTAGCTGCATCTAATAGGATAGACTTGCCAAAGATAATTTTAATTTCATACCCCCAAAGAATTCTGCTGGACCTTTCTGTTGTTGTTTATCCTTGAGTATTCCTTGGAGCTCTTTGTACATGATACTACTGGCTGACTCATCCCCAGTTGTTTTCATACAGCTTCCTTCGGCATTTGGCTCAGCACAAGATGTGTCAGAGCAGGGTGAAATGAGTATTGAGAATGCAAGGTGGGGGGAGACAAAATCATCTTTTCCTCTTCCCCCTCTCAAGCAAAATCCTTGCTCACCTTGGTCTGTGCCAAGTAGATCAGTTGCCTTAAAATCTCTCTTATTTCTACCAAGGTTAATGTGAACCATCATTTCTGCCACACATAACTGATATAACCTTGAAACTGCCGATTGGGGGAAGAAGGAAGTTTGTCACATTTGAACTAAGTTATACAGTGTAACTTCCACTAGTCACAGTATTAGTGCCTCTTTCCCCCCCTGCATTAAATTTGGCAGTGCTCATTTATACAACTGGGTGAAGAGAATCACTGTGACAGTGTAGTGTCTTGCCCAATAACTCAACACAATGATCCTGGACGGGGCTCAAACATAAACTGCTTGATCCAGAGTCTAGTATACTAACCATGACGTCATTATGCCTCCAACTTGGAGCCTGATCATAGGGTTTACGCCTTTTTGTTCTTTTGGAGAACCAAGGTAATTTGTTGTTTCAAGTAATAGTTGTTAGTAATTCAAAGTCATGATCCAAATAAAATCATGAGAAACCTTTGTAACCATGAAATCCTTGGTGCCCAGCACTAATAAGCTAATATGAAAAAAGTAAGTTTTTGCAGTCACCCAAAAGGAAATAAAGTTAGTTGCCTGTGACACGTGGGTTCTTCTATTGAACAATTCTGGATTAGCATTTTAATGCTGATGAGCTGTCAGATTCTTTTGATCGCTGGAAATGGGATATACTTGCTGACTGTTGATATCCATAATTTAGGGGTTTTGTTCAGCTCTGACCTCCCTTTACTTGTAAGTTTGCAATGTTTCAGGTATTCACTAACAAAATGTTGTTCTTTGTTGTGTAATGTCTCCTTGGAATCAGATTGTGTTTGTTGGACCATTTGAGCATCATTCAAATCTCCTCCCTTGGAAAGAATTAGGAGCTGAGGTAAAGAGTTATTACACAACCTTAAGAGCATCCCTTGGCCAGAAGACTGAATTGTATTTTATCTTGTAAATAGTTTAAAAATATAAGTTAGTAAGCTAGTAAGTAGAAATAGGCGACTGAGGCTATTTCTCTATCAATGATTCTTGGGTGAACAGTTGTTGTTATTATTGGGGGATCTTTGTTTCCAATATTTGTATCATTAACATAAGTGATACAGTTTCTGATGGAACCTCAAAACATTAGTTCTGAATATTGAAATGGCATAACATGAGCAACTGTCCCAAGAAATCTGAGTCCAATGTAATGAAAATTTTAGATTGTATGAGCTTGCAAATGAATATATGAAAGATCATATATTTGAACTGGGGAGAAACATATGAAGACATTAGTGATCTTCACAGTTACACACAACTTGCAGTTGTGAAATTAAAGCCTGAAAAAAATTCAGGCCTGAACAGGATTCAAACCCATGACCTCTGCAATACCAGTGCAGTGTTCTACCAACTGAGCTATCAAGCCATCTGGGAGCTGGTCACATTGTGAGTTCGTAATATACCCGTAGAAAGTGATTATGCAA
>OMLO01001427.1_pt1 | contig 18376 bp, 10 predicted proteins | sample 1674811 | NCBI WGS metagenome assembly OMLO01 (sample SAMN06265003, study PRJEB25207) | coral metagenome | isolation source: Coral host | place: Mexico:La Bocana,Puerto Morelos, Mexico | collected 2008-11-13 | reverse complement strand
GTCATACAATGGAGGATGGACCATGTGTTACACTACTGATGAATATGCCAGCCCCAAGACTGAAGTCACATACAGCGCTCAGTTTCCTTATGGCAGTGATGGCTACAGGACAGACTGTAACAACATCCCTGTAGGTTTTCAAGCACTCCGTGCATGTGAACTTTGGAAGTTTTCAACCTCGTTCCCAGGGCTTTTCCCTTTGAACCTTCAAGGGAAAAGCCCTGGGAACGAGCTTGGGAAGTTTTGATTGTTTAAATCCCGTAATATGCGTTACTCACCCTTAGGGTTTCGTAAAGTGATTGAATACATTGCCCCTGTCCCTGGTACATACATGCGCATGCCTAAAAGAGGCAGAAAGTACAAAGCCTCGAACACCCGCGGTTAATTTAGTCCTCTATATCCACCAAACATAAGGTAGGCTCGATCACCAGCCGCTGTTCGGGAAAGGAGCCCGCGCTCCTCCCCCGAAGGGACACAGACCAGACACGAGAGAGCGGCGGAAATCGAGCCTAACATAAGGGGCTTCAAATTTCATTGCCAAAACTATTAATTTACCTTTAAGCATGGCAAAAAGTTTTCTCCGTTGAAGCCCTCGTTTCCAGACAACATGTTGGATATGTCAATGGAAGCAAGGACTGAAGTCTGGATCGAAATCAGAGCAATATTGGAACCCTTGGAACTCCTCGATCATCGAATACTTTCAAGGAATAACTACGCACCGTCGGGTGTTCTTGAATCTAGTTTCCTCTATTTCCCGCTGAATTTCTTTACTTACCTGGATTTGCTTTCTCTTTCTCACAATCTTAAAAGGACCATCGGAGAAAGTTATAAAACAAAATGATAACTGATACGCATGAACGAAGTAACGAATGAATGAATGGCTTTTACGACTGTCTAAGTGCTTGCTTTGTTTTTACAAAAATGCTACAAATGCCAAAAAGCTCAGTTTTTCCTTACTTTTAAGTTCACAGAAATAATTTTCGTCGATCACCAAACGGAAGACAGAGCCTACTTCAAGCGACGTGAGAGTCAACCTATTATGGCCACTATGAATTATGGGAAAACTGCCGATACTTATGGATTGTGGGACCGTGTGGGAACAGACAACGCTTTCTCCTATCAGCTGTTAATCTGTGATCATTCATTCTATTCCGGCTTCTTTGTATCTGGTTTCACCAGAAATTGTTTTAAGTTCTGTCATTCGTGGTGCGGTGATACATTCTCGCCGTACTTCCGTACAGCATCCACTAGCCCCTCTTACAAAGGTGTGGCCTTTAACATCAATGGTCATAGACCATTGGACAACAGGCTTGTTAGTGTTGGTGTGCGCTGACATGAGTGATACATCACAACAGCTTTGTCTGTTTTAACGACCATATTCATGCGTGGATAATCGACTCAGTTTATTTACGTTTTTGGGCTTTCTTCGATTTGATACTGGCATCAGCTACAATTACGAAAATATTTCATACAGTACACGTCGAAATACTATAAAATGACATAACAGTGGACTAATAAATCCCTTCTTTAATGGTAAAATACGAAACCGTCATTTTGCTCATTGTTTGTATATTTTCTCGAAAATATCCGCGCTTATATACAGGGTATTTCACCACAGGGCAAAGATATTAATTTTATTTCGAGTTATAAACACAATATTTCCCTGATGATGCCTTGGATCGGCGAAAGCTTGGATTTATAAATATTTATACCTAAATTTCACAGTAGTTTCAAGCCTCATTTCAATGTTTGTCAATTTTTCACTTCCTCTCTTTACATTTTTTACTTCGTATAGTGTGATCGTCCGGGTAAGGGTAGTTCTGAAAAGAACTGTTGTTGGTGACTACCTTTTCGACAACCTGAGCGGAAGTCATCTTCAGAGTCAAGTGAATAGTGTTTGTCGGTCAATGATGTTTTTAGTCTGGTTCGCTGAAAGTGATTGGTCAGTTTAGTCATGATGGTATTGCCTTAAAGACCCGTGTAAAGTTTGTCATCAGTCATTGGTCGGTTTCGATCCCTCCATTTTTAGTCAAATTATCCGGTTTGAGGTCACGGTGTATTGTTAGTCAAATTAAGTCGATCTGTTGGAAGTCCGATTCTCGGTTTTGTCTTACGTCCCGCATAACTCCTTTGAAAGGTGCCAGTAGTTGTTGAGATCTGTTAAGATGCGTTTGTTTTTGGTTGATGGATAAGCTTTCCAGAATCTCTCTTTCCATTCTCTGCCACCTTATTGGTGAAATCAATCATTGTGTAGTCGATCTATTTAATAACTCTTATATCAACAGAGAGGTTTTGGTTTGCCTTAACCAAGCCTTAGATTCAATCAGTTTCCACCTGGATCAAATGCTACTATCATCACAAAGTTTGGGCAGCAGTTTGTAAGAATGCCGGCTTTCCTTCTTGTTTTTGTTTTAACCGCCATCTCGGTTTATCAAGCAGCAAGTGAAGTTTACATCGATGGCTCCAAAGCCTTGAGGCGAGATGCAGGGGAAGGTGTGGTCTACGCTAACTTTGCAGCGCACAAGTTTCGTTCCCTGAACTTAGTTCCATTAGTTTCAACTTCAGTAAAAGATACTCGAGAGTGCGGTAAACTTTGTGTCGACCACTCATCCTGTTTCTCAACAAATCTGGCGGCATTTCGTGATCAGGACGGCAAGATTATATGCGAACTGTTACCAAGTGATAAATACAACAACTCTAACAAGTTTATTGACAACACAACGTTCCACCACTTCAGTATAAAGGTGCGTCCACCGTCAAACATTCACGTCTCAGGTTTGCGTTTTGCTCAACTGATACCAGCTAGATAGTGCTGTTGAGATTATAAGGCGAATCTTTGGAATCATTAATGGTCCGAGAAGTGTTGTTAGAGATTAACACATTTAAGAACAAATGATACACTCGGTGGCTTCTTAGTCACCTTGTCAGGTGATACATGATGCAATTAGTTAAGCATTCAAAGGAAATCACTTTTGAAATACCAAATTAAATTTTATTTATTTTTATTTTTTAAATGTAACTATCATTCAAGTGAAGTTGTTCAGTTCCGTGATCTAGAGCTCTTTATTCCCTGCTGAGTATCCTGGAGGAAATCACTTTTATTTGCTATTATATTTAAGGTTAAATCCAGTCAAAGAATATTGATGTTTGGAAGGAGGTTTTAATAATGAAACATTTGAAACAAAGAAAAAGTTGTTCCTCTGTGAAACTTCACACCTGTTGTAAAAAAATAGTTCCCATAACTTAGCGTCCTGTGACAGGAGTTACCTGATGATCAAGCAAGGTTTCGAATTGATCCCAAGTGGCTGATAAGGCTTTCAGTCTTAGGGTTAGTGGCGCCACGAACACTTTCCAGGTACTAGTCAACACAAAGAAGTAAGGTTACTTAGCCGAGGCTCCAAGAAGTACAATTTGTCAGCATAAGATTCCAAAACAAATGTTCTAAGATAAGGGTTAGTCTTGGGATCAAGGTTATATTTTACTTATGGTTATTTTGGGTTAGAGACAGTGGCTAGCCTGCAGCCTGCATTTTACTGACATTGGCCAAATGTTTAAATAATGGCGGCTAGCCTAGTGATATGTGTGCTAGATTGAAAATCTAGACGTTCCAGGTTTAAATCGTCCTCCTTGTCGCTGGGTGGATTTGCGTTTGATGGTCCCAAACACAACTTCCCACGCTTTATAAATAGCAAACGGGCGAGCCTCCCTTCCAATGGGATTTTTAACAAGTTTCTGTTCAAAATTTGTTTGCTTATTTCGGTGTCCCTAGTGAGTAACCCAGTGTTACACTTGCCGATTAAGTAGTATATTTATTATTTCAAACTAAGCTTCTTAACATGATTAAACTTTTCTGAGATATGGCATTTATTTTATATGAAAGGCCTACTTTTACGAGCCAAGATTTGAAATGTCAGCCTCATTCGGGTTAAACACTTTAATCTTAGTTGTGTTATAATAATATTGTTTGCTGGTGACAACAGAGTCCTTGCTCCAGTGATCCATGTTTGAGCCGAGGAACTTGTGTGGCCAAGTACGAGAACAACGACTATCACTGCGTATGTGTGAAAGGATATGCTGGTAGACATTGTGAAATAGGTATTTGAAGCCTTACATTGAATTAAACACAAGTATTGTTAAATACCGAGAACCCCTTCGATAGCTTTAAAACAAAATTTAGATTCAGCCAGTTGAATAAGGACACAGTAGAAACTTCATTTCAGCATGTCGACCCCAATGACAAGACTCTTTAAATACCCCGCACGCTTCAAACCGCTGACCATACAGGAGACCTTTTGCTGTTTCTACAGTTTTGTTCTTTTTCAACTAAATCAATTTTTTAGCAGTTGCGTTTCGTTAGCCGGCTAGACAGGAAAACATTAGAGCCGGTTAGAGTTTCGGCCAGCATCACACGTGCCCTTTACATTGCAGATTGTTGTAGCACTGCTAAGCAAAGAAAGATTATCAGCGCGTTAAAGGTTCCATGTCTCTACAAAATCATGCTTTTTTTTTCTCCAATTTGTCATTAGCAACATCGCTTGACTGTGAAGATATAAAGAATCGAGGTCTTTCTCAGGGCAATGGTTTGTATTGGTTGGTCCCGGATGTAAGAAGCTATTCAAATGCCTTCCAGGCCTACTGCGACATGACATCATACAATGGAGGATGGACCATGTGTTACACTACTGATGAATATGTCAAACCCAAGACTGAAGTCACATACAGTGCTCAGTTTCCTTATGGAAGTGACGGGTACAGGACCAACTGTAACAACATCCCAGTAAGTAAATATGCTTTACCCCCTGTTGGTCTATTCTTCTTCGTTCCAATAAAATAATCTTTTGCGGCTGGAACCGGACTGCTCGATACGGAATCAACCGCTGCACAAACCATAAGGCCACCGCGCTTCTCGCAATACTTTTTTTAAGCCTCCTGTTATTTCTATATTGTTATGCAACAGTAATACGGGCTGACTTGGCTGTGACACAGCGATTTGTCAGCATTACAGGGTCAGTTGAATAAATTATAGGGTTTTTTCTTTTAATTCTAAAACTCGGTTTCTTTTAACTAAGAATCCTTTCTTTTTTTTTAACAGTCACTGTTCTTTTGCATTTTTCAGTTCACAGAAATTATCTTCGTGGATCACCAAACTGGAGACAAGGCCTACTTTAAGAGACGATTAAATCAGCCCATAACAGCCACTGGTAACTATGGCAACTCTGCTAGTACTTATGGATTGTGGGACAAGATGGGAGCAGTCGACAGTTACTCATACCAGCTGCTGGTCTGCGATGGTTCGATTTACTTCGGCTTCTTTGTTTCTGGCTTCACCAAACAATGTTACAAGGTGTGCGACCACTGGTGTGGTGACTACGTGTCGCCCTACTTCCGTACAGCGGGATATCGACCTGATCTGAGTGGTATAGCATTTGACGTCAATGGTCATTCGGCACGCGTCAACAAGCTCGTCAGTGTCGGTCTACGCTAATACATCAACATGTTTACCTGGTATAAGACTGCATGATTTTCTCCAGGTTTTAACAACTGTAATTTTTTGTAAGAAGCCGGTATTTACGAAGAGTTCCTTAAGTGCCACCCAGTCAGTCGTATAAATATAATAGTAAAGTATTAACATTAAGTAAGAATCACTTGCATTAGGATGCTCTAACACTTCTACAAACTGTGTGATCCAAGGTTAGATCTTTTTAAAGCACTGATTAACCAGTCAGGCCAGTCTCATTCTATTTAACATTTCCATAACCCCAAGCCCCCCTCCCCTGCCAGAAATAAAAATAATAGTTGCGACAGGAACTCATACCTGGCTACTCAGTATACGGGCCTAGACAATAATTCTAAATGTCCGGCTAAGAGATAAAATTTCCTATTACTATTCAGATGCGGCGACTCGCGTGGATTGGGGCTAACAATAACGCTTAAAATATTACTAACTGTAACGTAACTCAACTGAAGCATAGAGAGAAACTCTTTCTGAGCATTTCACATGTTTTGTTTTTAGAATTTCCATCCTTCTGTCATAGATAGAAACTAAGACCCAGCTTCTAGCAGTGTCATTTCGGTCTTCAGTTTTATAACACTTAACGGTGATATCGTCAGGAAGAACTAAAACTCTTTGTAAGTATTCAATCACTGATTTGTGTTATTTCATATGAAATTCATCTGGCAAGTATCATTTGATTATTACAATTAAAAATGTACTTACTCCAGTTGTATCAAAACGTGCATTTACTTAACAAGGATTACACAATACTCATTCATCCAACTTTTGCTCAGTAGCCAAGTTGCTTTCTTAAGAGTCCTGTGTGAATCCTTCAACCTGTGCTCGACTGACTTACACCCGACGTATAACAAAAAATGCCTGTTCACGGAATAATTTAAACTTGTCCTTCCAGAGCTAAACAATCTTGCAACGGAGCCGAAAAAACTAGCACGTAGCAAAAACACACAGAGCTGTCAAACTCTAATACAAATTATCCACTGATAACAACCTGTCACCCTCGTTCAACACTGGCATATAATCCAAAATCAACTATTGCTTAGCGAAATATTCAAATATCATCCTATCGTATGGTACAAAAGGGGCAGATCCTTGAGATGCGTTCGAGCAAAACTTTCAAAGCGGCTTTTACACGCGGATAAGAGTTGTGTAGGCCTGTTGATCTTTCATTTCAATTCTCTAGCCACACAATTGCAGCCCTGCGAAATGTTAAAATTTTGGGTTTTAGCCTTAAATTATAAATTCCTAAATCAATGTGTTTTTTGCTGTTTTTATAGCTTTTTTTTATTTTCTTGAATTTCCTTCGGTGAAATCTTCCAAAATTTTCACAGCACATCGCACCCAGCACGATGCGAATTTTAAACACGAAAAAAGTAGGGTTTGTAAAGGCAGGTTTTTCGATTTTTTCAAATTTATGTCTTTTACCGCTACCAAAAAACTGGTCTTATAGATTTCCCTAGAAAACGAGCTCCGACTAAATACAAGTAAAGCATTTATTAACAGTCTCCCAAATTTTACGGAATTTCACCGAAGGAAACTCGAGAAAATTCACTGTCAGTTCGGCTTTTTGTGCTCATGTTGACGTAAAAAAACTTGATATCGAAAAACACCGACGTTTTAAGTTTACTATAACGCTTGCTAGTGTTCTCCTCATTAAATCTTTTATTTGGTGACGTTCTTTTCACCGTCGTCGTCGCGGTTTGCTCTACCTTGCTAGTATGTGCGATTTAGAAAGCAACATGGCGCTTACTGAGGAAGCTTAAAGGTAGGGTTTCACGGTTCAGCGTACGTGACTATTATTTATTCGTCTGTGGACGCTTTTTGGCACAGGCCCAGTTTTTAATTGTTTATAAACCAGTCTTAAGCTACCTAATTTCGCATGCAAATAGCCGTAAAATCATCAACCGTAAAACGGTCTAGACTACATTCAACGATCGACAGTGTCGATAAAATCAACTGACATTTTTGAAAATTTTGGTCATCCGTCATTCTGCCTTGACTAGCTATAGCATGTGATTACTGCACTACATCGGATTGGGGTGTCCAAAGCGATAATATTGATAAGAAGCGAACAAAAGTGTTTTGGTTTAGAGACATGCGCCAAACCGCGAAACCCTCCCTTAAAAACTGCGCGGTGACATTTACGAGTAAATTATACCTCAAATCGATACAAGCAGCACTGGCCCTCTGGCCAAATAACGGCAACACCTCCTGGCAGAATTAGAAGAACCATGGAAGCACGGGATAATGGAATGAACCAGTAGAGATGTAGCGGAAGCTAGCAACCTTCAGTGGTTTTAATCCAAGTTCAAATTGCACTTTAGATTAATTTCATTGTACATTTTTAAGGGAGTATTCACAAAGAAATAATCTCTTAACTTCCTTTTCTAGATGCATATACTGTCTTTTTTTCTTGTTCTTAGCTTTTCTTTGTATACTTAGTTAGCTACTGTATTAGATAAATTATACATAGCAATACATGTAAGCAACTGCTTGCTCTTTCTATTTTTGAAAGGTTGACTGGGTTCTCACCATAGAGTTACTGTAACGTGAATGCCCCGCAGTGAAATGACATATTCAAACCTGTTGACAGTATTCTGTGTATTTCTCTGAAAATACTAACTGATTACAAAAATCACTTTGCTTTTCCAGTTGACAAATTTCCCACTGTTGGGCATTTAGTTAGTTGAGATCATAGCCTTTACCTTGCAGGTTACAGCAAAACCCATTGAACAGAATTCAGAATTGCAAACCAGTTTTTTAATAAAAATCAAGCACTCTTGAACATTTGAACCACAAAACTGGCCATGAATTGGCCTAGAAACCTCACGGGAAACAAGGAAACACCCCAACCTACAAAAGCATCTGTAAAAGACAAGTATCTGAGAAAGACAAGTTAGTAGAGGAGATTGGTTAGGAAACATGGCAAACTTTAAAGAAATGTGTCTCCGTTCACGAATTTCAATGTCACAAAACATTGACCCTGCAAACAACTTTTCAAGATGGAGTCTCTCTCTAGCATGTTTTAAACTATTTTTGGACTTGCTTACTACTACTAACTACTATGTTCAAGCAGATGCATATTAGAATAAAACAATAACATAATACTTTTTATTCAGTTCACAAACAGGTGGTTTTGAATGCAAAGTTAGTTTTTCTGTCTTAGAACTCAAAATAAACTTTCATTATATTAAGCCAGGTACAAGTAAAGCCAGAACTACACAATATCAATTGTTCCAATCCTTTCAACAGCTTGGTACGAATACAAGAATAAGATCTCAACAGAATAAAAGAGTTTGTAGAGACCATTAATCCACACAGTATGTGATGAACTCTCATATCACATCTTTGTGTTTGGATTAACATTTTTTGTTGTGAACGTTTCTCATACTTCCCAAAAAGACTGGAAGCCAACAAATGCATCCAAGTGTCTGCCCAAATTCTAACCTCTGGAAGATAAACATCACTGTCTGTGTTTAATTGGCATCTGTAAAGTTCAAGCAAAACAAACAAGCCAACAAGAATCCTGATGTAAAACTGGGAAGGAATACTTTCTAAGAGTGAAGAACATTCCAATATCAATGTTTGCCTTTGCACATTGGTTAACACACTAAATGATGTCACTATAGCAGAGGAAACATGTCGTGCTGTATGTTTGTTGTCTAAGAATCCCATAGGATTTGGTAGGTCCAGCTTGAATAGTTCATTAGGCTCCCTGTGCTGGGCTTCCACTCTGGAAAAATAAAATTGAGTTAACTGGCAGAATTAATAGACTATCCTAATTGTCTACTTCTATTTTTTGTATGGCTATTTCTAAGGTCTTTCAACACAATGATAATTCGTAAAAAAAATCCTCAAGCTTTATTGTTGCTGCAAATTTCATCAAAATAATCATCAGACTTATAACAGGCAAATTTCAAATGCATTGTCTTTGTGGCACATCCTGGAAAAGTACAGAGAGTCGATACTTCATACTGAATACCTTCAGAAATTCTTCCAAGAACATTGTTCCCCATTATTCTAATTGCTGACACCCTCAATATAGTGGTGAAAACCTGGGAGGTTAGGTATATACTTATTCAAATGTACAATACCAAATATTTATTAATATTATTATTGCTATTATTGCTAGTAACGTGATATAGCATACCTCTCAACCCAGACGTTCGCACAGTATTCAGCACAATCTGTGGCCGACTTTGTCACAACTTCAAATAAAACCTTAGCCAAAAAAGAAGGAAGGGCCGACTCAGTAAAATCTTCTTCAACCAAAACACGACGAGCAAATAGGTTCCTTTCCAAAGGAACGACAGCGATTGGGTAAAGACATTTGTAAAATTCCAAAGTTGTTTTTAAGCCTTTGGCATCGAACTTTGTTATCCTAAGAATGGAGATAATTTCCTCGATTATAGAATGTTGTTGGTTTGGAAATTTAACAGCTTTTTCGAGCAAGAAATTAAGAGTTTGTATAGAATCAACCTCAATCTGCTCCGCCATTTTGATTAATTTGGTTACCGCTGGCTTTTCACGTTGGCCTCACATGAAAGCAGCCAATCAACGAGGCTGACATAACGGCGTCCTCAAGTTCGAAAAAATGGGGGACAATACACGTAGGAAGAGTTTTGTTGATCGATCCGCGACTAAAACACCTTGTTCAACTACTGGTAACTAAATTTCATCAGAAATCTTAACAAAAGCGGCTAAAGAATTAGTCATTTTATGTACGACTTCATTTATTTCCTACAGATCTTATGAAAGAAAAGTTGGAAAAGTGGCATCGAATGAGACGGTCGTTGACTTGCGATGTTGGGACTGCTGTTAACCGATCAGCTGTTTTGTTAGACATGAATAACAACACTCATCGATTCTCAACAAGGTTAAATCTCGAAGTTGTTGGACACTGTTATCGTTAACTTAAAAAGGCTTATCTTTAACAGTTTTTTGGGTACATCATTGTAGTGTTGCTAATTGTCTAAAATTGCTCCTTTCTCGTTCTCCTTAGGAATGTTAAGGAACCATCGACGGACAAAAACGTGAAGGAAAACGTAAGTTATATTGTCATTACCAGGCTGTTAACTGATTGCAGAATTTTCTTGCTTGGTTTAAAATCTTGAAAGTAAAGCCAAGTCGGCAACTTTAAGTAGGTTACTGATTACTATTACTATAGTGTAGTTTAACGACATATTTTACAAGTACTTACTGCTACTCGGTTGTTGTTGTTATTTTTATTGTAGTTGTTCTTGCTGTTTTTAGTTTCATTTTTGCTTCTTCTGTAGGAGATATGTACACTGATCGACCTCTTCATTTAATAGATGTTTCCTGTTAGTGCTTATTAAAGTTACTTTTCTTAGTAGTGCACTGCACTGCACTATAAAACTGTCTAAAAGCATGTTTTTAGGTAATTAAATTAATGGAAAATTTGTTTTCGGCCTGAAGTGATTGCACTTCTTACTTCTTAATTAACCTAAATTATGCTGCAGTTAACCTGGTGCCCTGAACACTGTGAATATAATAGCACATCTGTTTGGAGTTGGCAACATGACTTTATTGATGGGATCATGAAACTTACCTTGACTGCATTAATAATGCATTTAGAAAGTTGTTTGTCACTTCTACTGAGTGTTGAGCTACAGGGTAAAGAACAGTTAGCTCAAGCCCCCATCAGATAGCCCTTAATGCACATGTTCTGATGTCTTGTCAGTTGTCACATGGGGGAAGGAAGGAATGCATAATGAGTTCCAAGACATTACAGGCTACCTGCTACAGGACTCTGAAAACAAGATTAGTTTAAAAGGGAAAACTTGCAATTCCTACACTCATTATACACTAAACAACTGACTGGCAACAAAATTAGCTTTATAGATAGAGTTTGTTAATAGAATAGCTCTCTATATTGTTTTCATTAGGCTACACCAGGATACAAGAGAATCTATGATCATAAAGATAACCTTGCTTGCTTAAAGAAAAGAAGAAAGACATCAAATTTTGTACTGAGAAAATCACCGCGCAATATTCAAAATGAACCAAAACCAAGAAGGTCAAATATAACAATTGGAAATTCAAAAACACACAAGGACAAGACTCTTAGTATGAGGTAAATTAAGCATTGACCTATTCAAGATAAATTTTAGAACTGTTAAATCATTAATATTATTTTTAATACCTCTCTAAAGTAGTAACTTGCTGTGGTTATTTGTTCGTTAACAAGCTGTTTCACTCTGTTCACAACCCAGTGGAATCAGTAAGAGACACAGCTCTTGAATGTGCATGTCCTACATAATTATGTGTTGGGTGTATAAATGTAGCTGATACCACACAAGGCACTGTTCTTATGTGAACCCAGTTAGATTTCTCATTGTTACACATACATGTATTTGTGACACTAAATGCAAACACTCACATTGATATGCAGTAATGTGTTTTCTTCATGTTTCAGGGAAAGGCTTGAAATGTGGAGGGCTGAAAAGGGGTATTGTTCTTTCTTTTAAGTAACTTGATTGTCATATTTTCATCATGTTGTTATATTTTCTAATAGGATCTGTTAGCTGATATTTGCCAGAGGCTGCTATTTTTCTTGACTACAACCCTGATTTGAAACAGATCTGTTCTGCTTATTAAGATTTGTGGCCAAAAAACAGAGTTTTACAGTATAGGGTTTATCAATGTAATATTGTATTTCCCTCTTCATTTTGTAAGTCTTAGTTTTAATTTTCAAATGTTTGTAATGTTTCTCCTGAAAATGTGACGCACAAGTATACAATCATGTAAATCATTTTTTGTAATCTCCAGGAAAGGCAATCCAGAAAGGCCTGCTTTGAAATCTAAAGCAATAATAAAAAAACTGAACAGAAAGCCAGATGAAATAAAAGAAAACATACATCATTATCACAAACTGTAAGTTACTTTTTTATTTATTGAACTGTAATTATGGTGCACTTCTGTCATGTGACGTCTTGAGAATGCCCAAACCCAACCCTGTAATAAGAATTGATTGGGTTGAATTGTGCTTGATAGAAATTTATTATGGCAAGGATAAACTGTCTTCAAAATGATTTGGATATATCAATTGGGTTTTTAATTTGAATTTGCCACCATAAAGAGATTCAAAAACTGACCTTTCAAGCATTGGTTCTTTGTCAGAGAGAAGAGCTTACGACGAAGGGTAACCCTCGAAATGTCAGCTTTCAAATCTATGTACAGTGGCCAATTCACATTATCAACCCAGTTGATAATTAACAATTATCCTGCAAAATCACGCGGAATATCACCTGATACTTAGGCCGAGTCGGCCAAAATCAGGCGATATTCCGCAAGATTGAGCAGGATAATTGTTTTATTATTCAACAAATTGATAACAAAACTAACAATTTTATCCAGACAGGAAAAAAACTCTTTTATTTTGCTTGTTTAGCTTGTTGCAGCATACAAAATTACGTATATTGCTGGATATCTGTTACCTAGGGATGACAGATATTGAGAGAATCATGACTATATTTGGACAGTGTTACAATTTGTTGAATAATAAAACCAAATTATCTTGCAATGCTCCCCACGGACGCAGTACCACAGTTTCTTTAGAAACTTACCCCTGTCTTTAAAACAGAAGACCTTGAAGTTTTCAACAAATACTTGGAGTCAGCTCTTCAGCTGCTTTTTGATAATTAATAGCTATTAATTTTTTATTAGTACTTACCATAAATGATGTAAGTTATAAGTTGAAGCACCTTAGAATATATGTAATGTGATGTGATCTACTCTTCTTTTTAATCTGCAGGAAGAACAGTGATGTATATTGCACCCCACCTAATGCAAAGCCAGTATCACAGTCAAAATCAACCATCAAGAGAACAGGTTATCCTGCCTCTTCCCACCCCTCCCATCATAAACCTTCCACAATGCAATCAAGTCATGGGTATCAGTCAAATGAGAAATCTTTGGTTAGAGCAGTGCAATTCAAGACGCAGGCCCCACTCTCAAATGTTTACAAACATGAATCTGGCCTCAACAATCCTGAAACCAAGTCATACAAAGACAAAACACTCGATATGAGGTACATATGCCTGTGGAACTGCAATAAGGTTCATACTGAGTAGGGGTGTGTATATAAGTTCATGTCTCACAAACTTCTTTTGTGGGACAAATGTTTACATTATCTGCAGGACCTTTCTGTTTGTACTGAGTACAACCTAGCAAGAAAATATGTTACTCAAAGTATCCTTATAATAAGCTCTGTTTACACAGGGATTTTTGTTGTTTTGTTTAAATCTTTTTTACTAACAATAACTATTTATTTTTGTAATTTTTAATTGTGATAAATGTTATGTTGTGTTAAATTTTAACTGAACATTGTTTTTTGGTGTTTGTGTTCAGGGAACGTTTGGAACTTTGGCTTGCTGAAAAAGGGTGAGAAGCTGCTAAATCACTACTTACTAGAGTTCTTGATTAATTTATAACCTTCAATCTATTTCTTGCCAGTTAATCCAATCATCCAAGTCAGTTCTGTGTCAGTGTTATATAGTCATTGTATAACTTAGTGGCATGTTGCTGCTTTTCAACGGCAATCAGTCTCTTGATGGGAAAAATGTCACCCTGAAACTGCACCACTGTTTTCCTTTCTCTTTTGAAAATGAACGTTTTTTTTTATTTTTGTCCTCCATTCACACTTAGAAGGTTGAAAAACATGATTGATAGTTATAATGAACGAGGGAACTTTCGGAAACGTTCTGAAATGTGGATATTTTTAAAATAAGAGGAAGGGGGAGATCGGGGAATGGTGAAAATATATTTGATTTTGACTGTTTTAAAAGTGAAAATGGACCAAAGTTGTAAATCTGATAACGACTCGCTGGTCAAGTTTAATTGGTGTCTCTTCATTACAGAAAAACACCCAAGTACAAGACTCCAAAAGTAATGAAACATTCCAGTTGGATTCAGAGAAGAATCCCATATGACGAAATAAAGAGGTTGTCGTTTGATTGTTGTGCAGAAGCTGACGGTGCATTGGCTGAAGGCGTGACGTGTGCTATCTCACCCGGTGAAGGAGAAAATATTGAAGAGAAACTTCAAGAGTGTCTGCGACAGTTGGAACAAGTAAGCATCATTTACTGACGTTTTCGGTCTTGATTTACGCTCCGGAATTGTTCGAAACTGCCAAAACAAATTATAAAAGACAAAGGAGTTTTATTCTAAAATGGAAGATATTCCTCACTAACCATGACATGAATTATTTCGATCGCTAGCTTTGACAGTTGACTCCTAATACGTTCCTATCTTGTGTCTTGTGCGGTAAACGATCTTGATTTGTTGCGCAAAATAAGGTCACATTACGCCAGTCCCTTGTGTATAAAGAGCTTTTGAAGGAGATTATACTTAAACCCTTTCACCTCGTTGGGGTGGGTGGGGCATAAGTCCTTATTAAAGGAAGTGTCTCTTTCTGTCTTGTGACTGTCTCTCCAACTATTGCCAGTTGAAGCTTGCCTCTCTCATTGACCATCACCAGCTATTACTTGGCCTCCCTCTCTTCCGCTTCCCCTGTGGGTTCCATCTCAAGGCCTGCTTCAGTTGGTGGTGTTGGAAAGGAAACAAGAGTCCTTGGTAATCTCTTGGAGGAAGATTATACCCGGTCGAAGTTTTGATCGTCGTCCATCGTCCAGTAAAATAACAATATTTTGTCTACTCCGTCTTATAGCTGTCTGAGGTGGTTATTTGAGCCAGTAGAAAAGGATGCCTATGTAGTGTTGATTATTTTGTTTGTTTTCAGGGCAAATGTGACCCAGAGATAATCGCCGCCAAACTTGACTTGTACAGTTCGTCTTGCCCACACGTATCGCAGATAGCAAACTATTGGCTGTGTCGTGCTAGGATTGCTCAACAAGAAAAAGACTTTGATCGGGTGGTGTGCCTGTTAGAGCAAGCCTTCGCCTTTAAGGCACAGGTAATTCAGTTATTTTTTCATCCATTTAAGTCCATAAGCTCTCCCAACTTGCTGTCATCAAGTAGGCTCTTGCTACTCTTCCGCGGTCTTTGACGCCATCCTATTTGAGGGAAGGTCGGCAAAGACTGGCCTATTTCCAGTGAACACTTCAATATGCCTCCTTTTACATTTTCTAAAGGAGTAACCTTTGGCTTACTTTTTGTTTTGTTAAAAAACTGGATCTAGTCTCTTTCTTAGTCGCTATTTAATCTGTAAGTACATACAAAACCACTATACGAACATTTTTATGTACATACCTGTTAAATTTACAAATGCGTTTTGTGGGTTTTTGTTTTCAGCCAGAGTCTGTGTTAACAGACGCCGTGCGCTCCTTTGTGAATTTCATGAAGGAAAATTGTCACCAAGGTATGTTTTACCATGTATACTAAATGAAATATTTTGGCGACCACTCAGTAGTGAAGAATCCAACTAAAATGACGGAAAATTACCAAAGAGATGAACCCTACCCCAGAACATGCTCCCATAAATAGAGCAGTTCAGATATATGTGTTGTTTGCCGGCTGGGAGGTCCGTATAGTGAAAAACTGTGACCGAGGTCTTGAAAATGCTGCCAGAGGCCGCAGGCCGGGGCCAGCATTTTCAACTATACGGACCGACCCTAAGTCGGTAAATAAATATTTTTTGCCAAGCTCTCAAACGAAGAAAAGTTCACGGAAAAAAAACTCACGCAAGCGTTACTGTGACCGTGGTCAGAGATAGGAAATTCCGGACCGCACTAAGAACCAATCAGATTATAGGATTCGTTACCGTGCCCGCTTGGAAAAAATAAAGTGTTTTTTGTCCTCAGTTTTGGTAACGGAAAGTAACTTGATCTTCAGATGCAGTGGTTACCGATGAGATGTCTCAGTTTCCAGTATCACCTCCAAAAGAAACCAACCTCGATGCGAAGGACGACAGTTGGTTAGAGGACCTCAGTTCTTCAGTAATCAAGTTCTGCTTGACTGAGGCTACACCTTACAGAAAAAAGTAAGTACAGTGGATCAGCGCGTTATGGTCAGCTCGTTTTTTGGCCATTCAGACCAGTTATGTTTATCTTTCCATTGTTTATATTGTGCATGTTTGTACTGATTTAAGTTTCAATTTTTAAAAAAAAAATATATATATATATATATTATACATTCCGGATGCTTATCATAGTTAAGAAGTACAATTGTGATATTTGTTAGCTTCTGTTGAAGCGTTAGTTACTCAGTTTGGACCAGTCAACTCGTGATATTTTACTCTACCCCGTTAATACGACCTCCCCGATAATAAGGCCAAATATCTACCTGTTGGGGTTTACTGTTATTTACGTTACGCATTCTCGCCTCTCTTCTCTATGTCGATTTCCTTTCAACAGTGGCCAAGAAATGTTGTCGATCTAAATTGAAAACTTGTATTTTGCAGGTTTAAGGCGACATTCGGTAAACCCGTGTTGACTCCGGTGCGCAGGTCTGTTCGTTTGGAACATGCTAGCGCCCAGCATCCTTCGGTTGTCCAGGAACATGGTCTTACCGTGAGAACACTGGGAGAGCTTCCTGAGGAAATTCAACAGGACATGCTGTTCAAGCCTAACTTTGCTGTCCCTGCCGAGCTTAATGAGGCCTGGAGCCAACTGCGACTCGATTACAATTAGTGATATGACTCGGACTTAAATAAGAATTAGTTTTGTATCGGCAGAAAAAGCATTTCTTGAAAACTTAGGCCAAACCGTGACAGTTCATAATGCTTTCTTTGTTCGTTTTCTCTCATGTCGGATATACGCGGAAGGGGTAGGGTACCCCCCTCCTTCCATCCGCTCGTTGTCTACCAAGCTGTTAGCTAAGGAATTTTACATGCTTGATTATATCCTTGTAATGGAACTGAATGTCTTAATTCAAGGTGGTTTTGGACCTTCCTGGTCGACAGTGACGCGTGTTTTGAGAACAACGAAAATTTCTGTCGAATACGTGAAGCCACTGAAACACTATAGCAACAAAGCATTTAATAGTACGAAAGCTTTAAGAAAAAGAGGTGTAAATTTATTTTATAAAGGAAAAACAATATTGAAATACTTAGCAAAAAGTTATGCTTGCTGGTAGACGAAGTGAAGAGCTAGCTTTGTACTACAGGGACCTGTTCTTTCTTCACAAACGGAGAAAAGCGGAAGCCTTAAACGATTCTTGTATCATAATTATAAAGCATTAAACAACTTCATAGTTTCAACTGCGTGTGGAGAACATCCCAGATGACCAGTCCAGTGAGAACTAACGAGATACGCAAGCCAAACCAGTTTACATGCAGGCCATGTATGTATATATGCCTTCATGACGCGCACAAGGCCTTGTTTTAATCCGTTCTAGAATACGATGCTCCCTTCTGGTCCCCCTACTTGTAAAAGAACATTATAAAGCCCTGGGGCAGGTCCAAAGGAACGCCTCGAAGAAGTGCTCTTCCACTGATATTTAGGCATTTTTACATTTTTACTGACTTTTTTACTGACATTCCCCAATTTTTCGCAGTCTTTCTAAGAAGTGTATCGAGCTCGAGTCAAGTCATCGAGTCAAAATGCCATTTTGATATATGTTTTCTTTTCACCATTTTCACGGTGTTGTATGCAGGACGTGCAGGTTCACCGGCACGTCTTCAGACATATATACATATTGCAAGGGGATTGAGAGAAACAAATCAATTCTGCAAAAAATGCACGAGTGTGGGTAAACTGACCGTCTGATCATCCGGGTAGTGTGACACTTACTGTGAGAGAGGAAGAACAAAGGCTTGGCTCTGAACCAATGAGAACCTTGATAGTACCCTTGTAACGAAGTTACTTTTAGATAATTTGGTTATATCAACTAAGTTGAAAATGTAAATTGGCCACCGTAACGAGTTATAAAGCTGACGTTTCGAGC
>OMLO01001426.1_pt1 | contig 18381 bp, 15 predicted proteins | sample 1674811 | NCBI WGS metagenome assembly OMLO01 (sample SAMN06265003, study PRJEB25207) | coral metagenome | isolation source: Coral host | place: Mexico:La Bocana,Puerto Morelos, Mexico | collected 2008-11-13 | reverse complement strand
GTTGATGAGCTCTCAGAGCCCATTAAGTACCAATCTGCTGTTGACAAGCGAGCGGCCCAAATGGTTGTGTTTGGAATCGATGAGGTATGTAAATTTGTATGCGAGAATAGATTATTGCCTCGTTCTTGATATTAGACTGAAACTAGCTTGCAACTGAGGCTAATGTGGGAATTTATCTTAATTGCAAAATTCTGTTCGCCGAAGCCAAGAAAGTTTTACTGAACATTAATGCTATGGGAAAATCTCATCTGCATTGACATGTACTTATGTAAATTAAGTGTGTTGAAAGTAACTGCAGATGAGATTTTCTCACATCATTATGATATCTTAATTGCAAATAACATTAATCTCTTTTTGATGACATTTCCCTTTATGTGAAGTCATTGCAAGCTAGGTCTGGTCCAATACAGAGAAAGCGAGATAATGTAGCCCTTTTTGGAGGGAAGTTCTACATCCATACAGTAATGTTTTTAGTGATGTCACTAGAAAGTCTGTAAGAACATAAATTCTAATATATTTTTCACATATCACAGCAGTTTGTCTTTTGTTTTCAGGAAGAAGACAGCAATTTTCCTTCATTTATGAAGATTTCTTCATCTTCTAATTCATTAGCTAAAATGAAGGCCCCTTCCTCCACATCCATCAGTAGCGTGGGCGTGTCTTCGGCCCCATCACGGACACGAGAGTCTGTTGTGACAATTAGTTACAGTGGTGCAAGATCCTCATCAGAACTTACCCTGATCGAGAGTAATGTGCCAAAGAAACGTAAGTGTTAATTTGAGTATTTTTTCTTTGTATCAGTTAAATTCAATTACTTTCACGCTGGAGTTTTTATTAAGAGTCAGGCATTGGGCAAACTAACCAGCTGTGAGGACGATTTGCCTGCCTGGTTTGATCCTGGCGGGGGGCGGGGGGGGGGATGTTGCTGGTGTTAAAAAGCTGATTTGTTACCTCTTAGGAGATTTTTTTTAGCAAGAGTTTTTGCAATACTTTCTTTGATATTGAACTGAAAAACGTCGATGTCAGTTAATGTTGTGCTTTAGAATTGCAACCTCTTAGGGGTGAAATAAATTCCAAGCCAAACCCATTGGACTGCATTAGTCTTGAGACTTGTGAGCAGAAATCTTTGAAATATTGACATCTCCAGAAGTCTTCAGCAATCGATGGACCTTTTCATATGGATTGAGTCTTCTTCCAAAATCATGGCACTCCCAAAATAAGTTCTCATACCTGTGACTTGGAAAAAGTTAGCAGGGGTTTTATTATTGAATGTGAATACCAGAAGCTCATTGGTTAGTATATCAGTGTTCATCAACATTATGGAACCATGACTGATGTTTCTTTAAAATGTGATGACAAAATTTCCGTAATCATGCTTTTATTTATTTGTGTCTACATGTTGCACTTTTGGTTGTTTATATCTTTTTCCTGTCTTTCTTTAGACGACTTCAAATTTTCTCCAGTTATTGTGGAAGAATTGAAAAAAGACAAGGTAGCTAACTGCTGATCTATGAAAAAACCTTCCATATAAATACGCTTTGAAATTCTCACTTGAAAATAGTGTAGTTATGTATGGCTCAATTAATTTTCTTCCACTACAAAATTTACGTGCCTGACCAGTGTTTGGCCAGAGAAAAAATGTCAGGTATTTTTATTCTCAGGCCCTGTCCACCCTTCACTAGACAAATTTGAAAACAGAGGTTTCAGCCTAAAATTGCATCCAATGTTTTCCATCTACACTGCACTGGAGGGAGTTAAAAACACAACAATCACCCTTCATTTTGGACTTGTGTTTGAGGAAAACTTGGTCAAGAAGAGCACATGATGACTGTGATGTAATTGTGTTTGTAAAGCTATCACAAAAACGAAAAGCTTGTGTTTTCCAACTTCTCTGGTTTGAAGAGCATTTTTGAAAGTTGTTTGTTTGTGACAGATTACTGTGGGTGGTAGGCCAGACCATAGTAATAAAGCTATGTTGTCAAATTTTTCTCGCACAATGTCGATGGGGCCTCATTTTAGGACCATAGTCACCAACAAATTAGCAAAATGTGTGAAAGATTATGTGTCTACTAAGTTTCAGCTAAATATTGTTAATTAGAGCTGGTAATGAGGATTTTTCTTTTCCACAATCAGACTTTTTTAAAGGTCTTTAAAAGACATCAGAAAGAAAATGAAGCACTTTTGAAAAGATACACAAAAGTAAGTTTAGTTTGAACTAGCTACAGTACATAGAACGTAGAAAATGTTTTGACAGAAGTACCAGTAATAATATTAAAAGCCCCTTGGTTATGAAACTAGTTTATATAAGCGTTAATTAAAAAAAATATTTTTTGTTCATCTAAGCAAGCTTGCCTGACTTTGCAAAAAGTGACTGAATTTTCCAACAATTTCGTAGTGTCTTAGATCATAAACTGATACTAGTGTATATGAAAACAAAACCAAGGAAGAGCAAAACAGATGTTCTCAGGAACCTTCCCAGTTGAGTTTTAGTGGGGAAATACTCTGTCAAGTGCACATGGAGCAGGGATGGTGCAGTGATGGGAGCACTTTCTTGCCATAATGTGGCCCAGTTTTGATTCCAGCTCAGTGTCATATGTGGGTTAAGTTTGTGGCTAGTTCTTGCCTTGCTTTGAGGGTTTTCTCTAGGTACTTCAGTTTCTCCTCTCCTCCACAAAAACCAAGTTCCAATTCAACCAGGATATTGGACAAACTAGTGATGTGGCATCCTCTCTAAATAACGTACCATAGTATTTTTTAAGGAGAGACGTCATTTCTTTTCTTAATGGAGAATTTTTTGTTATTTTATTTAGGAACGTTTGGCCATGCAAAGAGAGCATACTGGACAACTAGAAAAGCTCATAACAAACTATGAGAAGATTAAAACCACAGCCATAAAAACATTTGAGCGTGCAGTCAAACGATGTGGGTGAGTGGCACTACTGTAACATAGCCTATAATCAGGTTATGGGGGAGGGGATCGTCTGTATGCCCTGCGTCCTATACTTTTCTATCTCACTTCCTCTGCCCTCCCCTCTTAACTTCAAGGTTCTGGTTAACAGGCTTAAGGCTAACAAACTGTTGCCCACAGCTCATTGAAGCCAACTAACATTAATGGAGATGGTTACAGACTGCTTTCAAAACAGTGACTCAGTGATAAATTTTGAATAAAAGAAAAATTTAATTTTTTTTGTGAATCTTATGCTTTGGTTAAGAATTTAACTTTAGGCCACTAGATTTTCATTGACAATAACCTGACGAGTTAACAAGACAGAAATGACAAAGTCTTAAACCGGTAAAGACAGAATTCATGCAGGTCTTTTAATGCAGTTGATTAAAAATCTGCACTGTTTTGAATGGCATAAAACATAAAAGGTGGATCAAATTAAGTGTGTACCTCTGTTTCAGGGAAGACAGATCTGAAGAACTCCGAAAAGTTCACGAGAGCAAGATGCTTTACCTCAACAAAACACAAACTGACAAGGTAATTAAAAAGTAACTCTATATGAAGACATCAATGATCTTGGCAGTTACATACACAACTTAATTAAGCGGATTTGAAATTACAAAAAAAATTTGGTTTTGATGAGGATTTAAATCCATGATCTCTGTGCAGTTCTCTACCAAAAGTTACATTAAGTGAGCTAGGGGTTGGTGGAACAACTTAATTTTTTTTTTCAGGCTTTTAAAGTAACTCTGCTGCTTACAACCTTTGTCATATTTGAAATATCTTAATCCTTGCTGTCATAGATTTCTTTGATGTTAAGTGAAGATCCCCTATGCAAAAAACGTGTATATACAATATTATTATTGTTATTTGCAGGCCAAGGAAAAATTAACAAGCCAAACAGAGGAGTGGATAAATATGGTAAACAAACAAGTTGAGGAAGAGATCGGTTTCTATGAACAACAGGCGGAGATAGTAAGTTACCTGTACATGCATTAAATTATAGTACTTGGAGTGAGTACAATTCAGGGAGTGATCATGCTAGTAATGTCAAATTGGACAAGCACAATGCATGAGCGCGATTTTGAATTACATGTATGAGCAAGATTATTCCCTGAATTGTATACTACAGGTACATGAAGCCCAATTACCAATGAATAAATCATAGCCATAATAAATTTTGAAAATGAAGAGTCTTTTGAGTATCACTATTGAGTGAAAAAGTCAGTAGCATCTTCCTTAAGTTTAAAAAAAGAAGGAAACATCAATAAGGAAGCCATTAAAGTGAGCTCAATCAGAATGCAAATGGAGTAGGTATCCATTTACAAAAAGTTATAATTGAATAAATAAATAAATAATTACTTTATTTAAGTGTCCATCTTCTAGCGGTTTCACACTAATCGGGGACACTTTCCAAGCTAGAATTGGAATTTGGAAATGCTGGTTTTTGAGGAGAGGGGAAAACCAGAGTACCCGGGGAAAAACCTCTCGGAGCAGAGAAGAGAACCAATAACAAACTCACATGATCCTGCAGCAATTATGTGACAAATATGCATTTGGAGAACCAAGCACAGTTGAGAACTTTGTTATAGACACAATTTGAATATGTACCTCTCTATAACTTTGTCTCTTGGTTTCCACCCTTAAAATTTGTCATCAGCTTACCGTCTTTTGGTTTTCGTAATGCAGATTTTTTTACCTTGTTGTAAAATTGTACTTTTTCTCCTAGTTAAGATTGCATTGGGAATCAATTTTCTTGCCTCCTGTAGACTTTCTGTCTTTTCCTTTACTTCTGTGTTGCAGCTCCTTTTCTTCACAAGAAATTATACAATATTATCTATGAGAGAGTACTTCTATCTCTTTGTCTTTTAATCATGTGCCTTCTTAAAAGTGTGTTTGAATGGTGAGGAGCAATGAGATACACCAAGTTCAGAGAAACTGTTGAATACCCCGCCACTGTTGTTTTTGATTCTACTTGCAAACAACATTTTTTTTTAAAAGAACTAGAAATGCGTGTGAATGAATTAACTCAAGTGGCAAGGTATTCTGCAAGTGGCAAGTTATTTTGCAGTCAGGTGACAAGGCAGTTCTAAGTTGACATGATTTATTCCATTTCACAGCAACTGGAAACTTTGAAGAAAGTAATGGATTCTGCTCACGAGGCTCAAATTAAAGAAGTTACAGCAAGACATGAAAAGTAAGGACTATTCATTGTTAAAAGTCTTGCAGCTTCATGGGTAATCCATATCTGTGATGAGCTGTGGGTTCATTACCTGGTATTTGGAGTTAACAGCCATGTAAGCCCTTGTATGCATTGCCTTTTACAAAGAAGCTGCAAAGTAGGTATATTAAGATATTTGGTCTATGCATCTCTTTAAAAAACTAGACACCTTAGTGGACTACATATCACAAATTCATTGGCAACTGTTGTCCCAGAGAGGGGTGTAAAGGTGTTAATTGCCCTGTGTTTTGTTCATAATAGGGAAATCAGTGAGATCACAAAGAAACAGACGAGACAATCAATGGAATCTGCTAAAGCTCTTGCACTGGACAAAACAATCCAGTCTAAAGAGGAGAGAGACAGGTAACAAACTGCTTGCTGGAGGATGGATATGGAGGATATAAAGCAGTACTTTATGTGGACCTACTATTTATTATAGATCAACCCTAGTGTGTGACCATTCAAATGAAAGCTATTGAGCAGTACTTTCATGTGGTACTGTTCATTATGCTGTACAAGGTGGTTCTAACTTTTAAGTCTGTGGATGAAACCCTAGTGTGTGACCATTCAAATGAAAGCTATTGAGCAGTACGTTCATGTGATATCATGAAAAAGGTTGCTGTTGTTCATTGTGGTAAAGTGATAATATTAAAGTATTATCGTTTGTCTCACAGTGTAGTCACTTTGGATGTATATCGCGACACTTTGACTGCTTACTGCTACAATGTAGTCTTCATCAGGCGATGGAGTCGACTGGTTATGCGAAACCTTATAACTTATCACTTATGTTTGTGTGTTTTCAGGAGACAGAGGGAGCTTGATAAGCAAAATCTGAAACAATTTTTTGATGAAAGGCAGAGGGTACGTCAAGTATCATGATTTTTACCTCCTTGGAATTTGCTGGCAAGGTGTAAAACTTATAGATGTGGTTGATATATTTTATTTATTTTTTTTAATAGTTGTCAAACAGGCAAGAGAGGGAACTGGAAGAACTTAAAAATCAGCACAAAGAGGAGAAGAAGAATTTAGAAGTTGAATTTCAGAAGGTAGAAATATCTTATCGTAATTATCAATATTATCATCATTATTAATTTTTAAGCCTTGTAACCTTGTTCCACACAACCATACAAACTAGACTGCTCAGTCCAGGGCTAGAGGAAAACTTTATTTCCATCTTGCTGTTTGGTCCAGGGCTAAATTATTTGAACAATTGAATTAAGTACAGGGCTAAATATTTGAACAATTCTTACAGGGATTGTGATTGGGTTGTTTTAGCGTGCTTTTATCAGAGAACAGAGCACGCTGACGCCACTTTTTCTTTTTTAGAAAATAAGTTTGGTTTGACAATTCAGCCGAATGAGTGGGAAAATTATTGGATTCCTTGTCATAAGACAAACAAAGGAGCCTTGACTGTGCTCTGTTGTGTTGTAAAGCACTTAGCAAGCGATAGAACACTCGAGAAATAAGGAAATACACTTAATTACATCTTGTGTTTTTTGCTACACCTTTTTCGTGCTTTAACGCTTCTTAAAGTGCTTTACAACAGAACAGAGCGCAGCCAAGGTATCTTTATTTGTTAATTGTATCTCTTTGATGTTTTTCCATCTTAGTAAACTATTAATTTCAGGTTTCCCTCATTTTAAAGGTGATTTTGTAGCTGTCGAAAATGCCATAACTGAGCTTTTTCAGTGTGTTTTCCAAGAGGACAATATAAAGACTTCATTTAGCCCTAAAACCTGGGCTGAATTGAAAGAGTGGATAACACCATTCAGAAAGCCAGGTTGTTCGAAAGGTGGATAAGGCTATCCACATGTTATCCACCAGATAAATCACCAACAAGCAGATAGCATGGTTTGTTTCATTAAAAAAATGGTCCACAGGATGGCAATTTATGTAGTGGATAGCACTATGCAGCCTTTAGAGAACTTGGGCCAGATAGTGGGTAGTGTAGTTTTGTATCACCAACACTTATCCATTGAATAGTGAATATTTTGAACAACTGGGGCCAGGACTGCATGATCCTGTCTAGTGCACTGATTATCAGGCCTCTGCACTTCTAAATTGTGCCAATTGTCTACGGTACCTTCAGATTTTCATATAAACTTTTTTTGTTTTTTTTTTAGGTCATGTCAGAGAACATGGATGAAATCAAGACTAATGGAGAGAAGTCCAGAAAAGCTATTCATACTGCCTTTCAGACCATTCTGCCGACCCACTGAAGGCCATTCACCCTTAACTACCTTTTTGTACATTAATATAAGATACAATTATTATCTTCTAGTTACTGCTGGCAGTAAACAAGGTTTTGTAATATAATAGTATAATTATGCAAGGGGGAACTTGTGCTTTAGTCAGTTTAGAACCATATTTATAAAAGAGGAAACATGTTGCAAACTATTTTATTGGTTTTAGGAGTCATGAAACTCGCATTGTACCATTATATGTTGTTTTAAGGCCATGTGAAAGCTCAAAACATATGATTTAGCAGACATTGCAAATCAAAACATCCTCTTGGCAGGTATGCATAATTACTTTAATTAGTATGTGTTATTATGTTAATTACGATAATTAGGTCAGAGTACCATAATGTATTTGTAGCCCCAGTATTCTTGTTACTGGTTTCTCTACATGTCGCTTTTGTATTGTTGGCAGAATTTACATTTTATATCTCCCTTTTGTGGGTCAATTCTTTCATGCCAAGAACATGCATCTTTGATAAGTTCAAGAAGAGTTTGCATAGTCAAGGTCACAGGCTTAATGCTGCGAGACACATTTTGTGAAATAAACATTAGGCCATTAAATGCATACCAGTTTCAATTTTACATCATTTTTTTACACCAAGTTTTGTTCTAGGTTGTGGATTGGTTTGTACCCAACCCTTAATATGTAACTGATTCTCTTCAAATGCCAACTATGCTTATATTTTAACAAGTTTCAAGGCACTACCCGAATACTAGTTATAGTTTTGCTCTCATTCCAACTACTCAAACCAGGCCACCGAGAAAAACAGTTACTAACCAATCAAAGTGTGAAGTGAAAATAATGGGCTGGTAGCTTCTTCTTCTGGCAAGTAACGATCCAGATGTTTGACGTGAAAACATAAACACTATTGATTCCTCTGTGTATTATACATTCTTAGATATTCAATCCTTGACGCAAATTATCATACCTAAAAAATTTGCTCTTAAAATATACCTTGAAAAATCATTTTGCAACGACTAAACCAAAACCATTGCATGCATACAAAATTAACCAATCAACAAATGCCAAAGTTTGGCAATTCCTTGAACTTTGTTAGTGTTTTCAATTTTGTTAAGATCTGTTCTTGCTATTCTTCAATGTTGTTGGTAATTTTAGAAAAGGGTCACTGTCTTTTGTTCTCAAGTAATGTTCTATTCCAAGTGATCTGGTTTGCGTAGTCGCACTGTAACTCCGCAAGTACTTACATGTTTCTCACCCAAACAGACTATTAAATGTATCATCAACCCAAGATCCCATACAAAGCACACACAATAATATTTGTTAATTTTTCAAACGGTTCAAATTAATTCAGAATGTGTCCAAATTAACAAGGAATCATGTATTAAGTTCTGGCTACATCCTGGTTCAGTTTAGTGGAATTCAAAATAATATCCTGATTGCCAAAATTGGACTGGGCCAGCAGCCTTGTCCAGTTTAGTCAGTCCTCAAAATTGTTTTGTCCAGTTATATATCTCGACATGTAGACCTATTACATATACTGACCATTCACAATTTCCAGTAAAAATGTCATTTGATAATTTTAGATATACCGGTAGTTTATGATAGATATGAGTTATAACTGTAGTTAGTGAAAAGGGCAAATATTTTGATATCAAAATGGACAGTAGATAAACATTATTAACATTAACATCATGTAAGTGTGAATTTAGAATTTTAAAAAGTGATACAATTTTTACTTGGAAAAAAAACTTACGCATTGAATGAATGAGCAATGAAAGTGCTACCATGTAGTTTGTAAATAATAATACCTTGGTGTTCATTGTGTCATCAAAAGCAACGTAGTTATTTCATGCAGTTTAGATATATAGTACTAAAGGAGATGTATATATATTTGTTTATCAAAGAAATCATCTTTAAACCAGAACATATTGATCTACCTTATATTTAAAAATAATTGATGTTAACAAAAATGACTAATAATTAGTGAATGGGCGAAAATACAAGTTAAACTTTTAGGCAGGGTTCATACTGCTCTCTGTAAGGCAAATCAAGAATTGATTCTGCACTAGCTTTCAGAGTACTGAGCTTCTTTATTCTCATGGAAATATTTAACTGAAATCTTTTTACCAAGTTTACAAAAGGCACTTTTTGGGTTTCTTTCTGTGTGCATCTGTTAAGCTGCCGTGTTCAGGTTTGGTGTTAAGATTGGCAAGAACAATTGGACAGAATCAAATGAGCAAACTGTTGCTGTGGAACTTGCATGTGTTCAACAGGAGTGCAACTGGTTTTCTCAGGTTAGCAAACTTTTTGAGCTGAACTTCTTCATAAGAAAAACTTTCCTGTGGATGGTCAAACCAGGTGGGCAAAGTCATCCTCACAGCTGGTTAATTTGCCCGGTGCCCCGACCTTAATGAAACCCTTGATAATTTTCAGAGCAGAATATGATAACTTAAGATAAGTGTTTTGCCATAACATTGAAACTTTGTCTGTTTTTATTAGGGTTTGCTTTTGAATAGCTGATTCAATGTGCAAATTTTGAGTTATTTTTTAGTGTGCTTAAGCTCTTCATGGATATTACGTTACAGGTGACCAGTATAATATTATAGCTATAAGGAAATTAACGACTAATAACGTAGAAATGGTTGGGTCTGGTAGGGCAAAAAGAACAAAAAAAAAAACTTGAAATGTTTTCATTTATTTTATCCAACCAGATTTATGAGAGAAAATATATTTTCTAGATTAGCCAAAATAACATACTAACATAAGTTAAACAAGAATCAAAGTGTTTTTGAGTGCTAGAAAATAGGTATTTATTTATATATTATTGAGTTTTCATGGTTGTTTACATGAAGACATTAAGAGAGAGAAGAAATAGAGAGATGGTTGCGAGGTGACAAAGAACTTATTTCTTGATCATCTTATTAAGTTTTTGTAATGTACCCCTAAGCTATCGAGGACACAGACCTGTCTTTGCAGTAGCCTCGATAATCTTTTTGGTGTCATTTTATCTGCGTCACTTGGGTACTTATGACATTAGTTTGTTGTCTCTTGTTACATGTATATAGGTGAGATGCTTCTGATACTAATTGATACAATAAAATACAAAATAATGAAAATTGTTATTAATTATTATTTTATTATAGTTAATGATATGTTGATTGTTAATAATAGATAAATACCAGATACAGATATTGAATGTATACAGGGAAACAAAAACATTGGAATAAAGCCATCTTTTAAAATAATTAGCTTCATTTGTAGTGCCATTGTTACAGAAAATGTTTGTTCTTTTTCAATCACCACTGAATCTGACAATTTTATTCAATTTTCATTCCATGTCCTTCCTCAAAGTTGCTTACAGTGAACACCTTTAACATTTATTTTCATTATAAACCAGTCAATCACAGCAGAACATAGTGCTTCATGAGGTTTTACGTAACCATGCAGTCAACCTCATCCCCAGTTTTAGCTGGGGCATATTCAGTTGAGAAGCATTTAGACCAATCGTGAGAGTAAGAATATTTGATGAACTATAAAAATTGATTTCCACATACACCTTGGCTTTATTGCTTGTTGCGTTTTTGTTATAATATACAGGTAATACCAAACAATCAAATGAAGGACTAAGTCATCACCCCCAAGCTTTCAATTAGAGAGGCAAAATTACAAGTTCACCAGATACTTATGGAAACACCATAACTTTAAAAAAGAGATTGTTCAGTCTGAAAAATGTCTACATGTCCTCTTTGTAAACAACCCCTATCTGCCGACGGATTTCATCCATCCAGCAAAATATTTTTTCTGTTGTCTTCCATGGCATTGTAGAATTCTCCAGTTCACCTGACAATAAACTTTTTCTAACTGCTTGAATTTCATATCTATAAAACCAGAAAAAAATATGGCATGAGATTATATGCTTGATGTGGTAGATCTAAGATCCTAGATAGGTCCATTTTCTTGAAAAGTATATTACAAAGGACTTATGAGAGGACTTGCACTATTTCTGGGATCCTGTCTTAAAGCAAGAAACGTCTTTGCTTTACCCTTACCTCATTCCAGTAGAATTAACAAAGCATATGGGTATAGAAGGCTCTGGAAGAGGGTAGTCCTTTGTTCCAGCTGGTGATGTGAAACTAGTGGCACAATGGAAAGGTGCGTGAATGGTCACAGAACCTTGTGATCCTATAAATGTGGCTTCATTGGGAAGCTGGGCAGCTGAAAGAGACAACAAGTGGTTTTTATCATTATCTGTCCTCATTGCGCCATGGGATGCAGAAGGCCTTTTATCAGCTACAATAAAGATATCAATAAAGCCTTGCTACTTCCAGACTACCTCCTGTTTACGGGGCACTTAAAAAAAATCCTTTACCCAATTTTTCATACTTACTTCAACCTTACGAAAGAACAAATTCAAACAGTGTAGGGCAGTCAACAAATTGCACATTGATAGCATTTGATTGCTTTGATACGTAAAACTTTGAATAAAAGCTGTTTATTATGTACAGCTAGCTGCTAGTTTAAATAGCACATGCTACAGATTTATCATTGGGTAAAAATTCTAATTTTTCCCAGAAATAACTGTCGGCACACCATTACAATCATAATCCCATGATTCTGGTTCGATTACCCATCCATGTCTCCCCAAACACCAATTCCTTATCATCACAGTGACCTTGCTGTCATCATCATCGTCATCAACATCTACTATCCCCATCTACCAGAACCTCGTAATCAAAGTTACTCACCCATGCTTGTAGTTAAAGAAGCTATTTTATTTTCCTTATATAGCATTGTCACTGTAAGTGTCGAGTCCACACCAGCAGATGTTTTCTGTCCGACTGCAGATATACTTAAAGGTTCTTCACCTCCAAACATCAGGTCCACAATATTCAAACAGTAGATTCCTATCTCCAGCAGTGCCCCACCCCCATGGTCTGGATCTTGCATCCGTTCTACAGAGTCCAAGTTTAATCCAAACGAGACAAGAGCAACTCTAAGGTCTCCAAGAACATTTGAATCAACTAGGCTCTTAACATCTGCATGCAGTGGGAAAAATCTTGTCCACATTGCCTAAAACAATAAAATCTATTATTATTAAGTTTGTAATTTGCTCTGTCAAGATACCCGATATATGAACATGAGAGTACGCAAGAAAATGGACAGGCATCAGGGCCGTAGCTAGAAACAAAATTGTGGCTGAGATAAAGTTCATGGAAATATTATGACGGAGGCAATGGCCGTGGTTAAATTCTCATTTTAGTAATTTAGGGTTTTTAAAATTAGCTATGACCGACATGATCATCCCCCAAAAGGGGCTGGGTGGGTACGGCGTATATCAGGTATATAGGTATGTGCCGCCCCAAAGGATATGATTTTTGAGCCATTTTGGTCTGAAATTGGGTATGGTTATCGGGGGAACGTTCACGAAAGCTTATAAACTTATTTTTCTTCCCAGCAACCGGGGCGAGTAACTGGTTAGAGAGAAAGAGAAATAGATAAAATATATCATTCCAGCTAAATTTCACCTATTCATCTTTGTAATGTTGACTTCCGTTCAGCACTGATGCATATGCCATGCTAAATCACATACAAGGTCAGGTCTGAAAACTGGTATGGATTTTTGAGGCCAGGTCTGAAAACGGGTGTGGGAAATGGCATTTTTTGGTCTGAAATTGGGTGTGGATTTGGAGATGCGAGCGGCACACCCCCACCAAAAATCCCAAGGAGTATCCCCCCCCCCCCACCGGGTGTACGGCTAAACGTTGCCTAACGTACCTATGTCACGAATATTTCTAAATATCCCTGAATTTTCTGTGTGTCATATTATTTTTAATTTTTTGGGAGAAAATTTCTTAATATCCCCTCAAAAATATCTAGACATTTGTGAACAGGCCTTGATGATCATGTGGTTTACAAGTATTTCTCACTGACCTCCATGATAAACAATTCTTTCGCTTTGGCAATTTCAAACAATTCCTTGCTATCCTTCAGGTTCATTGTCATTGGTTTTTCACACAAGACATGTTTGCCGTGATTCAGGGCTAGTTTACAGAGCGGAGCATGGGTGGGATGGACTGTGGCGACGTACACAACTTCTACGTTCTCGTCCTTGGCAAGTTCTTCGTACGAACCGTAGGCTTTGGCGATGTCATGTTTGGCTGCAAACTCGGCCGCTCTCTCTAAAGAGCGAGAGGCTATTGCAACTACTGTATGTTCGATTTCTGGTAACGTTTTCATGGCCACGAGGAAATCGTGAGCGATTCGACTTGCGCCAAAAATTCCCCATCGTGTTGCGGTGGAAGCCATTTCGATTACCTTGTCACGATACCCACAATCCAAATGTTCGGCTCCTTCTTGGTGTAGGAGACACCTATCGTTTTTATTGTTTCCCTCGTTCTTTTGTCTTTTCTTTCCCTATTCCCTACTGTTTTACATCGACTGTGTCTTCTACGCCAAGTAAGAGCAAAATGTTCCTCATTGTTGTGTGACTCAGCAGCAAACGTTATTTAGGTCTCACGCAACGCTCGTCCGCCAAAATAAAGCTGCGCAGGGCGTAGCCAGACTTCAGAACAAGACGAGGCAAGAAGGCCAGAGCCCCTATGGGGCTCTGGAAAAATGGCCCCTAAGAAAGTTTTGAAATCTTGAGGTTCAGAAATGCTCTTGTAAGCATTTTCCGTGGCATTTTTCTTCAGAAAAGTCAATCTTGGGCAAGTGTAGAAATTCACTTTTATATTGTACTGGTGCCAAGATAACGACCAGCATTCAAATTTTATAACACATATTATAACAATAAGATGAGTCCACGAGAGTAGCTAACGTTTAAGGATTTTATACTGTGTAGATAATTAGGAAAAGTCTTAGGTAACACTTGTGAAGTTAGCTCTTAGATGATCTACAGAATCACGCTCACTAAAATTATTATCTTTTTCGATAAAGCCTTGCTGTCTGGCTCTAACAGCCATGTCATAATATTGCAATCTCTTATACTTGTAGGACTAAGAAGTCACTAACTTTCATGATTAAGAGTAGTAAACTTCTTCCTTAACAGTTAGAAAAGTGAAAGTTTTTTACCCGTCGTTTATTCTTAATATTAATTTATATCTATAAGGAAATTAACAACTAATCGCTGGTAAATTGGAAAGTTTATACCCAGTTTTGGGTATATTCAGTTTTGATGCATTTAGACCAAACATGTGAGTGTGACAATATTTGATGAACTATAAAAAATGATTTCCACATACCGGGTACACCTTGGCTTTATTGCTTTTTGCGTTTTTGTTATAGTTTACAGGTAATGCCAAACATTCAAATGAGGACTAAGTCATCACCCCAAAGCTTTCAATTAGAGAGGCTAAATTACAAGTTTACCAGATACTTATACTGGAAACACTACAACTTTAAAAAAGAGATTGTTCCAGTCTGAAAAATGTCTACATGTCCTCTTTGTAAACTACCCCTATCTGCCGACGGATTTCATCCATCCAGCGAAATATTTTTTCTGTTGTCTTCCATGGCATTGTAGAATTCTCCAGTTCACCTGACAATAAACTTTTCCTCACTGCTTGAATTTCATATCTATAAAACCAAAAAAAAATATGGCATGAGATTTTGCTTGATGTTGTAGATCTAAGATCCTTTATGGGTCCTTTTTCTTGAAACATATATTATAAGGGACTTATGAGAGGACTTGCCCTAGTTCTGGGATCCTGTCTTAAAGCAAGAAACGTCTTTGGAGAGCATAGTGCTGAGAGCCAGGATTTGAATAAGATAAAAACCTAAAGTGGTGCAACCAAACCTCACTCAAATTTACCAGCAAGATTTTATAAGTTTCCTTCATGAACAGTCTTTTTGGTTTCTCACACAGGGAAGTGCAACAAGCAAAAGAATTTCCATTTTCAAGACTAAGGTTTTGCTTCATCCTTCCCCGACTGCCCCTAACCCTCCAAAGATGAGTGAAAAGGAGCAGGCCACCCCTTATAGAGAATCTTGAGATTTCAGACTGACTTGAATGTAAACCATTATATGGTGAGGCAGTCAAGCAAAGTCAGAGGTTTTGGTCTTATACTGGGGAAGGGTTTTCACAAGCCTTTGTGATAAGGCAAAATGATTTATAAACTGTTACACAATCAGACACATTGCAGAATGTAGGGTGACCTAGCATAGGCATGCATTGCGTGCATAGTACAATGGAGCTGTAGCTCTTTCCATATACATATGTCATGTTGATTCTCATAAAGCAGCTTATGGGGCAACCGTGACTTGGAATCATAGGCCCACAATAATTATTACTGTGTGCCTATGATTCTTAGTAATGGTTAGTACTCCATAAGCTGCTTCATTAGAATCAATACAATGGCACAGTAAGGGAGAAAAATATACCTGTCACTCTTGGTGTTTTACCCTTACCTCATTCCAGTAGAATTATAAAAGCATATGGGCATTGAAGGCTCTGGAAGAGGGTATTCCTTTGTTCCAGCTGGTGATGTAAAACTAGTGGCAGAATGGAAAGGTGCATGAATGGTCACAGAACCTTGCGATCCTATAAATGTGGCTTCATTGGGAAGCTGGGCAGCTGAAAGAGACAACAAAATGGTTTTTATCATTGTCTGTCCTCATTGCACCATGGAACATACAGGGCCTTTTTTCAGCTACAATAAAGATTTCAAGTAAGATGGTCACTTGCTTCGCTACCTTCAGACTACTTTCTGTTTCTGGACCACTTAAAAAATTTCTTTACCCAATTTCTGATACTTAGTTCAACCTTTAGAAAGAACAAAATTCAAACAGTGTAGGGCAGTCAACAAATAGCCCATTGATAGCATTTGCATTGATATGTAAAACTTTGAATAACGGCAGTTTAATTATGTACATCATTTTCAGATATTTGTTTTTGGAGACAAAGTTATTGTTGTATGACTTACTTCAAGCTCAGTTTAACATCACCCTTAAATTTAGAAAATGTTATGATCGTTAATGCTTGGCTTGGTAGGAATATCTGAAAGATGCTATTGTAAATAGCACATGCTACAGATTTAACTTTGAGTAAAAATTATAATTCCTCCCAGAAGAAGTCAGACCGTCCTATAACTATCAGCATAACATTACAATCATAGTCCCAAGATTCTGGTTCGATTACCCATTCATGTCTTCCCAAATGCCAATCCCTTATCATCATCAGTGACCTTGCTGTCATCATCATCGTCATCAACATCTACTATCCCCATCTGCCAAAACCTCATAATCAATATTACTCACCCATGCTTGTAGTTAAAGAAGCTATTTTATTTTCCTTATAAAGCATTGTCACTGTAAGTGTCGAGTCCACACCAGCAGATGTTTTCTGTCCGACTGCAGATATACTCAAAGGTTCTTCATCTCCAAAGATCATGTCCACAATATTCAAACAGTAGATTCCTAAGTCCAGCAGTGCCCCACCCCCCTGTTCAGGGTCTTGCAATCGTTCTACGGAGTCCAAGTTAAATCCAAATGAGACAAAAGCAACTCGAAGCTCTCCAAGAACATTTGAATCGACTAGGCTCTTGACATCTGCATACAGTGGGAAAAACCTTGTCCACATTGCCTAAAACAATAAAATCTATTAAATATAAAGGTTGTAATTTGCCTAGACACCCCGACAGATCAACATGAAAGTACTGCAAAAAAATGGACAGGCATCAGGGGGGGAAATTTCTTAATATCCCCCAAAATATCTAGACATTTGTGGAAAGGCCTTGATAGCTGCACGAGAGGATAATGTGTTGGCAAGCATTTCTCACACTGACCTCCATGATGAACAATTCTTTTGCTTTGGCAATTTCAAACAATTCCTTGCTATCCTTCAGGTTCATTGTCATTGGTTTTTCACACAAGACATGTTTGCCGTGATTCAGGGCTAGTTTACAGAGCGGAGCATGGGTGGGATGGACTGTGGCGACATACACAACTTCTACGTTCTCGTCCTTGGCAAGTTCTTCGTACGAACCGTAGGCTTTCGCGATGTCATGTTTGGCTGCAAACTCGGCCGCTCTCTCTAAAGAGCGAGAGGCTACTGCAACTACTGTGTGTTCGATTTCTGGTAACGTTTTTATGGCCACGAGAAAATCGTGAGCGATTCGACCTGCGCCAAAAACTCCCCATCGTGATAGAGTGGAAGCCATTTGGAAAGCCAACGTGTAACTGTACCTATCCCGGGGCACGCAGCCTAACTTGTCACGATACCCACAATCCAAATGTTTCGCTCCACATGATACGTCATAATAGAGCACCGCCTTACTGACCTATTGTTTTTATTATTTTCCTCCTTCTTCTGTCCTTTTCTTCCCTATTGTTTTGCATCAACTGTGTTGCTACACCAAGCAAGAGCAAAAGTTCCTCATTGTTGCGTGACTCAGCTGCAACCGTTATGTATCACGCAACGCCCCTCCGCGTTGCTTGATGCTGCACTCGGATCGTACGAGACTATCTTTGTGCAGGTTATCGATTTTTTCTTTGAATAGGAAAGGAAAACAAACAAGCAATATTCATTGTGTTAGTGAAATACCGCTTCTGACCTGATTATGAAAGAGGGTACAGCGCAGGGCAATGAGACCATAGTTAGTCTAGTAACTATGATGAAGGGTCAAGAACCTAGGTTTCAAACCATTAACTGGACTGTAGTTGTATCGGCTGAGTAACAGAGATTACGCTCTCGCAATACTTAAAATTCTTGGAGACCAGGGAACTCCTCCATCTTAGGTAATGGGGGTTGTTCTGTTTAAATCTTTGTCTGGACATGTAACATCTTTTCTTTTTATATTTTTGGAAAGTTCATGTCAAAATTCATTTCAATTATGAGGTACGCTGTGTCCGAGGCTCCTTTGAAAGTACTTGAAACTGGAAGCAATTTGTCACATAAAGCAACACACTAACTCAATTCTTTAATCGGCTTTTTATTATTTTTTGTAAATACTTTCTAGAAATGTCTTACATATATTTTCATATTTATCCAGTAAATCTATAGGAGCGCCTTTCACTT
>OMLO01001425.1_pt1 | contig 18384 bp, 8 predicted proteins | sample 1674811 | NCBI WGS metagenome assembly OMLO01 (sample SAMN06265003, study PRJEB25207) | coral metagenome | isolation source: Coral host | place: Mexico:La Bocana,Puerto Morelos, Mexico | collected 2008-11-13 | reverse complement strand
GCTACGCTCGGGCGCAAATGATGCTACTCGGGCCGCAAATAAGCAATATGCCCTTCAAAAGTCATGTTACTGTCCTAATAATACTGCTATAGCAGTTTTAAATCACATGGGGACAAGTCATTCTGATCTTTGCAATCGCCTCGGGAAAGAAATTTGGGAACGGTGTATCATTGCCAGGAATATTTGGATAAGTGCCGCGCATATTCCCAGGTCTCAAAATATCACTGCCGATTTAGAATCCAGGAAAATGCATTCCAGCACCGAATGGATGATTGACAGCACTATCCTGCATGAGGCCATCGTGAAAATTAATTTCCGCCCAGATATTGATCTCTTTGCCTCCAGGCTAAACACACAATTCCCACGTTATGTTCAGACCTGACCCTGGAGCAGTGGCCATAGATGCCCTGACTCTTAATCTATCATTTTCAATTTTATGCCTTTCCTCCTTTCAGTGTGATTTCTACCTCTGGAGGACAAAGCGACAGGGATTTGTGTCATTCCAGACTGGCCGACACAGGCGTGGTATCCGAAAGCCATGCAGATGTGCGTCACGCCACCACTAAAACTGGGACTGGGAAGAAAGCTCTTGAAACTTCCGGGACATCCACAAGACCTACACCCGCTCCACAAATCTCTAGTACTACTAGTATGCCACTTATCCGGGAGCAACTAAACACCATAGGTTTATCCTCGGACACTGTTAATATCCTTATGGCATCTTGGCGGCAAACTACTGGGAAACAATACAACACCTATCTATCAAGATGGCTATTGTATTGTCGGGAAAAGCATTTAAACATGAACCAGGCTTTACAGGCAAGGGTTGAGTTACAGTGCCATCAACACTGCTCGATCAGCTTTGTCTGCAGTAATAACCCTCGGAGATAAAACAACCGTTGGAGAGCATCCTCTAGTAACTCGTTTCCTGAAGGGCATATTTGAACAAATATCTCCAGACCTTGCGACCTATTGCCGACCTGCCATTAAAGCAACTTACAACAAAATTGGTTATGCTACTCGATTTGACATTTATGCAGGAGTTACCACACAGAATCATGTTTTCCATTCGTGACCGAATTAAAACAACTCGCCCTGGGAAACACCTCGCATCTGTTGAAATTTTGCCTTATACCCAAGACCTCCAAATTTTGTCCGGTTGGCGCACATCAAGCGCTATATCGCTGAGACCGAACCCCTACACCAAACCTCCACTTTATTGATCAGCTACACAAAGCCACATAAAACTGTCACCAATTCCACCATAGCCCGATGGGTGAAATCTATTATGAAGGACGCTGGGATCGATGTCAGCACCTTTTCAGCCCACAGCAGCCGTACAGCCGCCTCTTCTTAAGCCGCCTCTTCTTATGGCTTCTTGTCGGGACTTCCCTTACAGGACATCTTAAAAGCAGGCGGATGGTCAAACGAAGGTGTTTGCATGACTTTGGCTCAAAATTTCGGGAATGCCATCCTTGACCGCTTTAGTGGAAATGTCACTCATCATAACGATAATGACAGCTAGTAACGTTTAGTTACACGTCGGTTTATCGTTGTCACGCAACCTGTCATGTCATAGCCATTTCGTCTGATAGGTGTAAATCGCAATAGTCTTTTGGGCTTTTAGACTCAATTATATGTCTTTTCACGTTACTTGTTGTTTTGTTTCGGTTCTTTTTTCCGCTGGGACTTGCCAGCGCTCACATGCTTTAATGTGACGAATGATAGCGAGGATAGTAACGTTGGTGAAGGATTGATAAACTGTTACGGGTAGGGCGTATGAAAAATATGGAATCCGGAAACGGAAACGGAACCGGAACCGGAACCAGACTAATAAAAAGTGAAAGTTTCTAAAGAAACTGTGGTGCTGCGTCGGTGGGGTTAACAAGGTAATTTGGTTATATCAACTAAGTTGAAAATGTAAATTGGCCACCGTAACGAGTTATAAAGCTAGAACTCGATGATGTTTTGATGGTGTTACTGACAATAATTACACAGCTCCAAAAATTGTGACTCTGTACATTTACATCACTTTGCTTCCTGCCTTTGGTCCCTTTCCTTGAAAGGGAAATGGAACATACATGGAGCCCTTTCATGAAAAATTACGAATAAGGACATAGAATTTATATCGATTCTCGAGTTTCATGTATTCACTTGAAAGATGTTACCGTTATTCAAAATTTTTGTCTGTAGATCCTGACAAAGTGAAGAATCGATCGACTGAAATGTGACTGAGTACACGTTAAAATTTAAGCTTGATATGCCTTGAATTTTAGCTTGACCTTTTGGCCTGGTTCATTCAACGAGTAAGTATTGTTTTCCACTGGATATGCATTTCGCGTTGAAATGTATTTTGACTTTACCTGACAGGGAATGTTAAACTAATAAAAGAGGGGAAAAACCAACAACCAAAAGGACAACATTTCACCGCGAAAGAGCTCAGTTTGTTGAATTATGGATTCTACTTCAAAACGAGCTTGTACATCACGCCCAGGAAAAGCATATGTCAAATAATATAAATTACTTTATAAAAATGCAGAAACAGTAACCACTGAAATTCAGAGACAGCTCATGCTGTCGCCATGATACAGCCGATGGGCTCCTACTCATCGGAAAAGAATGGAAACTTAATTGTCCTTGTCCACACTTTTCCTGGGGGGTTAAGGGCTCCGTTTATCATCCATTTTCATTTGAAGGGGGTTGAGTACTAATTATCATCAATATACAAGGCCAAATAACAAACTGCCCTCATAAAACGCGCGCCTAGCGGGCGAAAATGAATTTTGGCGGGCCGCAAATCATATCGCATCAGCCTTGTTGCTGATTGGAAGCTCTGATCCGGAAACTTTTCTGAAACTTGACATGATATATTGATGATAATGAGAATAACATGACTTTTGAAGGGCATATTGCTTATTTGCGGCCCGAGTAGCATCATTTGCGCCCGAGCCTATTAATGTTAGGCGCACTCATGTAGACCGGAGCTGACCTATGTCGTGGGAAAAAGTAGTGGTCTGGGAGTTGCACGCTCCTAGTGATGGCTCCAGCTCCATCACTAATATTATTCCGTTAACGCCCAATCATGCCTTTCCATTATCGATTCGACGTGTAAAATTCTTTACAGAAAACATGCACGTAGTTTTCGTAGATTTGTATGTACGAACATTTTTTTTTTCTGGCTCGAGCTGAATATTTTTATTCTTCAGCTTGTGGATAAGTTGTTATGTGAGTGAATGTATGCACTGTGCGCCTGGACAAACAAAGTGGCCGTTGTAGATAGATGGCTGTTAGTAGGGGTTTGATTGGTAAATGTATTCTTATTTAAAAAAAAGTGTAGTGTGATAGTGTCACTGCCATGAATTTCCGCGCAAACACTCTTTGGCTATGGGGGGTTGTTGGGTGGGGTCGCTTACTGGGGGGTCTCTTATTGGAAGAAGGGGGTTAAGAAGTTACATCGAATTATTTACGATAGTTAAATTCGGGAAGGGAATTGTTATCGCCAGAAGGCTGACTACTTTGGGAAAATGAGCCAACAAATACTGGGGTAACTGCGTGTAATATAGATATCCGAACACAACATGGAAGTAGTTAATTTATTCACTGCAAGCTAGGAAATATTATCATTACTAATATCTAATTATCTGTTGCTCAACAAACATATTCATATTTTTGATTGACAAGTCGCTTTTTTTTCTTTCAACTTTTGCTTCCTCATTTAAAAATTATTAAAGCAAAATTAACTAGTTGTATTATGGTGTGGACACTCGAACAGTGAACACTAGAAATTTTTTGTACATTTTTTAGCTTTCAAAGAAGAAGGTATCTTTCCATTAACAAGAGCATTTAGTATTTTATATTGTAAAAAAGTTTATCTCGTACATATGGGAGGAGCCTTTATTCTGTTAATCCTAGTCAATTGTCCACGCTTCGAATGTCCTCACTGAAAACAATAGATCACTTCTCTTCTCTTCTCAAAATTAAGGTCAGTTGCATATCAGTAAGTCTAAAAAAGCAAGGACCCTAGGCTCAGTCTCCAGCCATGGGAGTTTAGATGCGTCCATGATCCTCTCCACCCCTAGGTTCTCAGACGCACTGAAACACCAATGGCTAGAGACTGAGTCTACAAGGATCCCTTGTATGGAATGAAGTAAATCTGAGGGGGAGGAATCGAATATGAAAAGGTCAGGGATGCTCTTCATCTCGGTTAGGGGTATAAATCAAGGATTCTGGTCTCACTTGGGTTTTCATGACGAAACAGAACTATTTTCAGCTGTCAAAGTATCTTTTAGGGTGCAATTGAAGAAATAACAATAATAAAACGCTCCTGTTTCTGTTCTTGGGCTCGATTTCTGCCAGATTAACAGTCCTGAACAGCAGCTGGTAATCCAGCCTATCCATTTTCATGGTGCTATTTTCTATTCATTTTGCATTTATTTTCTAGAGGACAAATCAAGCTCAAGTCACGCCAGATTATTCTCCTTTGGGGTCGGGGGGGGTTTAAGCATCTGTGACCTTTTCCTATGGGAGTGCACCCCAGAAGTAAACGCAAAAAGAACACCATAGGACACGGGGTTCCTAAGGGGGGACTCTCAGAAGGTTAGGTGTCTACAACCTCTTTAAGGACTGACACACCTTAAAGCTATATCACTCTAGCAATTGTTACTCTATATCATGTAATTCTAATATCAAATATTACAAAATACTATTTACATATGAAGAAATCTACTGCTCATGCTACAACTGTATCTGCCTACATCGCTGGGATTACCGGTAGGTGTGCCTACTTTAACAATGATGAGCGGAGAACTACCAAATGATAGTAAGAACAATGTTCAGCTTAACCACACATAGTCTTTTGCCTTTGAAGATGACATCTGCACGGGCCGTCAACACATTTCTGTCTGGTCTCTCTTTGACAATCTGCTCTCCTTTGTCACTTTCCAGTAATAAATTCTAACAATATTCATTGATAACTCAAATAATTTGTATGTAACAGGGTCTGCTTATGTAACCCTACCTATCCCTTTGCATTTATTTTGAAAAAAAAAATTAAATTTGAACCAGGTGCTCACCACCTTTGTTGCATACTCTTTGACCCCCCCCCCCCCCCCCCCCCCTCAAAAAACTGTCCCACTTTCAACATTCTAAGAGGAGATTCAAACCGCTTGCAAGTGGCTCAGCTACTATTGGCAAAGGTGCCTATCATAATTCTGTATAGTTACAATTACACTGTTGGGAAAACTTATTCATCTTAAAGCTATAAACATAACATTACTAAACGAATATGACTTTATAGCAATGCTGAAGGCAAATACTCAGGAGATGGCTGGTCAGTGTTTTGTTATCTTCTGGGTGATGCATACATGGTGATGTAATCTTCAACTCTCCTTCGAAATGATTCCTGTTAAAAGATTACCATATCAAATGTTTTTCTCAGTGTTTCTCAGCAGCACTAGATAATTTGTGTGACCATTCACATGAAAGCTATTGAGCAGTACTATCATGTGATACTGTTTATTATGCTGTACAAGGTGTTTCTAACTTTTAAGTCTTTTAAGTCTCGACCAAACAATCTAAAAGCTATTGATCAGTACTTTTGTGTGGTATTGTTTGTCTCTTAATATTTCTCAATAAAATCTGCTATAATTGTTTCTCGGTTTTGGACTTGAATATTCTTAAGGGAGAAAAGTTAAAAAAAAACACAGTTATAGCTAGAGCGCGACTCAAAATTTCTTACCTTATTCTTGAAATATAATTCTGAAGCCTCTACATTGAGAGGATCATCAAAATTTAACAAGTCCTGCAAATAGAAAGGAATTCACAAATTTACTATAGTACAGGATTAAATTTGTGCAGTACATAAAATATACTTCCTTATTATTGACCTTAAAACTTATTGGAAAACAGCCATGAAATGCGTAAAGACAGCTATGCAGTGGTAGCCCTTTGCAGGCCTAGGTAGGTATATAAAGTCTGCTTTCAACTCAGTGGCCCATCAGGTCGGGGCTTGTCCCAGTTTCTGTAGCATGAAGCAACTAGGAGTATTTCTACTCTTCCCTGGATGGGATGCTAGTCCAGGGCAGGGTTACCCACAGTATTAATACTCATTGATACACTTGGGTGGAGACACTGTGAGAGTAAGGTGTCTTGCCCGAGAATACAATACAATATTCCACACCCCGGGCTCAAACCCAGATGACTCAATCTGGAGATGAGTGCTCTAACCACGTGGGGGCCACCACATCTTCACAATTTTCCCACTAAATGGCAACCTGAAAATCTACTTTGAAGTTTTTCAAAGCCAATGAGCATAAGGAGGGAATATGCTAAATCTTTCAATGAACACATCTTTTTGCCTTGTACTGTACTTACTGTAAATAGAGAGTTGAGTCCCCACACAATATCCTGTAGAACAAAAGTAACATCATCAAGGGGTGATGTTAAATATGCTCTGGGTAACTTCAAATTAAAATTTATTATGTTGGTTTTTCATCCATCTGTCCTGTTAGATCGATTATAATTGAGACAACTGAACACAGTGTCAGGGTAGTCTTCTATACTAAAGGACACCATAGTTCCTTCTTATCAACTCAGATCTATGTACCTGGAACTAAGAATTCCTTCCATTTAGGACAAATGTAAGGAAACTCTCAATCCCCTTTCAAGGCCTAAAATTGTTTTATTATCTCAGAACTGAAGTACAAAGTGCCTCTAGTATTACTGTGTTAACCTCTTAACTTCCTTTTATCCTAAAGTACCGGTATGATCATTTTGTATGCTCATGACAGGATTTTTATTATAATTTTGTTTTAGGTCTTAACAACAACAACAACAACCTTTAATGTACTCTTGCACTTATATGAAAAAATTACAACAAAGAGGAAAATTAAATGAAGTAAGAGTACTGGCTGCCTGGAATATCCATAGGGGCTTAAGTATCTTTTTTTTAAGGTAGTCCCTTACATATAAGCCTTATAGACTACCCTGATTGATATGTAGATTTTAAAACAGAACAAAAAAACAAACCTTTAATTTTCTTGTTGGTGCCCAACCAGAGCCATCAAGGGTGTGTTCCCTCAATAAGCTGCAAGATAGAACACAAGACAAAACGTGAAAAAGGTGCACAATATTGAAACCTGGCCATGCACCAATGCAATTTATTTGTCAATACCTTAAGCAGACTTCTCCATTCTCACTGATGTTTGGATGCCAAATTTTAGTTTCACATGAGACATGAGGTGGCTGTGGAAGACAAAATGTTTATTACTGAAAAGAAAGAATTAACATTTATGCAAAACAAAAATTAGAAAGCCAGTATTTTTTCTCTCTCTATCAACATTTTACGAATTTTAACCCTTTAATATTACAATGAATGGCAACTTCCTATTAATTGCCTAAATCCTTTCAAATTCAAGTGGAGCCTGAATTTTTTGCAGTCTTTAATTTCACAGCTGCTCAAGATGTGTATATAACTGCAATGATCAGTCATATCTTATTGTTAATTTTGTCTGCACTAAATGCACCAAATGACAAGAGCAGAACTCTCTTGAAGCAACACTATAAAGGTTATCTAGAATGGCATTTAAAGACACCCAGCCAGCAAGGAGAAAGAAAAGGCTAATTAATAATAAAAGAAAATCAAATTTATCATCGAGTAAATGGTCCAAGCCAGGCATTGTAACAGTTTTAAAAATACCGGTAAGTAACAAACAGCAATGCAATGACTAAACTACACTGTAATTTAATATAGTAAGTTCTGTTATAAATTTTCAGTTAGTTCACCTAAACACTGAATGATGCATGTTAAGAGTAGTAATAAGTTTTCTTAATTAGTATAAGTAATCCTATGAACTCAAGGCAAGTGCAATATCAAGGATTTACCGCACAAGTGATATTTGAAAATTCTCTCAAAACTGCTTGAGCGTTTAATCAAGTGAAATTTAAAACAATTTCCAAATATCATGAGTAGTAAATCCTTTATAGTTTGACCTATCATACAATTACTCATTAACTTTATTATATAACTGAGAAAACTGTTGATGCATGCATGTTAAATTGCACTGCAGTGCAAATTAAGAAATAACGATAAAAAGGCCTGCTCTCACCCAATCACAAGGAAGTAATTTTCTCAGTCATAAAATAAATTGTGGTATTTAAGGGGAGAGAGAAAGTTTCTGAGAGGTTCTTACTGCACTACATTTGTAGTGCTCACTGGTGTTTTTTGTACTGACAGTGAAAGAAAATAATTTAAGGACACCCCCACCTTAATATTGTATTCCTCCGGGATCATAACATGAAATATAAAGATTCCCTCCTTCCAGTACCCTTCTCCTTGAAAAGAAAAAGCAGAGAAATGTTGATCAATAATTTGCATGAATAAATAATATACTAAAAATGTGGAAATGACTGAGATTAAAACAACCAGTATGAATAGAATTTTTCAAGTAAACCAAAAACTGAATTTTTGTCTTTTCTTCATACATTTAAACCTAGGGCTCAAAGAAAGGGTTTTCCAGTCTTCCAGGACAAGTAGATTTTCCTTCTGAGCAAGTACCTTTTCAATCTCACTTTATATGCAGGTTATCTGACAACTAAATTGCAATACAAGCCCACTAGAACTTGCCCAAGGCAAGCACTATGTGAGCGCTGCTGGCCTGAGGAGCAGAATTTAAGATGGAATTCAAATTTTTTTTTGAGCCCTGCGAACCAATAGTACTGGGATTACTTTCTGACCTGGTGTTACAGTAAGAGTAAATTCATGAAGAACATTGGGATCCTTAAAATCCACTTTGCATGATTCTGTAAGGGCAAATACAATCAACAATCAGTATCAAAACAAGCATTTGTGACATTTATACAACTGTAATTCTTGGAAAATACCATTACACTTTTAGTGTTTTACACTACCCAGTTTTGCGAATTACCTTATGTTGCATGACTCTTGAGTATATCTGGACCATCAACATGTAATAACTCAGGGGTAGATATCTGAACTAACCAGCCAGGCAACAATTCTCCCGGGGGAGACTCCCATGTAAAAAGGAAGGGGGTGGTCATCAGAAATCTTGGAAAGGACGACCAGGACCTCTGTCCTTTTAGTATAGTAATTCCCCCCCGATTCTCCCCTATCTATAGTTTACCCTCCCCACCTTAGACACAAGTCTACAGCCCCTGGATGGGATGTTAGTCCATTGCAAGGTTGCCCCCAGCATCAAATTCACTGTTACCCATTTATACACCTGGTTGAAGAGAGGCAGTGCAGGAGTTAAGTGTCGTTCCCAAGAACACAACACAATGTCACCAACCAAGGATCAAATGCGGACTGCTCAATCCAGAGACGAGCACACTGACTATAAGACCACTGCACACCATGCATACTCTTGAGATATCACTTTATTCAGGGCATTTCATCTTGGGGGTATTTTAATCAGTCCCATCATGCATCATGCAGTACTTGGAGCATTTCTCAAGACTGCCTAAAACATTTGCTCCACCCAAAACATCACAAGAGCAGCTAATGAAAAATATGCAATCTTGCACATAGTCCATACCGGTATCTCTTATATGATCCTGTAAATTGAGAAAGCCCAAATAATTATACCATTTAAATTTTGCTAATTTCAATAGTGACATGAATCACATCATATCCCTGCAAATATTTTAAGCATCGTTCCAAAGACTTGAAATTTTAAATACCCCACATTAAGTGCGTAGAAGGTTACAACATGTGACGATCGACCAAAGCCTTTTTTAGAACGCACCATATGTTCTTAGCTTGAAAGTTTATTTGGGTAATTCCTTTTGTTCTCAAAAACATTCATTAGGAACACTTCCACTAGATATTCAACCCTTTAACCTAACTTAACCCAATATTTAAAATAAAGTATTTTTGGACCTTAACTCACCCGGTAAATTTTCCTCGAGTTCTGTCACTTCTAAAACGGAAAAAAGGGACGAAAATCGGGCGTGAGACCGCGACAAAAATAAAAGCTAGATTAAATTGACAAATTCGAAAAGGATCCAGAAAACAACATTGGCATTTAAACATGCCAAACATATATTTGTATAATAACTGCGTACACACAAAACAAACTGGCAGCTTACCGTACCTTTGGTAAGTAATTTGTCGCGAACAGAAATCCTCGTGCTTTTGGGGCTTTCGGTCGCATTATTTCCCTTTTCTTTCTTCTCCCGTTCTTCCTTGATCTTTTTTGCGAGAGTTATCATTTCTTACTACAAGAAGGATGTTGCTTTCCCAACACATTTGCACCTAAAATGTTCCACATCTCCTACCTTTCCAAGCTCAAACACTCCATCTTTGAAAAATCAGAAGCTGCGATGTGCTGACCAGCGGTAAATGCAGCAGTCCCAGACCTCCATTTCGCGCGGTCAGAATCACGGTGACGATGCATAATCGATTCACATTTGTCCACAATACTTTCTCTGCCGGGTTTTCGGTTCGTTTTGCAACTCGACTACGATGAAAGTGATTTCATAAGGATCTCAAGATGATAAGTAGTTGAAGTTATTGAAGGTAGTGGAAGTAGACTGAAATGTAGTGCTTCAATTTCCAGGTGCATTGGAATTTGAAAGCTTTCTCCTGTGTCATATATTGCTACTGAACCTAATTTGTCCTTAATTAAGCTTACGTAGTTTGTTAAGTATAACCTCTAAATATTGCAACCTGCAAAATACGTTCTGGCTCAGGGAACAAAATAAGTTCTGTCTTAGGGAATACAATGATACACCATAATGAGATACGGAGCATATTTGTTTACAAACATTGGCTCTGTTGTTTTCGTGTAAATGTCTAATTAACAAATCAATGTCAGATTTATATGTGTCTGTCTTATTATTGGTCATAAATTTATCATAACATTATCAAAGTAGTTGTGGATCCATGAGGCGATAGCCAATTGGATCTGCAGAATACTTTGACAATGTTGTGACGAAAATCATTGTCAATAACCAGATGCATGAAAACTAACAGCATTTTGTTTTTTACGATACTAAATTGTCAAATTGGCTGCTCTCACTCTTTGACTACTACACTGTAATAAAGTTACCATAATTTAATTATTATTTATAGTTTTTCGATTGTTTTCCATAGTCATCTGAATCATATGGTCATGGAGGACAGACAATCATCACAGGTTTCCCAGAATCCGTTTGCAGCTCTGTTTCCCTCTGTTGAAAAGGCTGAAGAATACAGCACCGCACACACACAGTCAATAACTGTATCGTTGAAAGATGCAAGAAACGGTGATTCTAAAACTGGGTCAGGGCTCTCCGAGGTTGAAAAGTTAAATGATGAGAAGGACAGAATGTGGATGGCGAATGACATGCTTCAGCGAGTGTTTCTCATCACTGTGGATGAAGGTAATTGATTTTCTGAGACCATTCTGGATACCCCCTCCCACCCTCCCCTCCTCCCTTTCTCCCTTTCTGCTTCACCTCCCTACCTTTCAGGCAACTTTCCATCCTTCCATGTCCCTTCCATTCTTCTTTTTTTTCCTCCTTAGTAGTTTAAGTTCCAACAAGTTTGGAACAAAATATGTATAACTTGAAGCTAAACAGTAATTTCCAGGGATGTGGGAGGGTTATTCAAACCAAAACAACTTTGTTGGTTGAGGAGATGGATATTTTCTGAAACAGCATGATTTTTTACAGCAAAATGTACTGGACCTTGTCTACTATTTTCTGATCTCAATGTACCTTGTATGTATAAAGTACAGTTTTAAATTTTTTTCTTATTTTCATTGCTGCCAAGTTATGGAACAATCTTCCTGACACCACAAGACAATCAATAATCAACTACAAAAAATAAATCAACTACGTCATTTTCATATTTCCGTATATTTAATAGAACATAGTTTTTAATTTAACATTTTTTATGCACATTAACATTTAAAAGAGCTCTTGTGTTCAATTTTTGGACACAGTTAAACTCCTATTAAAAGGCAACCGTAGTGGCCACCACTTAAATGAGGTAAAACCAGTAGAAGCCACCACTGGGACTTTTATCACTGGCCGTCTAATAGAGGTGGCTGTTTAATAGGTGCCTCTTAATAGGAGTTTGACTGCATGTGGCTATATGAAGTTAACTATTGACTTACCTTTAATTTTTTGGTGATATGTGACTGTGGTATTCAGATAGTGATCGTGTGGGAAAAAGACAATATGGTGGTCTGCCAAAGAGGTGTGTCTATTTACGGAATACTGCTGCTGGTGGAGAGTTACCCATTCTGCAGTGGATTAACATTGATGAAGTGAGTCTACAAACAATAATAGAATACAGTTCTTTTGAGTTATGGAAATATGAGTGGAAGCAAGAGAAGCTGTTGCAACATGAGCTAGAGTTACCATACATGTAGCTTTTTCAAGTTCTACAAAACTTTCATAAATTTTTTTAGTTAACAGTAAACAAAGATTCTTTGTTGCTGTGAGTCTACTCAGTAATAGATCAGAGGTGATGTCAAAATGTGGTAAACACGCAATCTATTTATTTTATGGAACATGCAGTCTATCAATTTTATAGAAAAAAGAAGGAAATAAATTGTTTGTGACACTAACTACTGTATGTGTCTGTTTGTTGTAAGATCATTAGTAAGAGCCAGTCCAAACAAGCAAATAGTAATTTGGCTTACTGGTACTATGTAAAACTTATGAAATGCAAAAAGACTTTTCAATTTTTAAACATGAGTCTACTGTGAAAAGATGAAATGAAAATCAGTTGTCATTTATTTTTATCAACCAAAATGTAAATTCTCTTTGCTTGTGCCATTAGGCCATCATGGAAAGACTGAGCATGTCTCACCCACGATCCCATGTGATGATTACTGGTGGTGCACGCATGACATCGCTTACTGCCGAGATTGAAGCAGGAGAAGTAGCAATCATAAAATACTTGGCTTCCTGTTACAAAAGAGCCTTTGAAGAATGCAAGAAATGGAAGGTGTGCTCTTACATGTATATTAAATTAAACATCTATCAGTTTCCAATTTCATGCTTTAGTTCTTTCCTAAGTTGGACAAGTAAAAAAAAAAGCTGTGCATTGTATACTTGAGGGTATGTTCCAAATGAATTGCATTCTCAGAACAAAGATAAGTTACAGATTTGCATTGTAACCCATAACAAGAATCAGTACTTTGATCTTGGAACTGGAAACCTTTATCAGTGGCCTTATCTAAAACCTCTTTAGCCCGTCTGGCTCGTAGCTCTCCTCACTTGATCCCAGATTCTGTAGCATGTAAAGGATAGGAAAACTGCTACTATCCCTAGATGAGATGCTGGTCCATCATAGGTAACATAATTATACTCCCTGCAAACTGTTAACTCATCCCAAGTATTCACTGGTACCCATTTATACTCCTGAGTGGAGAGAGGAATTTGTGAGTAAATTGTCTTGCAGAAGAATCCAACACAATGACTTTGGCAAGGCTCAAACCCAAATTGCTCTATCCATAGTCCAGTATACTAACCATCAGCCATTAAGCTACTGTGCTTCCCTTATGTAGGTAAAGGTAAACTTAGTATACGTGCCAAGAGGCCCATAGGATCAGAACTTGTCCCATTTTTTTGCAGTTAGAAGCGACTAGGAATATTTCTACCCTCCCTAGATGGGATGCTAGTCCATTGCAGGGTTAGCCCCAACATTAACTTTACTGGTACGCATTTGTACACCTGGGTGGAGAGAGGCACTGCGAGAGTAAAGTGTCTTGTCCAAGAACACAATACTTCCTCCCTGGTCAGGACTTGAACCCAGACCACTAGATCTGAAGTAAAGCACACTAACCGTGAGGCCACCATGCCCCACACTGACCAACAAATTTAATTTATTTTAATTCAGTTGATATAATCCCCAATGTACTGAGCATTAATCACTAAATTGTTTGCACCTCACAAAATTAATTTGCTTACTGCTAATATCCTAAGTTCATTTCTTCACCCTATAAGCTGCTTACAGTTAGTTGTTCATGTACACATTGAAATCCATACAAGTTTAATACTAATTGATTAATTATGATGTGAATATGCTTTCAAAGGAAAAAGATTCCACTCTTCTGGAAATGGCGGAAAGAGCAAAGACACTGGCACTTTCATATGCAGGGTAGGTAGTACATGCTTTATGTTTAGTTGATAATAAAAATAATTATATATTAATAATAAGTCTTTATCTCAGTTTCTAGATTTAAGCAACTGACTCTATAGGGGCTTCCTGTTTAGCCAAAGATTCTGGAAATTTTGAACCAGGGGTTTGTTTGGCAAGAGTGGATTAGTCAAATTAACTTAATATAATTGTGTTAAATATATTCTCTTTTGTTTTTCAAGGACATGTTTGTTAAGCCCAGAAATGTTTCCTAAGGGAGATACTCATAAGCAGTTATTTCAGCTGATGTTAACCATGCAAGGTAGGAGAATTACATCGTCTGTACAAGTTGGTATCTAATGACGTTTATTTTCTTCTGTGAGGATAGAATTCAAGGCACAAAAAACAAGTAATAGCAAGGTCGTGTTCTATTGCGATCAACCACTTCTGGTTGGTTGGGTTTTTTGTGCTCTATTGGGAAAAAAACGTTTTCGGTTGATAAACTTTCTCAGCTGGCCTCAAACCACATTGGAAAAGCATTTGCATGTTTATATTGCGTGGTTGTAGCTTGTGTAAGAACTATTCCCAGGTTCAACCGTATCAACCCAAACCAGTTGAAGTTGAAATGTTTGATCCTAATAGGACACAACTTAAGTGTCCAAAACTCAACTTTCAATGTAATAACTCTGGTGAGTACTGAAACAAAGATCCTCAGATTCACGTTTTCCAATCGAAAACATCTGTCATTTGGAATAGTCAGTGTTATTAAATAAATGTTATTGCAACTTCTTTTGCAGGAGATCAGGTTTTGGCTGAGTTCCTAGATGGTCTTGTTCAGGAACATCAACGGCAGGATGATCTAGTGAGTACTGTTAATTAAAAGTAATATTTACCTGACTTTGCTCCTAAGAACACTTACGTGTATGGGTAGCCATTATTAACTACACACTGTACATACTAACTAAGAGTGAAGTTTTTTCAGGAAAATCTCAGATTGAGACCTTGCTGTATTGACTGAGCTATACCAGGGTCAGTTTGAGATTTTCTTGTTCAGACTGAATATTCAAGGTTATAAGTACGGTAGTTTTTTATATGGTTTTTTCCCTCAATTTTTTCAGGCCTGTAATCAGCCTATGAGCATTACTTTAGAATAATGCCCTAGTATTAGCCAATCAGAGTGTGTGTTATATCAGCTACAAACACAAGTCATATATTAATAAGAACTAATATCAACTTTGTGACTGCTTTAAATTTGCGAAAAATAATTTTTGTTTTGTAGGTCAGTATGTTCTCTCCAGTGCTGGTCATGTTAGCAGAAAGAATCAAAGATCTTTCGTCACTTCTTCAGTCTGAAATTCACACTTACATTGATGTCCTGTATTTCTTCGCAAAACACACAGGATTGGCTGAGGTGCTTATGTGCCTAGAACAATACTAAGCTTAGAGTTTGTAGAGTAAGGAAGATAGAGCATGGATGGACTTTCACCACTCAGGGAGAAAAAAGGGAGGCACCCTTGACTATCAAATCATCTTATCCAAGATGTCATAGAAGTCATCACACCTTCTTAAAATCATTGTCAAATAATAATTTAAGTCTTTCTTACAGTGTCTTTGGGTTACTTATGAAACGTTATTCCTACAGAGAATATCAGAGAATTAACATTAGATGCAAATAAAATTGATTCAATGCATCATTTTCCAAAAGTGTCTCTGTCAACTACTTTTGTCACCCATTGTCTGGAGTCTATCCGTGTAAATTTTGACGATTTCTGCTGTATTACCAACCTCTAGCAAGTTTTCTTTTACAAAGGCCACTAAATGTGTGGTTCAGAGTGATTTGTGTAAAAAGTGTTTTTTTTTCCTCAGAAAAAAGAGACCGTATGATTAACTTTGTCCTTAGCTACTTTCAGAATATATACTTACAGTGACTGTCTTCTTTTCAGATCCTTGTTTGCTCAAGAGACTGGCTTCCTGCTAAATCATCAATAGGTGCTATTCAAGGCCATGCCTTTGAGAAACAGACTGTGTTGGGATTTCTGTTAGGATTGACCAGTATGTCCAGGGATTCAAGCAAGCCTTCAGTTAGTAGGACTCTCTAATTTTAAACATTCCAATTAATTTCAAGTAAACACAGGAACTTAGGAACAGTGGCAAAATGGTATTGAATTACCTGTTTGATAAGAAAAGTATATGCAGACAGCATTTTCAGCAGTTATAAATAAATCTCTCCCTTGTCTTCCTTGATAACATGTATTTCTGTTAGTGAGAGGAAGAAATTAAGTTGAGGTATTTAGATGCCCACTGTAAAGACATGTTTTTCCTGCTGGCTGAGCTTACGAAAGAGGCAGGAAATTAAATTCTCTCACACTGAATGAGGGACCTGGGCATGATTAGGATGCCAGTTTCATGCTTGGTCACATTTTCTTTTGTTTTCAATAAAGTGCTGTTGCATTGTAGTGTGGCAGACAAATGGCATTCAGTGTGAGAGAACTGAATGGGATAAATATTCAACATAGGTTAGTTATGGCAGGTTAAATCTTCATTAGATTTTCTTCATCATCATCATCATTATCATCAACGTCTCCTCTGGTCACGTCTGTAGACACATAAGGTAGTCGCATTCCATAATCTACCTTGCTGCCTCAGTTATATTCCAATTCCCACCCTGCACTGTAGCCTCTGTCTTTCTTAACAGCCCTGCTCCAAGTGGTCTTCAATGTACTTAGTGCCTCTCCAGCGCAATGCTGCCAAACAGTCATAAACACCCTCTTGTCTGAGTATGTGTCCCAACCAGTTCCACCTTTAAGTCATGCTGCACAGCTCATGCCAATAAATATTATCTCTGCCATTTCAACCACTCTCTCTATCTTCTGCATACAATGTTGAATGATGATCTGTATGTGTTTTTAGATACATGTCTTTAATTTCCTGCTGGTAATAATGTAAGTTTTGATTTCAGGAATTCTTCCAGAGACCAACTGAGCAGAGTCAAGCTGAAATGCAAGCTACTATGGCTAACCTGCGTAAACACTTGGATTCTTTATCAGATAAACTCCACAAGGTTTGTTACCCACTAGTCTAGATACATTATTTTGATATGTCTGTCTTAGAGACAAATCAGTGATATAAGATTGAAGAGGAGAAAAGAGCAGTGACTTCATAATCTTGTACTTGCCAAAATCATAGTTGTGTAATCTTGATCAACTTTTACTTACAACCAATTTCTTATGACCAGTGATTAATTAGCATTTTTTGAGCCAGAGATACCTGTCCATCTTAGAGATGACTCCATTTTAGAAATTATGGTATTGAGTACCTTCTTGTACATCAAAACTGAGAGAAACACATGTGTATGGCGAAAAACAACTTATTGTGTCGGATGAGGCTAGTTTTGTGTTCTAAAAAGGGGCTATTTTACAAAGCCGGTAGGTGCATTTAATGAATGCATGTTGCAAAAGTACATTGAGTACGTGGCGCAAGTCTAAGTTCTGCTTACAGAAGTGATTTAAGTAACACTTATTTTGATAGTTATTGCAATGTCGTTTTTCTTGTTTAATATTTTTATTGAAGGTGATTATGGAAATCATGAAAAGATCAAGTATGACTAAGCACCAAGTCCTTCACTGGTTTGGAGCATGTCTCCATGGAAACATCACAAGAAAGAAGGTGATGTAATTGTTTGTTTTTTTTTTGGGGGGGGGTATAATTAATGTATTGTTAAATTTATCTTAGATTATAAGCCTTCAAGCTCTGAAAAAAAACATTATAATAATTATTTAATAGTTATTAATAATAATTGATATTTCTGTGTGCATTTGCATGTTTTCGTGTTACAAGATTATGTATCGTGTGTATTACACATTCTATCAAATAAATATTCTTTATATTTATTAAAAATAAACCACTCCTTTGCAATAAGTACTGGTAGGTTTTTTTTTAAGTTCTGAACTTTCCATGACTTCATTTCTATTTTCTGTCTTACCATCTGAATTCTAAGAAGAATTAACCATGGGAAAATGTGGACCTGTCCATTTGTTAAAGTGGTGCTATGATCCAATTTTGCCCCTTGGATATCTTTATCAATCATATTTAATCAAAATTTGTGAGTGTATAACATAATCACTGGGCTAATTTACATATTTCAAAACTTGAAAATCTCTGGAACAAAAAGAGATTTGAAAATAGTTAACAGCATTTTTTTCTCATTCAGACTACTTGTTTTTGTAAAATGGCTTAGATAGGAAAGAAGCATTTTTACGACTATTTTGCAGAAATGCAAAATAGCAAAGCAAAGC
>OMLO01001424.1_pt1 | contig 18394 bp, 10 predicted proteins | sample 1674811 | NCBI WGS metagenome assembly OMLO01 (sample SAMN06265003, study PRJEB25207) | coral metagenome | isolation source: Coral host | place: Mexico:La Bocana,Puerto Morelos, Mexico | collected 2008-11-13 | reverse complement strand
ATTTTGCTCAGTGTTAATTAATTCATACCTCTTCCTCTCCTATGTTAAGAAAAAAGAAAGAAAAATTCACCCTCAAATTAACAATCCACTTTTGCAACTTTTACTGCACCACAATTAGTATTGTTTTATAGGCATAACAGGTCCACCAATGTTTGGGTAGTTTTTTGATACCAAGTTTGTAGCATCAACTGATAACGAGTGATTATATTAAGGCCCATCGAAATCCAAGTGATGGAAACTCTTTAAAGCCCTATCCCTCCCATATGGTCTCAAAATTCCCACCCTAATAACAACCAAATTTCTGAGCAACATTAGCATCCAATAATTTTTATGAAAAAAAAAATAAAGAAGTGCATAGAGAAGTGTAACCGAAACACCTGCAGCTTCAGACTAAGCCTACAGCGACAGACTACTTCTTGCACTCAAGAGTGCTCTCAAAATTTAAAAAGATCCTTGAGTATTTCAACAACATACAAGGTGCAAGTTTCCCATTTCCTTTAAATTTTTCAAGAAATCACATGCTTATAGGTTGGGGCCATTGAACTGTAGGTATGATGTTAGCTAAGTTTTATCAAGCTATTTAATCATCATCATCATCATCATTTATTTATTTGCGACAGCCTACATAATGATAATAAACAATTATTGGATGAGGTTTTTGTGATATCCAGAATAATCAAGGTCGAGGTAAGGGTTATCAGCTGGGGCCGAAGGCTGACGCTGATAACCCTTACCGAGACCTTGATTATTCTGGATATCACAAAAACTGAATCTAATAATTGTTTTATTATACATTGAACATTGACATGATTAACCGTGACCTTGACATGATTACCCGTGACCTTGACATGATTATTGTATAACCTGCAGTTATGACGTCACAGGCGCTGATTTCAAAAATTAACTGTACACTTTCAGCAAATCAGAAACGAGATAGTGAGTTCAATGTATAATAATAATAATAATAATAACAAAATAGTAGCAAAAGGAAACCAGGAGACCCCCAAAACAAATAAGCTCATAGAGTAGGCCACCATAGTGATTAATACATTGTAAATTTTTGCAGGTGCGGCATGACCAATTCACCAACATGAACTTGAACTACAAATTCCACAAAAGGTTCTAATGTGTCACCAATATTCTTACTTTTCAGTCACACCAGCGATAAAACACAGTTGTCAAGAACCAAGATCAGTTTATTGATATTTTATTTCTCACTATTTTCAAAATTACTACGTGACTCATTAAATGCTACTTAACAATACACTCTGTATAGCTCAAAATATTAATTTACTTGTTAACTAACTCCTACTATACATAGTTTTTTCTTTGAAGTTAATATGGCACAAAACTAAGATTAAGGTGAATGGCTGGACCAAAATAGTATTTCCCTATGGGGGGGGGGGGGGGGGGGGCTCCCATTTAAAAAGGACGGGGGTGCTCGTTGAAAAAATTGAATTAAACCTCAAAACATAACTCAAACTTTATTTGACCTGTAAAAGATACTACTTAAAACTGTTCAGGAAATTAGCCTGTAGTAGTACACTGGACTCACGAAAACTGGCAGAAATCAAGCCTAAAAACAGCAATAAGGGGCTTGTTTATTTTTAGTTTTTTCAATGTAGCCTAAAAGATACTTTGACAGCGAAAAATAGTGGTGTTTCGTCACGAACACCCTAAGCAAGAGCATTCCCAAGCATTCCTGACTTTTTTGTATGGGATTCACACCAGCAGTATTACAGTCATAGTTATTGTAAGGCTGTTTCTGTAAGTTTTTAAGATTTAGAGAAAGAAAAGAAAGGTTACTGCAAGTGGTTTTCAATTTGATCTTTGCCAGAAAGACATGCATGTTTCCCTGACAGTAGCCTGCATAAAGAAGTCTAATTTCGCCTGTTTCCTATCTTCAAGTGAAGTAAAGGATGTAAGAGGTAACTGTAACCAAGCTCAAAATAAATAAAATTATCCTGTAATCTACTTCTAGATTAATAAACACCTTTAGTCTTTTTAAATAAAGCTGTCATCACAAGAAAAAATTGCAGCCATTGTTGACTGACTATACTGGCCTAAGAAGAGGCCATTTCTAAAATAAACTTCCGTATTCTAAACATGTAACATAATCTATATATTAATTACTGTACAGTAACATGAATTTTAGAATTTTTGTAGTATAAGTTTGGTTGATGGTATCAAAAATTTTTTCTTCAGAAGAAACACATTCCAGATAGGAGTAATTTGTTTTGCGTTTTTTTCAATGAGCTACATTTTGGCGAAAGAATAACAATAAACAAACATCATTTGATGTGTGAATTAATGATTGATCGTCACAGTTATACACACAACTTATTAAAAAAGCAGTTGAGAAATTAAAGCCTGAAAAAAAAAAATTGAGGCCTGAACTGTGATTTCATTTGCTGTGCTTAACAATGAAAACCAAATAAAATTTGTTATCACATATGGATTTTCACTGGCTTAGTTGTAGAGGTTACTAACATTGGTGACCATTAACTAGTGAAGGCCAAGACCTTCAGCCATGTGTTAAGCGAAAGAAATAGCCACTAATTATCATAAAATTATTAAAGGGATACTGTCACCATTTTTAGCATGATTTTGGAAATCTTGGAAATATTGATCACTGAAAGCTGAACAAGAATGGTTTTATTTTGTAGTGCAGTACTTGAAAAATGATTGAAACCCATTAGGCGGTGAGGATGGCTAACGATGGCTAGGATGGAAACGGATTGCAATATAGATTTTTGAAATACAGTGTAAGAGGTCAGTGTTTCAAACATTCAAGTTTGGAACAAAAATCGAAACTCATTTAAATTTTGCAAAAATGTTGCTTCCCAGTGGACTTTCTTCCAGAAATTGCTTTTAATCATTTAGTTAGAGTAACTAAGTTCTTATGACAGTTTTAAGCATATATATTGTGACAGTGTTCCTTTAACTTTATCATTACCATGCCTGCTTTGTTATGCATTACTTTCAATTATCTTTGAGGGATGGGTTGCTCAGGTTTGATATTCTCTTTTATTACATATTCAAAGTGAATATCACACTTTGTTTTATTGTAACTCATAAACAAAATTCATGACGCTCATTGTGTGAGTGGTTTATAGGTGTAAGCTGCATCTGATCATATCGGCAAAAACATGACGAAATCTCATGATCAAGCAACACAATCTATCCTTATGTTAACCATATGTGTTTTTCTCATGAAGGTTTTCTGTCCCAAAAGGTTATTTAGGATCCTTCAATTAGAATTAAATTTTGTACTTTTCATTCTCTATTAATTAAATTTCCTATGTGACATTGCTAAAGCACATTGATTCTTTGTTGAAAACAAACAATAGAAATTTTTATCACATGACCTGTACAGCCCTGTACGGCCCCGCACACAATTTTCGTGGAAAACCATAAGAAAGAAGTTCCCATATGAGGGCCACTTTTTCACCGCTTTGAGGTGATAGGGCCAGAAAAATGTGTACGGCCCTACTAGCCATGTACATGTCCTCGCTCCACCAAAAAATTAAAATGAAAACAAAAGATGGTCATATGATAAAATGCTTATTGACTGAGTGAGATTGGGCTGGACTGGATAATATTTGGCTCTTGGTCAGGATGCACAGACCTTGCTGCGCTTGGTCCGTATGTCGTGAACTCAAGCCAAATATTTTCCCGTCCGGCCCTGTCACTCAGTCAATAAGTACACAATACTCAATATCTACAAACTACTTCTATGGCATTGCTTTCTCTGTTCCAAAACAGAAGCAAAAAACTAAATATATGACATTTTTAAAATAGCAAAGGTCTGACATTTATGATTCATAATACTGTGATAAGTTGAACAGTTGAAAACACATTTCTAAGGAAGGCATGCCTCCAAATTACTGAGCTATCCTAAACATAAGACAATTAAATGTTGCTAGAGACTTGAATTGATTGATCTACAATAATTGTTCACGAATTGATACATTTGAATGAGGGAATTATTTAACACATTTTTCATACATTTGACAAGCTATAGTAAGTTCTTCTACACTTCATAATGAGATAATTTCTGCATTGTGTGTTTTCATCACCATTCTGGGAATTGTTCTTCAAGTCCTGAATTCATGAGTCTGATGGGCAGATCTTCCATGTTTGGAAGTACAAACATGTTCTGAAATTAAATGTTGATAATGACATTAAAGAGTGAAAGATGCATCACTAATTATTATTTTCATGTGGAAACTGGGTCTAGCTGATCTCAAGTGAAATCCTACACCCTGGAAAAGTGGAGGATACTTGAGAATTTGCAAGTTTTCACCAGACATGAACCATACCGACAAACAAAACTTTCACAAGCATATACAGTGTACATCTACTACTGGTGGGACAACAGCAGCAGCAGCAGCAGCAGCAGCAATAGAAGCCTACAAATAAATTACTCTTGTTCTATTTATCTCAAAAATACAAGGTGTGGTGTTTTTTCCAACAAGGTCATTTACTATGCCAGGTTCATATTCAGAGTTTCAACTTGCTTTATTTCAGAGTTGAAATTGTAACAACTACATTCTTCATGCATTTTTGGAAAACTCAACTCACCCTGAATTCTTGTTTAAGCTTTTTCTCAATCCAATCTGTGACATGAGTAAGTTTGACCTGACGATCCCCAAGCTTTGGTCTTGCTGACACAAACAGCAAAGGAGTTCCTCGGAAGCCATACCTGAATGAAAAACAATTTTCCTTCAATGTACATAAAAATATGTCTTTTTCATAAATGGGACTACACTGTAAGTACATGACTTTGTATGAATGTTGTTCATGACACAAACGTTTCTTTACCTAATTCCTAAAACGAAATTGAAGGATGACAAGTAATTACAAATCATTTAATGTGGCTAAATGCAATTTAGGCAAAGTTAACCTCGAAGCAATGCTCTCCAGCTGCCTTCGGATGCAGGAAGCTTGCTTGCAACCTTGGCGGTTCGCTGGGACACTTTGTGACGCCCATATGCAGTGGGCCGCTACCGCTGGACGCACAAAGCTTGGGGTGGCCCAAGATTCTCGCAGGGGCCTTTCATGACCTTTACACGCAACGTGCCGCTCGCTATCTTTCGCAAGCTCATTTCGCCAGCACATTCGCTCGCAAGCTTCGCTTTTTGCCTGGCCCACCCTCCCTTGGGTTGGTCGAAGAGCCTCGTGGTGGGTTGGTAAGTATTCCACTGAGTCCCTCAGTGTGACGGTACCCAGGGGGTGGTGGCCGCTCCAGGGTTACCATGGATACCTCCTTCCCTGTTGTGCATCGCCCGGCTCCACCGACCCTGAGGCACCAACGCCCAAGCTCATCTATTGATGATGAGTTTAATAAAGGTTAGCAACAAAACAGGAAAAAAATAAGGACCAAATTCCCCCAAGATGAAAAGTAGTGAATACTGCAGTTTTAGATATTGGTAAAAGTAGATCAACCAACAGTTACCTACCAGAGTCTGTTTGTAGGAGGTGGAGGAATGTTCAATGCAAGAGTTCCTTGGACTTTTTGAACCTCCACTGACAAAATAACAGGAATATTAGAAAACCTCTCTGCTGCTCGTTTGACTATGCCAGTCTCAGCTGCCTTCTTTACCCACTTGGATTTGGCCAGCCGTTCAATGACACTAAAGATTTTACGCTTCGCCCCATGCCTAGCTGGAAAACCTAAATGTTTTTTCAATGGAGTACAAGGGGCACTTTCTGATGTCTTGTCACTAAGACCAGTGGGCAAGCTTTTATCAGATGTTTCTTCTCTTGAGCTCTGCTTTTGAGAAGACAGTGTTCTTCGTTTTAGTTGGGTGTTCCTTTCCAAAATGCCATTTCCTACTTCTGAGTCAGAATAATTGTCAGAAGGCAATGTGTCCTCGGTTTCCAGAAAGTCCTCATCACCATCAAAGCTGCTTAATGTAAAATAATCAGAGCTTTCACTCTGTGGTCCATCTTCAAGCTTATCTGGCACTTTAAGAGGTGTATGAAGAGCTTTAATTGTGAATTCTTCAAGGTCAGACTCAGGTGATTCAAAGTCTGAGTCACTATCAGGTGGACTTTCTGACTCAGAATCATTTTCTGGATCCTCTGTGCCAAAACTTTCATTTTCAATCATCTCATATTTTTGTGACAATGCTGCCATTTCCAGTTCTGCAGAAACTTCTCCATGCTCACTGTTTCCAAGACTTAAGAAGTAGCTCAAATAGCCCTCGATGTTCAAATGTCCCTCAAATGTGAGAATCAAGCCACCACCATAGGTCACTTCCAAATCAACCCATGTGCCCCGTTCGTCAACCACAGGAGGGAAAGCCTTTGTTATCACTGGGAGACTTTGACCAAGATTTAGATCAGAAATAGTGATGTCACGAATAAAAGAAGGCTTTTTCATCTTTGCAAGTTTGTTTTCAAAGCGTTCCTTGACTTTGTTGGTCCAATACTCATCTTGCCACACATCCCAAAATGCTCTTCCGAATATAACATTCACCCAGGCAATTTCATTCTGCTGTGAAGCACTAGGTTCAGGCACAAGCCTGGCCATGTAGTGTGGATATGAGCAAGAAGTCTGGAAGGTTTCTTGGGAAGGAGTGTCAGAATTGTCACTCAGAAGGCGGCACAAATGATTGTACCACTCTTCCTTTTCCCTGCCAGTCCTTGGAAACAAGTATAGTATACCAACATCCTCAAATGAATCTTGTTGCTTGACCTTGCACACATTTTCTGTGTCATCATCTTCATCTGTCCCTCTGGTTTTGTAAGTGATGTCTTCAGCAACAGCATTTGGCTTGTGAAGAACAAGACAGATCGGAAACTTTCGACTCCACACTTTTTTCATTTTCATGGTGGAAGGTAAAAGTGAAATTTTGCTTCCAGCTATGTCATAGTGTTCATGTCTTGAAAAAAGTACCTTTGCTCCCTCATCAATCGACCTGGGATTAAAATTTTTCCCTGCACTATCAACATCGGGATACGACAGAGTTAATTTTGTTCCTTTCAATGAGGCATATATTGGTACAGTCTCGTGGCTAAAGTCAAACTTGTCTGGGACATAATCAAATGACTTAAACATCCAGCCCTAAAGAGAAAAACAAAGTAAAACATTAAAGAAGAAAATGATCATTAACTGACCATGAAACACTGTGTAAGTAGTACTGGTACTTCATATGCAGTGTTCTCGCTAGGCTGCGGCCTTGCGGGACTCTCACAAGAAAAACTGAGATGGCGCATTAAAAGCCAAGAAGATGGGCCACTTTGGGCACAGAGGCAAGCTACTTGTCAAACAGACTTTGGAGTAGGGACTTTGGAGTAGGGACTTTGGAGTAGGGACTTTGGGGTAGTTTTAATGGTCAACCTAATACACCTTCAGTTTGCTTGTTCAAATGAATAAAACACATGTTATCAAAAGATTCAGTGTTATTGCCCTTAATTTTGTTGTTCCCACGTATGTGGTTAAGATTGGTGTATGCATCATTATTGAATCGTAAACACCTTGTCTGCCATATTGGATCAGGTAGGTACTTCATGTAACAGACCATTTGGAGTAACTTTGTCCCCCTAATGTTCTTAGAGGGCCCCTATTCCTAAGTAGAGGGGGCCCTGGGACTCCCCAAGGCAAAATCCTGGTGAGAACACTGCTTATAGTTTTGATCATCTGGGTGAGGGAAGTTTTGAAAAGAACTGTTGTTGGTGACTGACATATTGGCAACCAGAGTGGAAGTCATCTTCAGATTATTGTATTGGCTGTGGAAAGTTTGTTAGCAGTCATTGGTCTGTTCTAGCACGTTTCAATCTGTCTGTTGTTAGCCCAATAACTCAGTCTGTTTGTCAAACCATTTACTATACTGTGTAAGTTGGATAGTATCTACAAGCAGGCACTAAAAAAATGAATAAAAAACTAAAATACTTTTCATATAAGCAATACTTCCACTGTAGGTATGTGTAAGATGTAAGGAACCAACTGGCCTATAATGCAAATCGCATGATGACGAGAAAACAATGATAAGTCAGACTTTTTTTAATACCAAAAAAGACGTTATTGCTTTAATTGCCCAGTTTTCAGCTTCCTCAATTTCATTGTCCACTGTAATTGGATCCACTCCAATCCCAATTTTAACTAAGAAATTCATTAAAAATTCACTACATGATGCTTAGCAAATGTTATTCTACCCAAGAATGAAAAACGATTATGTCAGTCACAGACTCTACATATGACTGTGCATTTCAAGTTTTAAAATGCTCTACATCAATTGAAAGTTGTCACAGGGCAAGTTGGCAAGTGATGACTGACAGAATCGCTTCAAGGGGATTTTTGTTCTAATTATTTGATGTCACGTAAACAGTATTTTGATTTATAATTCACAAATTGCATACTTGCCTCTAGCATGTCTCGTTTCAAAAGCAATCCTGGATCGACATATTTGTACTCAGGTTTTGGTGTTCTCGCTAGTCTCTCTTCGTATTCCCACAGTTCTTTTTCATACCGCTCCGCAAGAGTGTCCTCTGGGCAAAACAGCCACAGAAACGCGCAACCTCCTAAATACACCAACAAACTTCCAAGGACTAAGCCAGAGATGAACGGCGGAGTACTTGTCATGAAATAAATGTACACTAGCAGAGAGCAAAGGCAGAAATTTGCAAACTGAGGTGATTTGTCCACTACGGGGCGTGACAAAAGTCTCGCTCCGGACTCCTTGCTTTCCTCATTATAGTGGCCAAAATTGAATGACAAGTCTGGAGATGGAATTTCAGAGATTATGTCGGCGCTGCTTTCGATTTCTTCTGTATCAGAAATTTTCTCTTCAGTGTCACCATGTGTATGTTCGTCTTTCGCTAGGCTGGCTAAAAGAGATGATAAGGAAATGCCAGCTGAGGTTTTTGGTTTTTCCTGATCACCTGCACTTTCAACTTGTCGATCACGATTCAAAATGCGAAATGGTGAAGGTGATCTGGACCTTTGTTCGTGTGCTTTCAACTTGCTATCCGAACCATCGTCAATATGACTCTTGCAAGGAATCGAACCAGCGTCGCTTTCCTCCTTCTCTGAAAGCGAAAGACCTTCTTTTGAAGAGTCAGCTTTTACTTCGTTCCCCTGGTCGCGCTCTCTTTCTCGACCACGCAGAAACTTCATTATCACAGAATCGGATTCTTCATTTCGCGAATAACTCGGCCAAGTACTCTGTTTTGTAACTGCCGATCTCCTGTCTGGCGTTTCCCTCAGTTCCTGAGTAGAATGACTTTTACTTGCAAAATTTAACCCTTTTTCAGAAGAGTTCTGTTTCGTATTAGAAGTTCCTTCAGCATATTTATGTTTTTCCGGTTGAGAAGTTTTCGCGCTTCCAACCTGTTCGGAGACTCGCTTCGTCACTTTATAAAACCCATCTTCTTCATCTTCTCCCTCGATTTCGTGGCGGAATTCATTGGGATCGGGAACCTTACTATTTTCTTTACGTACTATAGAAATTTCTTCGTCAGAATCTGACTCCTTATTGCTTGAACTGTAGCGAATAGAGATGGACGAAAACGGATTTCGGAGAGATTTCTCAGGAGCTACTCCGGTTGGCTGGCCACTTCTCGTGGTCAGTGATCGCGGTAACGGTGGTCGGGGTGGCGGCTTTTTTGCGCTCATTGCTGTTCCCTGCTTCGTAGCACATCTGTGCTTTGACTAATTGACTCTTTACCCACCACGAGGAGATAAATATCTATCGCAAAAGCGATAATTCCCTCGGCATGAAGGCATAACTTTCACTTCTGAGAATCGAATACGAAATGCAGACAGCACGCAGTCAGCGGCATAAACATTCGTTCCCAGACTATCAGATGTGACAACGGATTTCCACTTCGACCCCTCTCCCCTCTTCTCTTCTCAGAGGAAAGTTGACCCTATCCTCTTCTCGGCCTCTTCGTCCCTCTCCCCTTCCCACAAGACTCAATGCTGAATACATGTGGCTTTCGTCTTGCGAATAGAATTTCAACAGCTTGACCAGATGTGTAACAAGATCGCCACTTTGCTTGAACGTACAAGAAGATAAATTTGTGCTGCAAATATCAGCACCTCTGTGTCCATGGAATGCTCTGTGGGCGTGCAAGAGGAAATTTTACGAAAGGAGGGCAGAGGGGATAGATAAACAATAGCCTTCATTTGGCGCGAAAATATGCTTGGATATTTGTCCGCGGACATTATCTGTTCTGATGTCCAAGGATATTTTCGCACCAAATGGATGCTGTTGATGGATTATAAAGCAGATACATAGAGAGAAACAGAGAAATAGCAAAAAGCATTAATTCATTGGAATCCTTGCACTTCTTTGCAGGAAGAGTTTGTGAAAAAAATCATACAAAGCCTCATTTCCGGTCGAGCAGATTCCTCATTCCAGGCCTTTTCAGCACGAGCAATCCAATATGGCGAAGATTATTTTAACCAATCAGATTTAAGGACGTCATCATCGTCGAACGAAAAACAAGAAAGGAACACGGATATTTACATGAAAGAGAGCAACTACAAACCTGATTTTGTTATTTCAATCAAATAATCCAAGTCAGGCAGCATGAGTGGTTATACAATCGTAGGATTGCTTTCTAGTTTTATTGTATTTCTGGCGTTGCCTTCGGTTGTAAGAACCGTAGAGGTAAACCTAAAAATCCGTATTTTATCTCGAGTTTTTACATCCCACGGTGGATCCAGCCATGTTTCTCTACGAGAGAATCGACAGTCACGAAGATTTTTCTCTCATTACAGTCTAGAACATTGAGTGTCCCAGAATCTTTCCTGTTTGTCTCCACCTTGGATGGTACAATGCATGCCGTGAAGAAACAGACTGGAGAAATAAGGTGGTCGCTTAAAGAAGGTGAGAATATTTCCCCGTACTAATTGTATGTGTCAGTGAATACTAGTCTTAATTTACTATGGTCCGGAAGTCGTTGTATAAGCTTATTTTTGCCATTGTAGATCTTAAAAAAAAGTTAGAGCATATTTAGAAGCCATTCTGGGTGTTTTAAATCTGATTTCAATTAATTTAAGCTTGAATTCATTCTGGGGTATTTTTCGATAAACTTCAGCGGCCGATGACTTGATCACAAACTTTGTTTTACTGAAGCCTTGAGCTTTATGCCTGCAAGTAAAGTATCTTATTTCACTTCCTTATTTTTAGTGGTTTCTATTCATATCTGTTTAAAGCTGGCGTTATCGTTTGGTTTAATTAGCTTTCAAGTAAAGAAATTCTCGATCTCCGCTTTTAAATATCCTGGATATTTATGAAAGCTGCAGGTAAACCTCATCGTGGAAATTTACGTTTTTAACAACTCATACATGGAAGAGTGATAAATGAGTTCAGTTCTCTAATACCCGATATCTTATCTTAAATTTGTTAAGCGAGGTGTGATGCAATATGAATTTATGATCAAATGTCCTTTCGTAATTGTTTTCCAATATATTCGTGAAATATAAGATATTTGCATAATCATTTATTCATTGATTAGTCTGGAAGAAAGAAACTTAAGGTTTAAATTATGTATTTATCGTGAAGGCTGTCTTTTAAGAATATCTTCCCATGGGATATAATGCCACTTTTGTGGGGTTTGTTTGTCTTCCAGACAGCTATTTACACAAAATCATGATCTTGTTTGAAAGGAGCATGTTTTTTAATATGTTTAGAAACAAAGCGCCTATATTATGCACACAGCAGAGAGATAAAAGATAGAGCTGTTGTCACAAATAATAGAATTCTTCTAACACCTTTTTCCAGGCACACCAGCTCACAATGTGGACAAGTGTATTTTTCAATAATTTACAAAATAGATATTTTACTATGGTTTTATTTGACAAAAGAGTCAACTCTTCAGAGACTCTAAAAGCTTCCTTTGGGTCCTCTCCTCATATATATATTGAAAGCTTAAGCTACTTGACGATTAATTCACTGCCACCTTCTAGGGATTTTTGGGACTTAGAATTAGTGATAAGTTATTTTCAAACTTGTTTTGGAGGGGAACTGATGAATTAAGTTTTGGTGGTACATTATATATTTTATGGTATTTTAACAGTTATATTGTTAAATGTAATACAGTATTGTATTTGAAATGGACTGATCCAGGTTTGAGTACTGGCTATCAGAGTCTTTGTGTTGTGTACTTAGGCAAGACCCTATATCTTCTCTCCCGGTTTGTTCAAAAAGTGGATAATGCTATCCACTGGATAAATCACTAACCAGTGTATGGCATGCTTTGTTTCGTTAACAGTCATCCACTGAATAGTGAGTTATCTGGTAGATAGTGTTATCCAGCCTTCAAACAAACCAGGTTTATGAACTGATTCTAGAAAACGCAATGAAAATTAAAATGTTAAGTAGTAATTATTTTTACAATGTATGATAGAGGATGAGTAAGGTTCCAGGTCTAAATTCGCTTTCTTGTTGTTAATTCATTTTGCATAAAAAACCCACAGGCTCATTTTCACCCATTAGGCATCCCTTGTTCGTGGGACTCCTTAGTATAAGTAATCACTCCTTAGGTGTCAAAAAAGTATATATTAACTAAAAGATATTTAATATTTATTTCACTTTCCAGTATGAAAGCAAGCTCTTTGTCCATCCATAATTTAGGAGTAGTTGCATTGTTGTATTTCTAAGTGAAAGAAGAGTGATTTAGGAATGTAGATAAAGGCTGTCAAAAAGAAATTATGGGTATATAGGACTGTTTTTCTCATAAATCTGACTCATATACGGATACCTGTTTATCAAAATCCTGTCTGCCAGAAACAACTTTCCTACCATTTAACATACTGAGTTTCAATGCACTTGGGAAGTTCAAACAATGTAGAAAATGAGGCAGGTACAAAAGTTGGACCGGATCAACTCGGATTGCTCACCTTGGATCAACGTAAAAAAACTATAAGGCCTCTAGAAATCACCCTAGCCCTAATCTCTAAGCTAACCTTAGTGAAATCGGCGCAAATGTTGAATAGTTTTGGCTTAAAAAACCCTTTTTTGTTCGATCCGAGGTGAGCGATCCAAGTTGATCCGGTCCAGTTTTTGTACCTGACCTAGAAAATGTCTTATTTAGATAGAATGTTCCTTCAAAATGATAGTAGATTACATTGTATCTATTACAACTTTTTATTTAATGGAAAGCTACAACCAGCTACATTGTAGAAGACAATAAAAGCAAGTAAAAGCAGTCTTTCAACTTTTTTCTCATATTATGAAATATTAATTTGGTGATTCATTCATAAATATAGTCTGATTGGTGACAGTAGCAGACAATATTGATGTCAATCAACTCATCACAAAGCACATTTTCAGTGAGCTATTTTATTGTCATGCATTAGGTTCTTTAACACCTCAGGGATAGGTCTTTAGGGCAGATAATAAATTATTGTGGACAAAATGTTTATTAATAACATATTCTCACTGCCCGTGTGATATCCCATACAAGTATCTAAAGTATGATTAGCTGGCCTCTTGCAGATGATACCTATTCTATTTTTTACCTTCAACAGACGCTGTTATACAGACACCAGTTTACCTTCGTCCAGGGTAAGGGCAATCTTGTGTACATTGTGACCACCATAAAAGGTTTCTTGTAATATATTACCAAGATTTTTGCTGCAATGTTTATCTATGGTATTTTTTTTTCTCCTCAGTGCAATATTCATTCCTGATCCCAAAGATGGAAGCTTGTATGCCTTTGGGAGTGCACACGATGGTCTTAAGGTATTGGCGTTTTTAGATATTGGATATGTTGTTGTTAAAAATTAAATTCAGGTAAAAATTAAATTCCTTTGTCTCTTAACCCTTATTGAGATTAGAAGACAAAGGAAATTGAGATTCAAACTAGGTTAAAATTATTTTCACCTGTGAATTTAATTTTTAACTACAACAGATACATTGTTTCAAAATAAAGTTGCCTTGGATCTTGCAGTAAAATTTTGCTGTTTGGACAATGTCTTGATTTAAAATCAGCCATTACTCAGGCCACCTCAAATATTTTCAATTATGATCATATTTTGCAGAAACTGCCCTTCTCAATACCTGAACTTGTTCGAGCATCTCCCTGTCGAAGTTCAGATGGAATCCTGTACACAGGTTAAAATCATTGTCTTGGATTTTTATTTGTTCATGGTCTTAATCATTCCATTTTGCCTTTCTTCCTTTGTTCCTTGAAGTTCATTCCTTTGTTCCTTCATCCACAGACTCAGTCAGTCAGTCTTTCAGTCAGTGACTGTATATGTAAGTCAGTCAGTCAGTCAGACAGACAGACAGTCAGACAGTCATGCACACATGTTTTCATTCTTTTATTTATTCATTTATTCATGCATGCATGTAGCCTTACTTCCTTCCTTCCTACCTTCACTTACTTGATCTACTTTTTATTTGCTGTTTATCACCATTAATTATTGAGGCAAACCTTTATTCCAGGCCGTAAAACAGATGTTTGGTATGCCATTGACTTGGACACTGGGATAAAACAACAAACTCTAAAGTTAGATGGAACAGAGACTGTTTGCCCAATGATGTCTAACAAAAAGGCTCCTGTATTTCTTGGAAGAACAGGTACGTAAAGCTACATATAAGCTTTTCCTGTTAGCATCACAGTGACTACACTGTCAAGCCAAAAGGCAATGAATACAAGGAACAATTCTTTATTGGCATTCTCAATAAAGAGAATCAATTATTGGTTTCAAGTTTGTTAGAAGGAGAATAATCATAAGCAAGAAAATTTATCACTAAACTGATTTTGATTTGGCTGTACTAAAGAGTATCTTAAATTATTTGCAAATACAGTGCACATGCAGTGTAAAATATCACAATATCATGATATTCAATAACATCTTTTATTATCTCAACAGAATATACGATAACCATGTACGATAGCAAAACTAGAGAAAAGAGGTGTGTATAGTATGGATTTTGGACTGCATCTAGAATTTTTTGCTTTACTTTTGTCTGTATGCCAAGAAAAAAAAAATGTGCACCTGTGGCCAGGTGAATTAGACATCTACATCTACAGTTAATTTGGTCGGTAAAAATCTACAGATATCACACCAACCGATGTGATATCTGACATGTGGGGACATTGGGGGAATTGTGACAATTGACATGTGGGGGAAATAACTATTATTGACCATATTATGTGGAATCCAGACCATATTAGGCTCATGTTCAGTTTAAAACGGTCACCAGTTGCATCATAAAGACTAAAACAAAGAAAAACAATGATCCCACCTGAGACAATTGAACTTGAGACAAAAGAACGACACAATGCACATGTATTGACCGTTTTACACCGTACATAAACCCCATATTATGTGTCTTTACATTTTTTACTTTTTACATCTTTGTAACCTTGATATTTCCCTTGATATTTTTGCATCTCTATTATTAGTAGCAAATTATTTTAATATAATCCATGTATGTTCCTTTATTTCAGATGGAATGCAACATTTCATGACTATTCCTCTCATCTTGCCCAAGATGTGGAATACAGTAATTATTGTTTACTGCTCATCGTCTGTTGTCTGTTTTATAAACGACCTACTTGGCAGAACTTACTTTACTAATACTAAGAATCTTTTTTCTTAGACCTTCATCATTTTTGTTCCAGTTCTGATGGTTTCATGGTCACAATGGATGCATTAACAGGTAAAAGTCTTGACATTTATCCTAAAATATTACACAATGCAAGAAGGTGATCTCTGGAGTTTTGATCTTTCTAGGTTGGCAGCTCTGCACTTTCTAAACATTTTAGTTGATTGAGTTGCACAAGCCAGTTTGTTTATCAATTCCAGCACTTCCTGGTTTGATTGCTAGTAATTTGAAAGACGAAATGAGCATTCCTTATCTAACTTACAATGGTTTTCATTTATCAGGAGAGATTTTGTGGACCAAGAATTATGGATCACCTGTGGTAGGAATTTATAAGATGGACAACGAGGCCTTGTTGAAAGTCAAAGTCAATCACATAGCTAAAGAAACACTGACACATCTTATTGGTGCCAACACGTCAAGCTCCTCAGATGAAAACACTTTCCTCGGAGATGGTGGAGAGATTGTTTTACAGTAAGTACAGTACAAGCCAGTAGTTAATTTAGAATTTTTATAAATTACATTTCTTGAGTTTTATGACTTGCAAAAACAGTCATTTTGTCTGTTGTAGATTATTCAAGCTTGGGTTTCCATAAAATTATGCATTTAGCCCAGGTGACTGTTTTTGTGGTGTTTCTTTCTCATGCAACATGCAGTGAATCTTGCAATAGCTTTCTAACAGTGATGCTGGCTAGACACTTGTCCTCTACATTTTAAGGCCATAATAGCCAAAAACTAATTAGATTAATAATTAATTATACCTGTCTGGTATTAAAACTAAGTAATTTTAAAACTAACTAATTATATAGTAAATTTTAAAATTATTATTAATATTTAATTGTTAAATAATCAAATATTAATTCTAAAAGTAATTTTATTATTAATTAAGTAACCCTTATTTCTCCTAGTGGGGCTTTTGGGCCAAAAAATAAAATTTCAGAAACCAACAGTGCAAGACAGGAGGCAAATTAGTTGGCTATTTCAAAATGTAGCAAAACAATCTGATCGCAGTTGGACTTAAAACCATGAGCTCCAGATTTCATGTCTGGTACCCCATCTACTTGGCCATGCAGCCTCCTTCAAGGCTACAGAATTGTTGATTGCATATTTGCTGTTTTATTGATATATTTTAGACCAACACTGTACATAGGAGAACATGCTGGTGGACTCTATGCACTACCATCACTGGTAGAAGAAGGCTCACCATTGGTTGAGGTAAGGACCATAAGGTATTTGTTAAAAAGGTGAAGTTTGCATACAAACCAAATGGCCCATAAGGGCAGCGTTTATCTTGGGTTTCTGTAGCATGAAGTGGCTAGGAGCATTTCTACTCCCCCCCCCCCCCCACCCCCCTGGATGGGATGCTAGTCCATTGCAGGGTTTCATCACAGCATTATATTTGCCAGAACCCATTTATACACTTGGGTGGAAAGAGACACTGTTAAAGGTAAGTATCTTGCCCAAGAACACAACACAATGTACCTGGCCAGGGCTAAAAAAAGATGAGATGAGATGATTCCTCAAATTCTGCAGCCATAAGGGACCGTAAGGGTTGTAATGACCGTCTAATTAATTACTTCCTCTTTTGCAGGGAGGGGTGGGGGAGGCAATGGATTTTAGCATCCCATTGAGGATAGCAATGATAGAATACATTTTTATCTTTTTCTAGTGTGATACCGACCTACTGAGCCACTAAAACGTTACTTCTCTTTTTTAGGCAAAAGTGTTACTGATTGAAGGTCCAAAACCAGTAGTTCCCGCACCATCCCAATCAAAGGATGTGGTCAGAGACCCCTCTGTAAATAGTTCCCCTCCAGTGCGACGACCTGTCCAGCAGCCCAAAGTACTGGAACCCAAAGCAGCCTTGCTTCTTGGACACCATCAAGTTCCACTGGTTGCCAGTCCTCAATTGCATATTACACACATTCCCGACAAGCTGATGCCGCTGTACATGCATCATCACCATCTGCAAGGCATGAAGCTGATGCCCAAGAGAATTGACAAGCCAAGTACAAGGGAAGAAGACAGACGCCAGCAGCAGGAAATGTTTGAAATGTTGAAGATTCATCAGCGTCTGTTGTATACTATTATTGCCACCATTGGTATTCCTGTGGTTCTGTTGGTGGTGTTTTATATTGACGTAAGTTGGTCACTGTTGTAAATGTGTACATGACTGTGTGTTTGAGTGCATTCAGTCCAGGTCTTAGCTGAATCTAGGACTGAACTCTTTGGGTTGGTAGAGAGTAGATCTTGTAGTTTATTGGATAGCTGGAGGTTTTGCACACAAGAGAATTGGTACCCACATCAACTCAACAGTGATCAAGTACTTAAAATGTATCTATCTCTTACTGAGCACACAAAACGTTTTTATTTCTCATTCTTTAATCCATTAAAGGTGAAGACGAACTCGAAATAGAAAGTTTATAATGAGTTCAGGGGTGTGAATTGGGTGGATGTGAACTGGGTAAGGTGTGAAACAAGTAGCATTCTGCATATCACATCCTGTATTAATTTTTTGTCTGTTTCTGTTGTTATAGAGATCAACCAGACAGTATTCTGTGTCGTCAAGGGGCTCATCTCGTCCAGCTTCATCACAGAGAGTTGACGAGCAAAAAGCTGATCCACCTCTGGAGAACTTAAGTAAGTACAAACTGCAATATTAAATGGTGCCACAATGATTTTAATTTATTTCAAGTGGTTTTTAACACACAAAAAAGCAGATTCATATTGTCAAGCCACCATATAATTAAAGGGTGAAAGTTTCTAAAGAAACTGTGGTGCTGCGTCGGTGGGGGTAACAAGGTAATTTCGTTATATCAACT
>OMLO01001423.1_pt1 | contig 18400 bp, 10 predicted proteins | sample 1674811 | NCBI WGS metagenome assembly OMLO01 (sample SAMN06265003, study PRJEB25207) | coral metagenome | isolation source: Coral host | place: Mexico:La Bocana,Puerto Morelos, Mexico | collected 2008-11-13 | reverse complement strand
TGCAATGTTACTCTGAATGTTACTGGATTCAATAGTTCATTGTCAACACAAAAATGCTAAGAGGTAAAAGTAGGCACCTAAAATACTATTGTCAAGGCCATCAACATGCAAATTCTCCCTAATTCCCTCCAAAATTTCTCACAGTAATGGTTGAAAGAATATGTGCATGTAGTGAGGCACATTGCGTGATTTGTTTCTGTATTCTTGTACCAAATCTTTGACTATCCAAAGACATTTCTTAGTTTACACTTTGGGCTATCACATGTGTTGTAATTGAGGAAGTTAAAGCTGATGATTATCCACTGCTTTTTTTCTTCAGAACTCAACACTGGGTATTTCTTGTCAGAAAGGAATACATTCTGTCATCTGACCATCAGAGAGAATCAGTTCTGTTCATAAAAATACCTCACGATAATCACACTTTTCACTGATGTACTGGGCGAAAGAAACCAGTGACATTTGGTGTCACTTTCAAACAGCAGGAAAATGCTGATTTTATTCTGTTAAGAAAGCAATCTGTGTCTAGTTGCCCAAAGACCTAGATATTATTATCCATTACATCAATTAATACCCAGTGGATAACTGTCAAATCCAGATATGCTTTTCAAGGGTATTCAGAGAAAAGTGACTTAGCCAGCAAACAGAGCTTAAATAATGGGTCAAATAATTCTTGAATTTAGATTGATTCTTACTTGCAATCTATTGGAAGACAGAGGTATCATTAACATTTTTCTTTGTTTTTTTTTATTATATAAAACAAGACAATTCTATGCCGCCATGCATCTGTTCAGTATAACATGTAGGTCACAGATAACATCAAAATGTGTTAAGAACATCAGTGACACACTAAATTATCACATTATCTGCAACCTTTTTAATTTTATCGGGTTTTGAGGTCATCTGTAATCTATTACTGAACAGATGCATAGCAACATGGAATCTATTTGCTAGGGCCAGAGCACTGGAAAGCAGCATAGTATCTCACAGGTTGCAAGCATGTAGGGTTGGTTTAGGCAGGAAGATGTTTTCATATTAACTCGTTAACTAGTTAATTTCAGCCAAAAGGTATACCACGAAGATCTCTCTAGCATCCTTGATCTTTTTTGTGCCTATTTACACTATTGTCTCTAACAAATAGGCTAGCATCTGTTAAAAAACTCACTCCAAAAGTAACACACTGATTTTCTGAGCAACAGACTTGCAAAACAGGAGATAAAACTCTCTTTGAGCTGTATACCCTGCTGTTAGAGAGTGTTAAGGTTCTCTAACTTAACAAATTATCACCAATTATTACTTAGAATAGGATTTCATCACGTTCCTTCATAGAGAAACTTTCGACAGAGACTTCATACATCCACATTTGATAAAAGGGTGAAAAAGGCTTCTCTTCAAGATGGCTAAGAAATAAAATTCTTTTAATGGCAGAGCGTTTTCAATTAACTTTACTAAACAATTGAAAAGACGTAATAGAAAAATGCGTCAACACCAAATTTTGCGTTTTTCATAGCACTGCCTTCTCTAATTGTCTACCTAATCCAATAACGTCGCTACGTTAATGTTCAATATCGAATCGTGTGAAGTAAAATATACAATTTACTTCACCGTTTTGCCAATCTTCAGAAAGCTTATAACTTTCGATATCTTAAGCTTTCACTTTGGATTTTTCAACGCCACGTCATCTTGAAAACGGAAAGTTTCATCAGCTATGATTTGTGAACTTGAGTTCGCGAGTGTGACGGCGAAACCCACTCGCGCCTAAAACCGCTTCACGCGTGACCCGAAAATGCTTCGGGAAACCCCCAGGATAACAAACTTTGTACCAAATCACTGCACATCTCATTTCCAAGTAATATTTGAACCAGGTGAACGAAGTGTGTGGTCTTAGAGGGTTTGTAAGAAAACGAAACAAGCGGCTGGCGCCATTCGCGTTGAATAAATTAGAGGTTTACGCGGGTGCCACTCGATATTTCCTTATCGCGGCGATGTTAACGACGTGAAAGAACTTACCTTGAAGCCCGAATCTCAAGTTTGAAGATGTATTCGCTATAACATAGCTTCTTCTTGGTATTTTTGTACATGAACAATGTGAAACTTCGCTGAAATGTTCGCTGATACGTATGCCCAGGCAAACTACTCGACGAGTCCAACTTCGAGATCCCTCGAGTCCCAGAATGCACTACGAGCGGAAATATGCCTACATCGTAACGAGGCCCAGTTCCTGATGTTCTCAAAAAGCCACGTGTATTGAAGCGAATTAGAAAATTGACGAAAACAATTTTCTTTTCTCTAATAAACTGGGCAATCGGATTCCAGTTTCGCCTGACTCTAAGACTATAGATCGATCAGAGAAGAGCGATGAGCACGATCGCAAATAAGCCTTTTTTCGGTCATGGTATTTGCCTCGCTGCCGTTCAATGTCAGTGCATTTTTTATTCTCTGTGGCAAATTAAGCGTGGCTATTATCATAAGTCGTTATGATGACAGAGTAACGCTAGCTGAACAGCTGAAACAACACTGACTCTGACTAGGCACTGCACTGCTGCTTCAAGACTATTCTGCTGTCTCAGCGAGCGTCGGCAAATTCCAGACAGAAAAAACAGGCGGTCAAGGTGCCAGGATATAGTACAGTGTTTTTTTCAATGTTTCCACCTTTTTTATAAGACTATAACTCGTCTCAGACACAGATTTTCCATCTTACCCTGTAGCTGGACAGCCAGTTCCTTTCACCTCTACACCTTATTTCCACCGTAAACATTACCTACGTCAATTGATGTTATCTCAACAGACAAATTATCTGATATCCGAGAGCACGGCCAATAGTTTTTCAGTTTGAGCTACACGCTATAAATTCACTTTCATTAGCAAAAACCAGACGATGATATGATTTCAGTTCTAAGCTTGAAATAGCTGGCAGATGATTTTCCGCCGATACAAATAGCACTTTATTAAAATAACTTATTTTCTTTGCCAGCTGGTGCAAACTACAAATTTCCTTTTACAACAATTGCCGCTAAGGAAACATATATCGCCATTGAGCCGAATCGATTAACTGGTTTGACAAATGGAAAGCGGTCGGGATAAAGTTGACAAATCAACCAATCGACAAGCTTATATACCGTATCAGACAATTCAAAATAATCTGGATAGTGCCGTATTTTACATCTGGTTATCGCGTCGTATTAAGCTTTGTTTCAGACGATCTGTCATTGTTTTTAAATGTAGGAGCTTGTGATCTATGAAGTTTATTTGCTGGAAATAGAAGAAAACGTCTTCCTCGCATTAAAAAAAAAAACGTGAATCGAAGACTGAAACAAATACCTCAATTTGGACCAAGACTTCTTTTTACTGAACCATATCGGTTTTTATTTTTGATAAATAAATAAAACACTATCACACCGCCATGACGTACAGAGAACTGGTACAACTAAGTTTATAGTTGGTCAATTTGAACTGACCCCCATCAGCAAAATTTCAAGCTTGCATGAATACCAATTCTTTTGTCGTTAGATTGACGTCCATTTTATTGTCTCACCTAAATCGATTTCACAAAAATACAAACGATAGAACGGCCGAATCTACTGTTTTTTTCTTTTTCAGTTTCGCAGTTAGACTGACGGCACTGAGAAAAAAACATAACGCGATTCCCATATGTGCATAAATTACTTCATTGAGCCAAGTAAACGAAACTGATGAGGATTAAAAAGAACTAGCACTGAGAAAAAAACTAAAGCCTTCCTACTCTGAAGATGTGGTCAGAATTTATTTGGAAACCGCAAGCGTCATAAACTAGAGCATTAATGAACTGTAGTTAGTTACATAACCCACACACGAGATTGCGCTGCCTGGTGGGCAAGCATCTCACTTTTCATTCGTCGCTTCCCAACTAGCTTAACACAAGAACCTTGTGATTTTCCACTGCTGTGGCTTCATTAATTGGAAGTGCACATTTTCGATCAACGGGCGCCGTGCTTCAGCATCAACTGGATAGAAGCTTCGGCTTCTATTCATGACTTACCTGGCCTTTATGATTCATACCACTGTAAGGAGTATCACCCAGAGAGGTCAACTTTCGATGCCTTAACGGCGAAATCTCTCAGTACTCTTTTACTTTAATACCGACTTTCTCTTTACCTATATAGCTTGCAGAGCATTTGTGGGAGAAAAATTCTAAGTATCTAGACAGTGGGCGGTCTTTGACGGCTGCCATCTGTAATTATAAGTCACTCAGAGATTTCCGTTTCAGAACCTTCTTATTTGCAGAGTGAAAACAAGGAAAGCGAAATAACTTAAAGGAGGGTTCATTGATAGAAACACTACAGAAACAGTACCAGCTGAAAATATGGCAGTGATATAATGAAGAATACTGAGTCAATAATTTTCTGGCCTGTTGCCTGTATTAAAGCCTTTTAATAAGAACGCATAACTTTTTGAACATGTAAGTGTATCCGCGTTACCCAAAGTCTGATTTCAACGGAGAGATTTTCTATAAGTCGTTCAAGGTTTATCTCAGTAATTATTGAGTAGATTCGTTCTGATCTTCTGCTAGAAGATTCTTTTTTTGTTTGAAATTCCTAGGGCTCTTGAACATCTTTTCACTAGAATTGGAATTTCCGCTAAGGTAAGGTTATGATGAAAAAAAAACCATGTCGATGAGCGGGCCTTACTGTACTGTATAAACGAACCAATTTCAGTCAATTGAACTGAACAACGAAAACAAATACATATCTTATGTACATTTGTGTATATTTTTGTACTATGCTGCCGATCTTATGTTTAAAAATACGCACTTTAAGTTCTGCCATGAATGCAATTCAAAACAGTATACTGTATTATTAGTAAGAACTGCAATATGGGTTTTTTTCCAATCTCAGGCATCACGTACCATGGGCTTCCAGTTATTCCGTGTACTGTATATCAGCCTTTATTTTCTAAATCGACTTAGAAAAGTTCAAGTAACGCGAGAAACGATTGTAAATGATATCTCACGACATCTGCCGTCTAGGAGACCGTTTTACAGGTTTCCTGTAACCCTCTTAATTGTCAACCTACCTGCACCAAAGGAAAAAAGTTTCAAAATCAGGATTTAAGGGGAAAGAAACCGTCGGATAATGAATCTCTCATCAATCGTTAATGCACGTAATCCTGCTGAATTTTTGTTCGTCCGACGTATCAGATTTTTCAATCGCCACACGTGTTTGATCACTAAACCATTTTGAGACCGGTGCAATGACTGACAACGTTACAAGACACGCCAAAACGTCTCAGAGAAAAAGCATTTTTACCGGTAATAAAAATATTTAAATTCAAACACTTAGAGAAAGATTTCGACAATATATACGTTACCCTTTTTGTTCATCCCTTAGTTCAACAGCCTGCCAACCTGAATCAAATGTTACTACTTGCTTGCTAAGTGAACCTCTCGCAGAAGATAAATTTTGATATCACTCTTATCTTATGTTTATTTTCCTCTAGACATTACGCGAAAATTTCAGCAATGTGGGGCAGGCATTGACGCGCATGACGTAACAGTGACGCAAGTGAGTTAATGTTACGTCATATCAATTGGGTCTTTCTACAAGATGCTTGAAGCTTACTCTGAAAGCACTGAAAGTCAAGAACCGCAAATATTTAATTATTTGACTGGAGCGGAGTATTACGTTACTGCTGATTTGACCATTGGTGGACTCAATGCATAAATTTACTGACACCTATAATAGTCTTATCATATTATCATGTTTTTATATTTATCGGGTTTCCATTTCTAGTTGTTTATTTCAAGGCACACCTAACGTAAACTAAAGCACAGACAAACCGGATTCGCTACTCTCTGTAATTCCGACTTTAGGCTTCACGATGACTACCTAATTAATAAAATTCACCTATTTTAGTATCAGAGAAAATTGATCGAATTACTAGGAATGTATTGGCTTTAAGCCTGAAATTTTTTTCCCGTGCAAGCCGTTAATTTGTAAATTCCAACGTAGGTTTCTGCAGAATGAACCAACTTGTGTAATTATTGACCAATTTCAAAGCAAATATCTAGGAGTCACTTATCCGAGATGCGAAAACCGACAATAAGCTACTAAAATAAATTGGTTGCTAGACAACGCCGGTTAAGGGAAAAAAGCCTTTTAATTCAATGACGTTAGTTGATGTGGGACCGATGAAGCTTGTTTATTCAACGCCCACGAGTGATCAACAGATCATGTCTCCTTCAAATGTCAACAACTCTGACCTCATATATTATTAGAACTCGGCAACAAAGAAGTCATCAAGCATGTTACACATTAAAACGGATAAAACAAAAAAATATTAGCGAGAATAAATGCATTTATTTTGTAGCCTTGTTTCTATTTTTTGTTTGTTTTATTCGCGCCACTGTACTGCCTTGTTTCAGAAATGTCATTTCACTAGAGAAACCAAAACACACTACACTGTCATTGGAAAAAAACCGATGAATTACCTCTCGCATTATACTAGTACAACGTGCAAGTTCACACACATATCTCTGTGCTACCTCCGTCCCTGGTTTATCATGGCTTTCTAAAAAACGGAATTGTTTTGTAGTTTTCATGGCTGGTCAAAGTGAATTGTATCACGTCATGTGTTTCGCGTATTTCTTTGTAGTCCTTTGTATTTGGAAAGAGAGCATGTAAGTTATGTCCACTTTTAACTGATACAACCGGGACTTCTATTGTCGTAGCACAACGTCGCTCATCAACATTAGAGTCGGAATTATATTTTGTACACACTGGTACACATTCAAGAGATACGGCTTGAAGTCCATAACTAATCGCTAAGTTACTTTTCTCGCAGTTGCCAACGACACGATCCACATAAGTATCTTGATTTGATTGTTATAGTTTTCGGAGGCCGTAACAATTTGATCTATGAATGTAGATAAAAAAAAAATACGCCGTTTTCTTGATATCGCTAAGTAGCTTAAGATTGAAGAAAAAATCTGAGTGGAGGTTAACTTAGTTAATAATTTTCCGCCTTTGAAAAAGTTTCCGTAGTGTATGCAATTCTCAGCTGCACGAGTGCCACCTTAACCTCGGACAACTTTGTTCTCGAAATCAGTAAATGGAAAATTTCGATAATCGATTGGATTATTTTAGGAAACTGACTGGGTTGTGAGTAACGATATGAATACCTTATCTCTTTATTAAACTTGAATCTTTAGACGATATTACCGACTGCACATAAAATAAGTTGAAGACGTGTATCACATAAAACGAAATGTCAAACAAAGTGTTCAGTTAAATTCGAGTTGTTTTGCTTCTGAAAATAGCTAAACATTGTAACTACTATACGTTTTACAGAGATTAAAAGTTATTTGCTTCTCTAAAAGCGCAAGCTTTAACACAAGATAAAAGTGTGGGCAGTCTGCTTAGAACAGTGAGTTCGGTCGATGATATATTTATATGGTCATCTAAATGATTTTCCTGTTTGAAGCCTTGGAATGTATTCATTATGAATCTTGCTTGAGAATTTGTTCAATATTAGATGCCGCTATAAAGACTAGAATGGTCACTTTATCAACGTTTTGAGGTTAGACAGGTCGGTGTTACGACTGAACAAAACTGTGTCGTAACACAATGGAAGAAGTGCAAACAGCTACAAAATTAGTTTGCGAGTTAAGGTATTAAATATTCAGTTTATCGGAGTTATTGCCTGTGTAGTCGGTAATTAAGAAACTAAAACAAAGGCTTTCGAATTTCGCTTACCAAACAAGCAACTCACATTCATCAGAGATGGCGAGCAATAATCTCGTCTATCTTTGCAAAGGCCAGCATGCAAGAAACGTTTATGAAAAGTTCTCTATATGCCATATGTGCGGGGCATAAGTTAAGACCTGCACGGCGAGTTTATTCTGGTTTTCAAAACAAAATCAAAACAATTTGCATATTTGATACTCCGCTTTCAGTCTCTTGTTTCTCGTGAAATCGGAATTGAAAGGTTTTCACCGATTTCCCCGAAATTTCCCAAATAAACTTACCTTCTCCTAATACCTTCTCTCCCGTTTTTTCCCTGTTCACAGAAATGACCTCGGCAAATTGTGCTGATATAATTCAGCGGCCATTCAGACAAGATCATGTGATACAGACATTGGCAATAAAAAAACAACACGTCATTTCTCACCACACGGAAGCTGCACGCCTTTTCCAATCCATGTACGTCAGCCGTCAGCACTTGATTACAGTTGAATAACGAAATTTCTCGCCAGCAAATCGGTTCCTTCATACACAGTCAACAAAGCTGCCACTTTTGAACTGTTTTAAGAACTTATATGCATCTGTTCATGTGTCGCGTAAGGCGGCCAAATTTATACTGTCTGATATTGACAAAAATACCCATCAATGCTGACTCGACTCTGTCAGCTTGTTAGTTCCTCGCGTCATGTGTCACTAAATATAGCTCGGACTAAAGGAAGTTTGTTAATTTACTTTCAAGGCTTTTTTTAACACTTGAAGTGTACATAGCTGGTACTTAATCGGAGGGGGTAGCGCGAATCAGTCACGTTTATTTAGAATCAAAACCTTTGTCACTTGATGCTAAACAACTTTTCTTTGAAGTGACGTTATTTATAGCTGTTGTCGTACGTAAAATAACCACCTTATCTGCCTTGGGGGTTGTGTTATAACTGAAGTTATGAGTAACAAATATTCCCTTATAGGGTCATCATTAGTATACGGTCTGGACTCTTTTGAAGAGTTATCAGCCATCCAATTTAAGTTCCTTTCTAGCTTAAGAGAGCATATGAGTTCCTCTGTCGCTCTTGTGTTTATCGCCTATAAACTTATATTTAACGCATCTTTTATTGATCACGGAGTCGTATTTCAGTTTATATAAAATAAAAAGTCTGATGTAGCCCTGCGCTAAATTGAGAAATTATGTATGGGTAATTTGGGAATAGCTCCCGGCGGGAAATAAAATGAAGAAGGGATGCAGATGATACAGTGGTACATAGATACCTTTTGTGAAAAAGAAAATTCAGGAAGCCGTTTAATTTTTGGAGTTTGCAAGTTGTTCAGTTGTGTTGTTCAATATCAAACTGGTTTTTCCGATATGGGGAGACTGAACGAAACCAGTCCGCAGGACCGGCGAATGAATATACATCTGCAATCAAAATAAATATATGAACAATGAAACTTGACTGAAATAGAAAAAAATTTATCTGATACTTAATTTCAAAAGCTTGTTGCACTTTTTCGTGCTTGTTGAATACTTGAACGCCGATTGCCGAATCTGTCTGTCACAAACAAGTAGCGATGTGTATCCAGTCCAACTTATTACGGTCGTTTAATTCTTTCCCCGCGAATGTAGTAAATTTTTGATTTTTTTTCAGCGAGAATATTTCCTTAATTGTAAGAACTCGATGAAATATTTTTAGGGAATTCGTAAAAAACCCGCAAGCATTTTACATCTCGACCGGTTTCATAGTTTACAAAGCTAAGAAAACCCTTACTGACTACTCTCCATCAACAGGTTCAATTTACGAAGCTGCGTAGTTTACAACCATCTTTCCGTTTGAGTTACGAAGATCTACGAAGATGTTTTAAAATCAAGTCGTTCTCTACCGAACAATTGAGTACTGGCTTAGTTATCCAACCCACATTTCGCAGTTATACACACAACTTAAGCAGTTGTGAAATTAAAGCCTGACAAAAAAACATTCAGGCCTGAACGGGATTAGAACGCATGCATGACCTCTGCGATACCGGTGGAGTACTCTACCAACTGAGCTATCAAGCAATCTGGGATCTGCTCACATTGCGAGTTCGTAATATACCCGTAGAAGGTGAAGGATGCAAATATATGAAAGATCATCTATCTGAACTGTGGAGAAAGATATGAATTTATGATTTATCATCGCAGTTATGCACACAACCAAGTTTAATAAGCAGTTGTGAAATTAAAGCCTGAAAAAAGTTCAGGACTGAACGGGATTCGAACCCATGACCTCTGCGATACCGGTCAACAGTGCTGGTAGTTAAGCTAGTAGTTCTGCCGATAAGGTTACGAAACGGGTAACATAAAGCTAGCCCGATCAGTGTGAGTCACAGCTAGTTCCGAGTCAGTACGAAGTTAAAGCCCAGCCGACCGAGTCCCGAGGCTAAAATCCTGTAGTTAAATAACAAGAAAATACCCTGGCCGATCTAGAAATAGTCTCTTTTATATTTATCAGTGGAATGTGAGCCGCAAAGCGACGAAAACGATTCGTAAAAAGACGAGCAAGAAAGCGACAAGCGACTCAGTTAAGAAGGAAGATTTAGGCTTGTCAGTGTTCTGTTGTTTATGAGCAAGATACGTACGTGAACCGGACGAGAGCTGAGCGCCATCAAATTTGCGGGGCGATGATCGTAAAAAACATCTGATCGCGCGGGTAGCTCGTTGGTTCAATCGTTTGAACACAACTGACTATCGTCAAACTGCGCCGAGGCTCCGGCTGTTCTATCACGAAGTGACTGCTTGAGATTTTTGTGATTAATTGAACTGACTATAAAAACAACAAGGATCCAGTTGGGTTTCCTAAACTTCTATGCTACTCGCTAGCTTTAATTTTGGCTTTTAAAATACTAATGCATAATCCATCGTCAAGTCATTGTGCCCATGCAGCAAGCGAGTTCGCTATGCGGATTAAGTAAATATACTGTTCCTTAGTTTTCTTCCAGTTTAGCCGGACCACATTACATCAGCAATGGCCGATTCTCAACTAGAAATGCAAAAGCTAATACGGCAGAGGTCGGGTATTCAGTGCGAGCTCTTAAACGGATGCCCGATATCCGTCGTACACGGGAAAGAACTCGCCGACGATTTTGGTTTCGTGAATTATAACACTATAAAGCGTGATAACAGTTATTCATCTACTTTTTACAGAAGCTGAAGTAACTACTAGCAAAATGTGAAACGGTCTAGGTGATATTGCTGAGTGCCGTATGGGCAGGCAAGGGCCAGGGAAAAGTGTCAAACGCGACAAAAAATGAAGGGTGTCGATGGAAGAAAGAAACTCGAAATCGAAATTATCACAATATTCTATGCTAGAATTTTCGATTTATCACAATTGAGCTAGAAGAATTATTCAGTCACCTAGCAAGTGACCTAAAGAAATTTTTCTTTCCGCTTTTTTTTAACGATCGAAATACAATAGCATGCAGATTTAAATGAGGTTTAGAATTCAGCATGCAACTGAGTATAAATTAACGGCGGCTCGGCTCATGCCGCGACAACTGACGATGTTTAAAATTCGTGTCCATTTCCCTGTCTAATTCCATCTACTTCAACGCATTGTAAGTCTGTTAACTAACTGTCTTTATCCGCGGTATATATCTTCAATATCTTGACAAGAAGCACCGAAAAGGCTACGTTTTTATACTCTGTTTCTCTTTGAACTGTTAAGCTATAGTCAAGATCATTCATAGCAACACGATATGTCACAATGACCTAGATTTAAAGAGCGCTCTATGAATGATATCCACCATAAAACCCGCTAGGCGTAATGACAAGAAACACATACACAACCTGTATGAACTGAGAGCTGAACTGGGCGCCTTCCCTGTCTTTTTGGAGCTTTCTTGATTCTGAACGCCTGGCGGCCGCCATATTGAATTTATTTACCTCTGTAAAACTGGTGGAGAGATGACGTATGTGTGCATGAAAATGAGATATGGCAAAAGAACTGCTTGGAAAACAAGCAATAATTTCATATTCCCCAGGGACAAACTACTGTACCAACGAAAAGAGGAGCCTTGAATCTCATACGTGTATTGTTAGACAGAACAGTTAAAATTGCACAAACTGACTATGGAGCGATGTCGGCCGCAATATTGAAAGCAAAGTCTTACTTTCCTTTTGCGATAACAGGTAACTTCGATTTTATGTTCGTAAATAAATTATAACGTAACCGCAAACTGCCTCTTACTAAACCTATCAAATCGATCCCCTCAATACAATTTGACAATAAAATTACTCAAGTTCTTTGTGATCGCGAAGGGCCGTCGAGAGTCGTGAGAACTTGACTTTGTAGCCAGCCAGCGAAGAAAAATCTAATAGGGTGCCATGTAACATAAAAGAACGTTAGGTTAAATGTAAAATTAATTTCCCGATTTCAGCCTTAACTGTAGCTTTGTTAAAAAAGTGGTATTTAATTCAAGTTGGCTTGAGGATTCCAGAATCGCTCCTTTAGGGGGAAAAATTCGAAGAAAAAGTCTGTCAGAGCTCTTCATTAGAGAGTCTGTCAGAGCTCTGCATTAAAGTTAACAACAAGAAATATAGGTAGTAGTTTTTTTTGTCAGTGCAGCTTTGAAAAATTCCTAAATGTTTCGAACATGAGTTGAAATTGAAGCTTTTTTTTGTGTCAAGCAACGATTTTCGCCCCGTCATGCACGAAACTTCCCTTCCTCTATATTGGTTTGATTTCTTCGAACGCAACGAACTGGTCATAGCAACAGTTCAGCATCTTCTGAAACCAGTATTCCCCTGATAACATTTCTTGTTTTCTCGTGGTTTCAGCGACAATCAAGCGCGAAGGGAGGCCATTCAATGAACATCAACATCCGCGGGGCAAGCCCCGTGTATTCTATATTTTTTGCATCCGGTTCAGTTAAGGTTTTTGCTTAATCATATTGTCACTTCTTCCTCTTTGGATTTATCACTGAAAGTCACGCAACTGATCCTACATGACTGGCGACTCTTCTCTTCAATGTGAAGCTGGTAAATTGCCCGTCACATTTGCCGCCGAATAAGGATGACGGCAAATGTTAAGGCTGCCCTTTCTCATACTGCCCTCGTTGTCGGCTCAGTATATTACTGATCTTGTCATTTCAAAAGACGAGCCGCGAGATAAGCTATTGTTCAACCGCCAATATACTTTTAATTTATTTTCTAATTCGCTAAATCAGTACTTATTATATTGTGTTGTAGAGATGGTACTCTAAATCCCCAGATTTAGGTTTTATTCGGGCAAAAATGAATTTGGAAATAGCTTTCCGTCTTCACCTCTATATTAACACTCGCCGAGAAAATTTGGGAGAACAAGCTATGGAAACACGCAAGCATACAGCTCAGTGTCCGCATCATTTCACTCAGATTCTTCACTCCTTTTTCCGTAACCAGGAAGCGTTTTCTATTAAAAATAGAACATGGAAAATTCATAAAGCGTCAAAGGAGATTTATGATTTAAGAAATTTCAACCCAAGTTTCGCGTGAAACTGACAAACACTCGCCAATAATGCTTGACTCCCTTGGAAACGATGATCAGCGACGGTTGAAACGCCGGTGTCTGTAAACATTTTAAAGAAAATGGAAACTAGGCATTAAATATGTACGCTTTTTGAAACTGAGGCATTCAGCTCTTCCCGAATGTTCTGGTGAAGTCAGTGGCAGGTGTGAAAAATGGTGGTACACTGCTTGTCCATCCCTCTCTCCTGGGTTTTCGCTTGCAGTTTTTCGTGCTGCGCCTCAATTAACTAAACGACTGGAAGAAGTTCCTTGTTCATAGATTGAGTGAATAGACCACTTACTTCAACCATCAAAATGACAGTTTAATCCCATTAATAAAGAGCTTGATCATTTCAAAACAGCAACAGCACAATTAATGAAGAACTAATATTCACGGAAAATTTCTTAGCATTTCTCTTGGATGAATAGTAACGATCCCAAATAAAATAATTTCGACTTATATCAAGGCTTCTTGAAGCAAATTTTCAGTTCATCAAGCTAAATTTGTCGTGCTCTGTGATATTTATTAATAACTGAAAGAGAATACAGGCACAAAGCACACCAGGTCAGTGGCCCAGACTGGAGAATTGCTACCCTTCCCCCTATCCCCGTCCAGATGGGATGCCGTCCCCCCTAACAGTTCGCTTATGCCCATGGACGCCCCATTAGGCCACCGTGTCTCCTAGAGAGGAGAACATAGAACGAAATACATAAGCCCAAAAAAGTTGCTGTGAATGCATTTATGGCAATTTTGATAAAAAATAACAGCACGAAGTGAACTACTTGGACACGTAGCGATAACCTTTAAGTGAATACACTATCTCGAAGAGGTTGGTATCAAGTTTCAGCCTGTATTTCTCGGACAGATTTCCGGCACAAACAACAGCGGTAAAAACAAAGCTATCGTAACCTCTTCATTGAATCTAAAAGAAAATATTGCCCAGTGTAGGGAAACACTCTGAAACACGTCACGATTGGTTTAGTTTGCGCTCAGCTCTAGCTAACTATTGGCTAGTTTGCTCTGATTAGCGACAGCTGCATGTCACAACAGGTGTTTTGTTGAACCAATCACAGAAAAAAAAACACATTGACAAAAAATAGTTGTTTTAGTCATAACAAACAAACACACAAAAACAGATCCAGATAACTTTAATTTCCGCAATTACCCAGAACAGCTCTACAATTGAGTTGTAACATTACAAAATTGTCTTTATCCTTACGCATTTTAAAATTAAATCTAGTCATCACAATTGAGGTCTCAGCCGCAAAAAAAAACAAACCTCACACAAAGAATAGTTCAAAATTTCTATAATTACCTGGCATCACTATACAACGTAACGTTACAAATGCTGTATTTCTTTAACGATTTTTAGTCTATCAAGTGTTATAAAGAATGTGGCTGCTTCAATAAACAACATAATAACGAGTTAGCTAATTAGCAGTTATTAATTTCTAAAGAAACTGTCGGACTGCTTTGGCTGGCAGGTGAAACACTGGGCGGGAGTTATCAAATTGAAATTAACCGCGCAGAGAGAATGTCAACTTCCAGTTGATAAAGGCCAGTTGATTTCAATATCTTGTGCGATTGACCTGGTGACTGATTCAGCATCATTCAACATAGTTGTTAGGTCGGAATATCTATATTGGATGTGTTTGACTGACTTATTAACACATACCAGAGATGCTGGTGCGCGAGAATTCCATTCAAGTCAAACTGTTACTTAGTTGGGAAAAATCTTTGTTGACAATGTTTGGCTCATAAGCATTAGCGCCTCCTTTTTGTGCTTGAGCCAGTGTCACTTTTGAACGTTGGTCTTGACCGACAACAGATCACTCACTCACTCACTCACTCTACTTAGTAAATTACAAGTATTACAAATATACGATAAGAGGTCAGGCTGCTAATTGCGGGAGAAGAATGGCCAATATAATAATCACGACAAGTCAGAAATTTGGACCCCTTATAATCCGAAGAGGGAACCATTATTTCGAAAACAATCATTTATTGAAGCAGTTAAGAAAACTGGAATTTGATATAACATTATGAAGTGCTCTAATACGCCATTTCCGAGTTGCTTCTGTGTCAAAACGAGTCTTCCTTCGAAAACGTTCACAAGAAAATGAGTTCTGTGCACAGGTTCATTTTTGTACAAATCAACCTTACTTTCATAAGATTTTGCACGCGGACTCGTTTTGAAACAGAGGCACCAGGTAACTCGGTGGCCTGTTAAATTGGAGTGAACATAATAGGGCAAATAATAAAATATGCGTACACATGCACTTGTTCTTTACCGCGACAGGGTTGCACAGTAGGGATGTACAACATAACGTATTGGAATTCAGGGATCTTATTTTCTTTTTCTTGTATTCACTCACTCTCTTGTGCCTATGCTTTCGTTGCCCGTGAGTTCTGTAACACTGCGCAAAATTTACTTAAAACATGGAAAATTAATAACCTTGTATCACTAGAAATAGTTTGACTCTTTAAGTATGCATACGATTTTGTTACAAAAGTGAAAACATTCTATATCTACAGGCATTAACCTACTCTAGGAATTTTACAAACAACATCTGAAAATTAAACTTTTTTGGATGCGCTACTATCAACATTTCAACTATTTTACGGTCATTACTTCTTTTTTTCTGAGGGGAGGCAAATTGGTGCTATAAATGTTGCAAAGACCGTTAATAATATTGTGACACGGTCGTAGGATTCTAACTTGAAAATTAGCCTAAATTTTGTAACATTCTGGTTGATCACAGATCACTCGGCCACCATGGGCAAAACAAATTCTGGACAACTTTAGAAAATGAAGATTCTTAACTCCTTCTTCAATTTTAAATGCATCTAACAATGATTCTCTGATACCCCGGTCCGCTAATAAATGTTGTGCAGACCTGTGATATGGTCAGCGCAATCTTGGAAATAGAAAAACATTTTGGTCGCCGATTATAAGTTAGATCATTCGTCAATCCAAATGGCGTGACGGTAGCCATTATAATTGCTCTAAATTCAATGAAATGCGAGTTTTTTTTTCGTTTCGGTAAATAATTTGGTAATAATTTGGTCCTTATAATTTGAGTTTTTACTTTCCCTTCCGTACTGTAATTTGAAAGCGGTTTAACTGTATTTATTGTCTGCTTGAGTGATTGTATCATTTTGATTGTTTTAGAGCTTCTGAGAATACCTTCAATCCGCAGGGGTCAGATTCAAGTACTTAGAGGAAAGATTCTTGGAATTCTGGCTCAATTCTTACATTTTATAAACACTTGTGATAATAACAAAGAATTCCACTTAATCCTAAATTTGTGCAACTTTTCGACATTTAAATTTACTTGACGTTGTAACATTGGCGTTAAAAAAAATTAACAACAGATCTTGCTTGAGTTCTTTGCCGACTTTCTCATTTAAGTCATTCAGAAACATGAGTGTAATCAACTGTAAATTATTCCACAAAATGGGTCGATCCACTTGATTACTTTGCGCAGACCACGATAATGATGTGTATAATATATTTCTAGTGTGGTAAAATTCACAATTACCTTAAATGAATGAGACCCTTCGTCATTTTGAACGTGTTATTTATAGACTGTGTATGCATGGCATTGTTGCATGTGCAGGGCAGCAGGTCATCAACTAATCCTGATGAACTTAGAAACACTTTTGATTCACTATTCGACCCCCGTAGTCTGCGTATTCATCAATCGTGACGTACATACTGTCAATAGTGGACAGAGCTCCCAGTATTGAGCCCCCAATCCATGCGGAATACCTTCTATTTTCAGGCGCACGCACTGTTCGTATCTTTGGGTTGATTTTGCTGAGTTCGTTTTGTAGTCTCGGTACCAGTCCCTTCATGACGGTTGTACCACCAGAAAGCACGACATTTCGGTGAATGGCATCCTGTAGCTCTGGTGAACACCTGAGAAATAAATTTAATTGTTACCATGCTTCAACGCAGCTTAAAACAAGAAAGACCTCTCTATAGTTTTCACTGAATTAACATATGTGGCGCTTGCTTTAATTTACGCAGTACGCTCCCAACAATCAGAATGGCGAATGAAGATGATTTTCCAGCCAATCAAACCCAACCACGATTTGGATCACGTGTCTTTTCCCTCGTTTGCTGCCGGTCACGAATTGGGCTGAGATCTAATAGGCCACTTCCAAGTTGTATTTTGCCAGTGTCAAAACGAGTCATTCAAATGAAAATTCTCTCTGCCTAAAGGTCCATTATCATACAGATCAAACTCATTTTTTTCTATGAAAGCTTTTTCATGAGGACTCGTTTTGAAACAGAGGCACAAGGTTACTTGGAAATAACTTATTGGCTCATCAAATATAATATATTTAATATAATATCTAGTCTCTGCATGTTGTTCGTTATCATTATTTACATGTCCATGATATAAACAGGTCATAACTAAGTAACTAAAACTGAAAAAGTACAGAATCTAACCTTTTGAACGCATTGTTCACCAACTTGTGCATGGGGAGCTGCGAAGCAATAGTGTCATCTGCACCCAGAAGAGTTTCTGGATCAAACAAAGGTTCTGCAGTACTGATCATCTCACTGCTAATGTCCACAGTCTGGCCATCAGGCAAGCTGTAGAACTGAGTCAGATTGGCATTGGTCTTGAATTGCTTCAGCTCAGAAGAATAATCTGGAAAAATAATAGTAAACTTCTGGGCTATCTACCTCAATTAAAAACTACATGTGCTGTATGACACAACATGTATGACTGTATGACACCCTTCTGCAACTAAACAACTTATACAATCGGAGATCATTCAGATCTTTGTTGATCTTTGCTAGGATCATTTATGATAATATCTTCCAGTATTTGAGGAGGATTTAACCAGGATCTTAGACTAAATACTTCTAAATGAAATTATGTGCATTCTTATTTGTCAAATCAAATTATCTCTTGATGGACTAACCAGACAACAGCTTTTTCTTAACATACCGGTAACTTAACTCCAGCTATATAACAAAACACTTAACTGGTCCCTTGGAAAACAGTTAGTTTTCAAGGAAAAAAAAACTAACTCACCACTTCCAAAGTATTTCTCTTGGGGCAAGCAATTAAGTGTATGTTATTACATGTGAAACAAGCACAAGCATCCTGAAATATTTTTCTATTGAGACACCAGCTAAACAAGTCACTTGCAGTATTT
>OMLO01001422.1_pt1 | contig 18441 bp, 16 predicted proteins | sample 1674811 | NCBI WGS metagenome assembly OMLO01 (sample SAMN06265003, study PRJEB25207) | coral metagenome | isolation source: Coral host | place: Mexico:La Bocana,Puerto Morelos, Mexico | collected 2008-11-13 | reverse complement strand
TGGAGATGTTTGATGACTGCTCTGGAATTGATGAGACTGGCACTGGAAATCCTGTGGTGTCGGAAAGATGTTTGGATGATGTTTTGGATGAAGTATGTCCTGATTCCACTGACAAACTACCAAGTATCAATGCAAGTCAATCTCAACTGGTGAAAGTCCAATCTGAGGATCTTGAAGAAAAGAAATGTAGACATAGACATAGAGGTATGAGTATCAGTTGGAAACGAAATGCCAAAGCTAAAAGTTGGTATCTTCATTTTTGCAAGTCACAGAAGCAAAGGCGGACAGACGAAACAACGATTTTACATGCTTTGGTACAGTTACAGAAACGGACAAAGACGGGGAAACGAAGTGCGCAGATCAATGTCAAACGCCTCAAGCGGTCACGTCTTTCACGTGGCAAAGGGGGCAGTGAGTATAGCATGTCAAGTCTGGTTCTCCAATCGAAAATGAAACCGACTGGTGGGAACAGGTTCCAAAATCAATTTTCAATCGTTGATTTCTTGGAGGTTGCTTTTGGGGAGAAAGATAGCAAGGATCATTTCCATTTGATTGGAAATATTGCAAAACATTTCAAGCTTGACCGGAAGACTGCTTCGATTATGCGAACTACGGTAGCTGCAAGTGTTTTCTCCAAGCAAATTCATCTGGGGGCAAGACTCTGGCAGATATGCAATTCCAGACCCCCTACCACGGTGGCAGTACGTCATGCTTGGGACGAAACAGCCCAGGATATCTCGGTCAAATTGATAGGTAAGGAGCGTACTAGATCTGCTTGGAAAGTTATGGTACAGAAACTTTCAGTGACCATTTTCTGGATGGACAGCTCACTCACATTCGATTTCGTTCTTGGGCTTGAATTTTTAGTATTGCTTAAGCAATTTGCCACAAGTTATTCCTAATACGTGCTCGATGAATATCTGTCTTTATATGTATGTGTTGATTCTAGTCATGCAATTGTTGCGCCAACAAAATGGTTCAACATGAAATCCGATATTTGCGGGGGTATTACGGTAACGGCGGTATATGATTTATTTTGGAAATTATGGATCATATGGACGCATTGTTGAAATAGGTTTCGGTATGGAAATAGAAATAGATACTTGGTTTGACTTCGACTATCTGACTATCTAAGGTTATGCCACCGATCCTGCTCCTCTCAGATGCAGCATCCAATCTCTATTATGGCATGATGTACCATCCATTTTTCGAAAGCAGCAATCGCATTGTGAGGTGTTTGCGGGACACGGCAGAAAATCACATGACCCTCTACGAACTTGATGGGGCTACTGGTAATGAAAGACTGTATAATCATATGCTTTCATTGGGAGGTTCCACACCCATGATTGAATTGATCAAGTGTCGGAATCACCAAACAAATCTGGTTGAGGGATCCCTGATATTGACTTTGAGTCCTGCTGGTCACAATTTGCTATCTTTGTTTTTCAGCTTTACCCATTTCATTCGCACTGGGGGTCATTGGCTTCGGTTGAAAGATGCAATGCGAAAGTGGGTACAAGACACGGCCGTAATACACAGGGTGCCAACATGCCTTCAGTCCAATGAAAGGCGTATTTGGCAGGAGCATTCATTGGAATTACGGAATTTTTTGTTGTCCACAGATCGTTTGAAAAGAAGCATTGACAAAGCTAGTTCCAAGTTTAGGGGCGAAGACGAGACGAAGACGTGCAAGAGCAATTTGGAAAAACACTTGGATGATTTCTTCGTTTCTCAGAGTTCAAAAGAGAAGTAATGTTTTCACGTGTTTCAGGGGTTCTTTTCCAACCAAATGTGATCAATCATTGGTCAGTTCAGTGCTGGTGAATGATGGGTGTGATATTCAGTTGGATGATAATTTGGGTTGATATGATATGGGTATGAATCAATCAATGATATGATATGATACGACTTGACATCACATGACTGGACACAAATAGTTCATTGATATAAACATTATAAATTATATATGATACATGATTTATGAAATATGATTTTGATTTAAATTATACTGTGATCAAGATAAAACGTCTTAATCATTGATGTGCCATGATAGAGCTGTACACATAAACCGTAACCCCACTGTTAGCCAGTGCCACATTTGCCGAGCAAACGCAAACAAGCAAAGGCTGTCTGGAATGGAAATTTGAGATCGACTATGCCTGTGCATTACGCCGATGGGGATGAGTCTGCAGGTGATGGCACGGACCGTCTAGGCAGCATGCGGGTGGGGTTGAAAGACTGATGATAGAGTGAACTTTATTTGAGTTCAGATTTGATTTTTGATTTTACATCATAGCCCATGGTCCATGGCCATAGTCATGAGTCATAAGTCATAAGTCATAGCCTCATAGACTCATATGACTCATAGCCATAGTCCTGCTGTCCTTTCAGAGCCATAGACATTTTTTAATACTGTATGACTACGTAGCATGTAGTTTTAGTGCTTGTATGTATGCAATGCGTGAATCCAACTCTTTCATAGCATCGGCCAGCAAACAGGCACCACATTGGAGAACGTTTGGTTGTCCTGCCAGCCGGACATCCCTGCTCCTGGGAAATGGACGAAACTAGGGTCCATATTGAGTTTCCTCGTGTTGGGTTTCAATTGTTGCCACTGCTTGGAACCCATTTACAAATTATCTTTGGAAGCATTTAATGCGAAGAAAAAAACACGGAGACCCAGACCCAAAAGATGAGGAGGAAGGAGAGGAATTGGATCCTGCGTTAACTTCTGATTTGAACTGGTCTGCAGTCCATGGCAAACGTTCCAAGAACGGGGTGATATTGACTAGCTCTGGGAAAGTGAAATTTCACGTCCTTGCTCTAGCAATGATGCAAGAAGTCACGAGATATCTTACAAATTGGCATTTGACAGCTGGGAGCCGACAAAACAGACAGTCTTTGAAAGCCCCACCATTGTTGGACATAGCCAACCCGAAGTTCAGCCCATACATCATGCTTCTACAATATTTGACTTCATTGCTCTCAGGGGAGGGACGAGTGTTGCTTATTTGTCCATCATCTTGTTCTGTTCTGGAGTGGGAACGCAACAACAAGGATGAGGTTCGAATTTGGCGCAGGGTTATCATGTATGTTCAAGGATGGATATATCGACGTCACCTTCTGTTTGCGGAAGAACCACCTATATCCACTTTGGCACCCTGACTAAAGACTGAACCCTTTCCACGTTGGGGTAATGATTTGATTTCTTTTTGAGGCGTAAGATCTGATCATTCATTCATTTTATTTTACTTCGACTTGCTCTAAGACATGGATGTGGCTCTCTCTCTCTCTCTCTCTCTGCCACCTTCCACCGGTCGATATATAAAAATACTGTGCACTTAAAACTTATAACTTATAACTTATATATAACTTATAACATAACTTATAACTTATAACAATTTAAAACTTATAACTTTTACTTACGGTCACCGGAAACTATTTATAACCTATAACTTTTGACTTATAACTTACTTATAACTTCATGATTACAGATCCTTTATTCAGACACTTTCAGCCCAGGCATTGATTGATGCTCGTGCGGATGCCAGACGGAAGGATCTAGTGGCAACGCAGTGGAACAAATTGAATTCTTGTTGCGCTAGGCCAGGGTTCGCAAGATCTCTACGTTTGAAGGATGTTGATGCCGAGTCTTTACAGGATGATGCACAACACTCTTCTCTTTTGCGGGGTTTAGCAATGTCATCTAGGGTGACAGTAGCTGATTGTGAACTACGTCATGCGCGCAATCGAACGTTCGCTTCCTGCAATGGTCGAACAAATTATGCATCATTGTGTGTTAGCTCCATTTTGGATGAAGCAAAACTCAACCACGAGCAAACTCTCCATGGGGCAAAGGAACGTGACAAATTGTTGAATGTATCTCAGATTTATTTACCCAGTCCAAGTCGCGAATTGTTGCATGTATCCATCCGTACAGGCTTGATTGATGTTTCAGCACTCACCCTCTAAGCCAGTGTCAGTACGTAGTGTGATTTGATCAAATGAACAATGTGATATGGCAAACTTCACGTTTTAAAGGCCTCCGGAATAACTGCTAGCTATTTGAAGATTATAAAGATGATTTGTTTGGCCGATAATGAGATCTTAAGGATATGATATGATATATTATATTTGTGATTTGGGAGATATGATTTGATTTTAACCTGGCTCCATTGGTGTGATTTGATTTGATGGATACATATCGATGTATCAAGAGATAATGATAGATGACTCTTACCGTGACAGGTAAACTACTAGAGTAATTACGTGCATGACATTGCAACCGGTCGCCCAGGCAAAGAAAGACCAGCAAATCCAGGACACAAAGGGCTCTCAGGGTAGGCAGAGGACCCTGTCGGCTCTGCATCTCTTTAGAAAGGATTACATTGCTAGCCAACCCAAAAACTCCAAGGACTGGTGTAGTAAGCAATCTTGGTCTGAAGTGCAACAAGCGTTTGATGAATTGCCAGAGCAACGCGTTCTTTATTATCGGAATCAGAAAACGTTGAACTTCTTGAAAGAGAAGGGTGAACGCAATCAGGGTTACACCACAATGCTTTTGATGAGCAGTACCAACAAAACTCCAAGTTCGAATTTGTGTTTGGAGCCTTCTACAAACAGTGAGAACAGGGTTTCATTGAACCAGAATCAAGAGCATTACAGGGTTGGGGGCACAAATCATGATGCTCCGATACTTGCCAACTTGTTACCAGCTGATCCAGACAAATTACGTGACGCCACTAAGAGTATACCTGACATGGCTTGTGCTTCAACAAATGTTGCAAGTGAGCATTTGACATCCACTGATGCTACAATGTGGCCGGTTGGGGAAACAAATGTATTGGCACACCTGGTAGCAACCCGTTCCAAGGGAGTTACTCTATCCAATGCTATGAAGGAATTTAACCGAAGATGTCAAGTGATCGCTGGGAAACCTACTACCCATCCTTCATTTCCTGAGAAGGTTGTGATTCATGGCAAATGTGGCGCATTGTGCCAGTTGGAGTTCAGTGCAATGGAACGGTTGATTCATGGAAAACTTTGTGAGGCTTTAGCACGATTGGTATCCTTCGATAAGCCTACAAAGGTTGTTCAGCAAGATGTTCTAGTTGCATCTAGATGCGAATATGATGATGGTAGTTCCTTTGTGCAATATTTCTTCATGACGGCGGTTTCCAATAAGGGAGGATTCAACAAACCGGACTCCGTTCAAGTGCTTTGCACAGTGGTTGAACGACGATCCGATGATGACTACGTTTCTAGATTCAATAGGGTCCGTGTTGGTCGTGGTTTTTGCTTTTTGTCAGTTTGACTCTGCTAAGATGATATTTGATTTGATTTGGTTTGTAATTCGATATCAAATGTTTTTTTACCATAGACATAGATTAGATTTATCGATAGAACTGAAATTATATCGTTGAAGAACTCTAGACTTGAATAGAATTTCCCTGGATGGCCAAATTTCTTGACAGCTGTCTGAATTTGAGGATTTTTCATCGTATATCCCAAGATATGTGAAAGAAGGCAAGGCATCCGGTAGTGTACTGATACTGTCTGTATAGTATAGGCCATGGCCATATCATATTTTATGATTTGATTATATATATAAATATATATTATATGATTTAATACTTTTTTAATTTATATTTTATTATATTATTTAATAAATATATTTTATATTATATATTTTACATATATAGGGTCATAGTCATGGTTATGGTCATAGAAAGTCAGAGGAATAGTCTTGGCGATAAGATTCAGTCAGAAGATTTAATGGACAAGCCATAGTACTAATTATTATATTACCAGTTTTGTATTTGATTAAATTATCATGCACGCAACTCCATGCAGCGAGGACGGAGTGAAACTCGAGCTGCGGCAAGCAACCACAGTGTTTCAGGATGCTCAGATTCTTTGCTCTCCCTTCGACCGTGGAGTTGGTAGTGGTTCCCTTCTTATGCATTGCAGGGATGTCTTTGCCAAATGGTTGGTTTGGCCTATGTGTGTAGACGACAATTTCATAGGATCTCTGGCCTTAATCTGTACATTTTTTGGTTGTCAAATTAGAAGTGAAGTCTGAAATCTGACATTTTTCGACAGTTTAAAGAGGTTTAGGTTCCCGAATTCAATTAGATTAGTAGTTTGTATATAGTTAGAGTAGATAGCAAAATGATAATGATACGAAAAGACGACTATAACTATAACTTATTGTCAATGTGGGCAAATGTTGAGGTCAATCAAAGTAAAAGTCGTGAGAGCCTACAGAGTAGATTGCATTTACGATAGTAAAGACAAATCTGGTTTGCGATAAATACTTGAAAGAACGTACGTGCTGTATCAAGTGATTCTATTTCATTGTAAAGTGTAAATGTAACATACTAACATACTGTACTGATACTGATACTTGTTTCGTTTCAAGCAGCGCGGAACTAAATATGATATGATAAGATATGGCTCGACTATAGACTATTTAATATATATTATATATAATTATAAATTATATTTATATAATTTAATATGATATGATTTTTTTCCAATGTGTCCGTTGCTATTGCGTTCAACCCGATCCCCTCCAAGTTGTTTGGATTTAACAGCGTCACAACATTAAAGGACATGTGCCCCCTCCAGTGCGAATTGTTTTGGTCCGTTTGGATTTTCAAGATGTATCACGTCTACAAGTGCTTACACTTGGCAAGCATCCCAAGTCAGAAGATATTGTAGTGGAACTGGGCGCATTGCATGGTGGGGAGATTGAAGTAAATCAAATGTTGGAGGACCAAAAGCAGGATCAACCAGTAGACCCTGCCGGTACTGCTGCAGATTGGTCTGGGGTTGAAGAGCCGGTGGATTTTTTGGAATTTGGGAAAGACTTGGTTGATATTGTTTGTTGTTCCGGATTTCCTGTACCAAAAAAATCGCGAAAGGGAAAACAGAAGGATAAGACTATGACTCCAAACGATGTGATAGACAGGTTGCAACAGCAGGAACCCAATTTGGAAGAACCAGCCCACCTGCCACCCTCTCTCAGAGATTATTGCGGTATCATAGATGATGAAGATTGTGAAGCTTTTAAGGAATATCTAGTGGATCAACCCGGAGATGTTCACGAAGCTCAACCATCTGAGCCCACAGAACAACCTCCAGCATCAGATGACGATTCTGATGACCCAAACACAGATGAAAAGGACCAGTGATTTTTGTACTTAGTTTGCAACTAACTACTTGCGGTAGCATGTGGCTTGCAAACAGTTTGGAAGGTTATTAATTAAGTACAAAGCAGCCTTGTATGATAAAAAACTACTCAGTTTTTTTTGCGGGGAGCAGCATTATAATCGTCTATCGTCTAAAGTCTATAGTCTACAAATTGTAGTGTAAGAAATAATACTGATGACGTAAGATACTAATAATCGCATTTTGCAGAATAATCATTACTATGATGAATCAGAATCATAATGAATAATGATTGATGATATCAATGATATATCTTTGAGTCTATGATATATTATAAAATGATATTACTACAGATTTCATAAGCCGCCTGGACTCAACTCAACTTGGCGCTTTGGTGAGGACGAGCGTGGCGGCGTTCAGGATCCTGAAATTTTTGTGGGGGAGATGGCCGGTGGCGAGATTGCTAAGCATGTTGTAGTCGACCCTGATCCTCTTTCGCAGCTCCAACCCAGAGTTCCATCTTCAAGTTTGGGAGAGGTAGGACAACGAGCTACTGCCATTGCTTCCTATTTCAACATGATGCCAAGATCAACCTTAAAGGTTGATGATTCTGGTGCAACAGTAGATGTTGAATTTATGGCTTGCTTTTCTGGTGGAAACTTTGCACGGGTTCTGGATGCTAATAGCAAGTCAGTCCTGGGTATGATCAAATCACCGACTGATGTATTTTCAAGCCCTAGCCTGAATGCAGATTGTAAAGTGCATAAACCTATGCAAAGCTGCAAGTGCTGGGTGACATGTCGAACTCAAGATCAGAAAGTGACAGTATTTCCGGATTTAGTGAAATGGATAGCTCAGAGGGCCGTGCAAGACAAACCAGCTCACATTGGTGCGAGCAGTGTTGTCCGCTCCCGGTATGGAATGAAAATCAGGACTAGGAAGAATTCATGATGCAGAATGGATTCAATTCGAAATTTGAAATGTAGATCTTGGATCATATTGGTCTATGTCTATGTCATCTGATGATGTCATGACTTCGAAATTCAATAATTAATGCTACAGGTTGCAAGCACCGGCATGCACAGAAGCCACGCTTGAAACCACAAATAACTTTGCTTGAGACAGCACACTGGTGCAAGTGGGTATGAAAAGTGGGTAGTTCTTCAACTGTTGTATGATGTCGTTTGCATCTTATGCTGGTGGCACTTCTTGTGGCAACACATTTTGCCACACAATTTTGCCACAAAAAATGATCGTTGAAATTTCGTTGAGATTTCGTTGAGATTTCGTTGAGATTTCGTTGTAACATACGATATTTGAACGAAAGTTCAACGAAATTTCTACGAAATTTCAACGATCATTTTGGTGGCAAAAATTTGTGGCAAAACGAATTGCCACAACCCCAAAATTTCGTTAAAACCTAGGTAATTTCGTAGTTTTGGTATGTGGCAAAACGTTTTGCCACACAATTTTGCCACAAAAAAATTTCGTTGAAATTTCGTAGAAATTTCGTTGAACTTTCGTTCAAATATCGTATGTAAAATCATGTTACAACGAAATCTCAACGAAATCTCAACGAAATTTCAACGATCACTTTTTGAGGCAAAATTGTGTGGCAAAACGTGTTGCCACAAGCAGTGCCACGCATTTTGCCACAAGTTTTGAAGATGTTCTCTGGGAAAGTCTTGTTACTTCGACTTGAGTATGGGCCGACTCTATTTAACTCTATTTAAGTTCTTGTCTTTTTGGTTGCTTCCAAACAGTTTCCACATGTCTTTGGGAAGAGGATGTTTTTCAGTGCTTGGTGCAAGTTACATCACACAAAACCCAGAGCATTTGGCACTGACATTCGATTGTTGCCCCTTCGGACCCTCCATTTCCCTTGAATCATTCAGTATGGTGGTTGGGTCTAAGTCAAGCCCTACTCTCCGCACTCCTCCTAGTACCCCGAAGCGGATTCGCCGCAGTGCAGCTGCTTTCTTCAGTCCGGAGAAGACCACGGGTTCATCAGATGACTGTGCATCCCTTGCTGCCCGCATGAAGAATCTCAAGCTTTCTCCAAAGACTCCTCCTACAAAGGTTAAGACTTCTTGCTTGAGTTCATCCCCGGCATTCTCTGATGCTACTACATTGGTTTTGGGGGGAAGCCCTTTGAAGACCAAGAAGCATGTATTGAAATCACCATCCAAGGGTTCTTCCTCCACGGGCTCACCCCTGTCCCCCAAGACCAAGAAGATCACCACGCCCATGAAGGCTGAGAAGGTTTTGACTATGATGAAGTCTTTCAAGGTTCAGACATCCAAGACAGTGTCTGCGATGAAAGCTAAGGTCCCCATGAAAAAACCGTCAGCACAGGCCAAGATTGTGACCAAGGGGAGTGGAGGGGGTAAGAAGCCAACCAAGAAAGAACGTCTTTTCACAGCAGAGTTAGGAGACGAAGAGTTCGTTGTCCTTGGCAAGAAATGGTTCATTGGTTTCCACGCACAACGTGGGTACATTACTAAGTTGAAGACTGAGTTGGGCAGGGCAGCATGCGAGTATCGTGATCTTGTCTCCTACAACAAGTCTTTTGGTGTTGGTGCTGATACCTGGAAGTCGTACCATGGATAAATTAATAGGTGACCTTTCGAGGGGTCAGGAACATGGGGCCCTTCATCAAATTCTTCAGAGTTCATCCTGAATCTTCTAAACATAAAATATTATTATTAGTAATTATAGTAATTATTTTATCATATCCCAAAGCAAATTTCATATCACGTATTTAAGATATCAAATATCAAATATCAATATTGAAAATCGTTGACTCATATTATCATCATATCATATTATATTCATATTATTGTGTGTTCATACCGTTTGATTTATTAATGATGTTGTGATAAGTGATAAGTATTGATAAGTAAAAAAAGCGATTTGATATTTCATGATCATAGAATTCATGAAATATATCAAGTAGAAGTTACATATGATTCAGATCAAAACATCTTTCATTTTCTAATCAAACACTCTGAATTCTGAATACATACTTGTGCCTGTGCTTCTGATAAGCTTGATTGAGGTATGCCACGAGCTTCTTGCGTGAGCAGGGGTGGACACGCAATCGCAGCACCAAGGGCTTCTACGAATGGAGTTTCAATCGTCGTGTGAGGTAGGCAAGTCACGTAGCGAAGACTGTGTCTTCGGATTCTGCGCCTTTTTTAGCATTGCAGAGTAGGGCCGATTGGAGACAGGTAGTGTTGTTGTGAGGGCTTTCGCGTCACATGCCCAAATCAAAGCACATAGTCACATAGTCTACATAGACTACAGTAAGTAAGCGTTTTCTATTTCTGTTTTGCTTTGCATTTTTGGTCTCTATTGGGGAATAGGCCTGAAAACTGTGCTCACCTGAATGGCAGAGTCCATGCGTGGTGATGTGGGACTGTAGCTGATGAACTGACACGACTCTGATATGACTTACTGTACACAGAAGTCATAGAAAGGGTATTCCAGTAACTCAGCGTGTGATGTACTATTGTCAGTACTCCTGGTAACTAGGCCAGGTCAAGCGTGAGATAAGACCAAAGAGATAGCGAGAAAATATTTTCTGGATTCTGGAGCAGCATTTTTTTTGCGGAATTCTCAAGGCGTAACAAAGTCGAAATGATACGTAGCCAGAGTAAAATCACAACAACCACAACAATGAGAAGTCCTTGACTTTGCCAGCAGCATTGAGTTTCATAGCATTCTATGTTCAACTCTTCTTCTCGAATGAGTTTGGAACTTCTCGGAACATATTTCCAGATGTCACAAATGAATCAAATGACAAATGTCACACGTCGTCAGTGGGTGCTGTTGTGCTGATTCTGATTGTCACGTAGCATTTTTAGTTCGTCCTCAGCATCGCAACCGCGTAGGTTTGCTCAGTTTGCTCTAGTGCCTTAGTTCATGGCGCCTAAGGCGAGGGGCGGCGGATGGTGTGTGTGCAAGTACTGCCATCGGTCTAACAAAGACACCGTGAATCCTTGGGTGCCCTCTGAATGGCAAGGGCGTGATCAGGGAGATAGTTCCAAGATGATGCTTCAGTTTCGCAGGGATAGAGGGAAAGAATGTAGTTCATGTTGCGCATTGATCCGTTCCAACAAACGTGACTACTTCGTTGACCCCAACCTCGACAAGCTTTTGGAGGCTGATGCAAACAAACAGTCAGAGTTTCTACAGGATCTTGAGGAATTTGAACACAAGAAAAGGTCTGATGCTCTAGCAAAAGCATCTAAAGGGCCATCCAAGAAAATTGAAGCCAAACATTCCACTGGTTTCAAGATGCGTATGGTGATGGGTTACTTTTGGCCACTTGAAGTCCTGAAGAGGGAAGGCAAACCTATTCCCAAGACTTTGACCACCATGAAGTTCAATGGCAAGAATCTCAAGGGGGCAGTATTGGATTCTAGCCACGGAACACCAATTGGGGTGATTGAGATGGAAAGCTATGATGAAAAGGGTGCATCCAAGGTTTCTTGTCATGAATCAAATTTCAACATTCAAATCTTTTGTGAGTTCATACCGAAAGAGTCATAGACATAGACATAGACATAGACTAGTCATCTTCATAGCATATGCAGTGCAAATTCATGTCTGAATTAAAACTATTCTATAATGTGATTATGATTTTATTATATATATATTTTATATTATATACAAATATTTTATTTATATTTATATACGGTTAGTTATATAATTATATAATAGATATAATAGGTATAACTCCGTATAACTAATGTAAAAATGTATTTATACATGTTTTTTGATTCTGACTTTACGTTTTTTCAGTTGCCTCGAACAGGGCATACCGGCATTGCTGACTACTGGCCCAGGTTGCTACCATTGCCGATGCAGAGGATGATGATGATGAATTGTTCCAGGATACTTGGCAGGGGTGTCAGGAACGTATGAGTCTCAAAAATATCACGTCAGACGAGAGTGGTGTTGTTAGCATGTCTTGGACCAATGCTGGCTCTTTTGATGATGCTGGAATGGGCCTCCTAGATGATATTTGGGAATCCAAGATGCCTTCAAGCACTTCAAAGAACCAAAGGAGAACCCGAGCACTTAATGATGATGATTCTCCAGGAACACAATCGAAGAGACCAAAAGTTTCTGGTGGCATGAGCAGCAGCGGGGAAACACCCCAGCAAACCTCAAACAAGCGTAGCCACGGTGGGGGTGCAAGTGGAAGTGCCAAAACAACCGCTGCTTCTTTGATTAGGAGCTTGAATGGTTGTGATACTTTGCTGTTGGAAAGCAAGCAATGTTTGGGCCTTTTTGCAACTAGTGAGATGTGCACCACTGTACCTGTGTTGTCTGTATCCAAGCTTGTTGACAAGCTAGAAGCCAAACTGACTTCACAATCTGTGGAAGCTTTAACGCAGGGGTGGGAGCCAGGGCAACCGGAGAACCGTGGGTGTGAGTTGGTTACCAACATGAAATCTATGCTCTCTTCGTTAATGCCAGCAAAAGCTCTCGCATCTTGCTTACAAGCGAAACGGGGACAAGAGGACCCGATGGGGCTGGCGAGTGTGACGGGTTATTTCAAATTGTGGATTATGGTGCGCTAGTGCCAACAAACCATGAACTTCTTTTTTCAACTATTTCCGACATAGGATACTTGGCAGGGGTGTCAATAGTATAGTCTTTAAGTCTATAGTCATAGTCAATAGCAAAATCAGACCTATCAATTTCAATGTTACTAGATTTTATTGAGTGTGTGAAATATTCTGGCCCAAGTCACACGGTTTTCATTTCTAGAAGGCGCAGTGAAAGTTAAAGCCATGGTGGTGGATCTAAGGAAGCCTAAGCTCAAAACGATCAAGCCCTCTCCCCTGCTTAGCCCACTGCCAGTGTATGTCAAGATCGCCATGAACACGTTTCCCAAACAGATCAAACCCACGATGCTTCTTAAGCATCTACCTCCAGAAGCATTTCTAGCCCACATACGTGAGATTGAGGATTATGCTTTAAAGGCTGCTAGGCCCAAATCGGCGGCTAGGCCCAAGCCGACTTCCACGAAACAACCGGAACCTTTGGTTGAAACTTCACCAAGTGAAGACAGCAGTATGGAGGAAGTAGTTGTTGAAGACGACAGCAGTATGTATGAGGAAGTAGTTGTTGAAGAGTAGGAAATAGATGAAGAGTCCAATGGTGTCTTGAAAATCTTGAAGCACCTTCTTGTATGTGCATTTTTTCCTTTTCAGAGTAGCGTGATCCTGATTTTTTCCGTGGCAATTACTGCTTTGGAGTCGTGTGGATCTACGCATTGCATTTCGATCTCCCTCGTGCTGTGGAAAAATCAGGGATTGGATTGATATGATATGGTTTGATATTATATTAGATGATATAATTGGATGATGATATGATTTGATTTAATATCGAATCATATCATATCATTTATCATTATTCATTTGAAAATATGATTTACCAGAAATGTAATTTACAATTTGACAAAAACTATATAATTTGAAATTATACTAATGTTGTTATATGATAGTTATGTTTGACATCAACAGCAGCGGAGATTAAGCAATAGTAAGTAATAGTAACTAGTCAAGTAATAGTAGTCAGAGTCATATCATATCTTTCCCATGTTTATTTTATGCAGATTGATAGATTGCTGCAGGACTACCATCCGGACAAGTTGAACGAATCTATCAATGCAATGATGAGTGCTGGCATCTCTGTTTCGACTGTGGCTTGGCATACAGCATTCATGAGGCAGGCTACCATCCCCATGGAAGCAGGAGAATGGGATACTTGGCTAGTTGAAATGGAAGCAGGGCATACAAAGATTCAGGAGGATGACTTAAAGACTCTGCGCTGCTCATGCGCAGTGAGGGCTATCATGTTCCTTTTGGAAGCAACCCCAGATACAAAGGATCAATGTCGAGATACTTGGCGAGCCATTCTTAGCCTGATTAACAAAGTCTTGGTGACAAATTGGTTCAAAGCGAGCCCCAGTGCGTTTCAGGAAGAACTTGTCAACGTAAAGTCCCTGTTCGTTCTTGGGGTTGAGATGCATCATTCAAATCAAGATGAGCAAGTGAAGGCAGAAGCTTACAAGAAGGCATTGCACACATCATCCTCCAAGTCCTCCTTGTATTTCTCAAAGTTGTTGACTCAATCATCAGCAGGGGTTCAACTTGGTGTTGCTATTAGCGATGTACTAGTGGCTGGGGAGAAATTGGCTGGATGGGTGACAGAGTTGCGTGGTGCTGTTGAATCATTGAGTTCCCTACCAGAACTACTAGAAGAGAATTTCTTGAACAAAGACAATGATATTGTAGTTCCTCACTCCTCGAAAATCGCCGAAATTTCTTCGAAGTTGTTATTTCTTTCCCAGAGTAGCACTGACAAATTCCAAGCAGAGAATGAACAAGACATCAAGAAGTTGAAGGATTTGCAGGACACAGTTGCCAAGAGCATCCAGAAAGCAATGGCCAAGCGGGCCTTTCTCAAAGTACCGTCTCTTGGCCAGGCAATCTCATGGGTTGCTGATGGTTGTCCGGAGGGCAGTGACTATGCAAGCCACGTCAATGCATTGATGATTTCCAAAACCAATGTTGTGGTGAAAACCAATTTCTCCAAACATGTTGGTGCTGATTCGGCAAAACTTCTACAAGAATTCAGCAATGACTTCTCCAAGTTTTTAGCTGGTTTAGAAGGGTTTTGCTCATGGGTTTCGGATGCAAACAAGACTGAAGAGAGTTTGGCGGTTTTTTCACAAGATGCTTTTGTTGAGTGGGTGAAATTTCTTCAACAAGATCAAGATACTTCTGGACAAGACAATCTCAAGTTCTTCGTGTCTAGCATTCACCCGGATGGTCGTTCTTGGCACTCTCGAATGAAGCAATGGCTAGTGACTTGGAGCCAAAAACGTGTCTTGGCCAAAGTCGCATCTTGCAAGGACTTTGTGGGTTTAGTCATGCAGGAAGAGGCTGAGATTGAGAAGATTTGCCAAGAAAGCATTGTCGGGACTGTTGACCATGAGGAAGAAGTAGGTGTTGTTTTAGCATCTTGTCGAGAATTTTCTGTTGTTTCAACAGCAGTGTGCTTTGATGAGAGCATGTGTAAGCCTTTTGCCTTTGAAGATTTGCAGATTGACATGCAGACCCTGACCTTAGCACGGATTTTCCTTCCTGCTGCACGCTACACGGCAGCCCTAGTTGTGTTGGGTAGCAAACTCGCATGTAAAAAATCAGCAGACCTTCAATCTCAGAGTGTGGACCAGATGAAGCAGGGCGGCCAAAGCAGAACGGAGAGTGCTACCAATTTCCTTTGTATGACCAAGAAGTGGGTGGAGGCGTTCATGGGTGTTCGGTTGATATATCTACTGCTAGACTATATTAAAAAAAACATAGCATAATGATAATGAGAGTTTAAATTATATTATATGATGATTATAATTAGAACGCAACATAACATAATCATATCAAATGATTCCTATGATCATATGATTTATTTTAGATTATATATATTAGTCACAGTGAGCCATAGACATAGTCAGAATTATAGTCGTACAAACGATTGTTACTCTTTCCTGTTCCCTCTGCATGAAATGACAAGTGAACAAAATAGGCTTGGGGGTGCGTGGGCCATTCGCCATGAACGGAGATGTGTTGGTATCAGATTTGTTTGGTGGTATCGAAATATTGCAGGCTGTGCGTTTATGATTCTTTGATACGGTCTGATATGAAATGAAAGTGGATGTGACACGATTGCCAGTCATTCGTACTAACTTGATGTTTAAATTATGCTTTTCTGAAGGCGAGTCTGAAAAACAAAGATAGGTGACATGAAGATTCTGATGTTTGGATCATTGGAACAGTAGCTTTGTTTTTCAACTGGTCATCGTCAAGTATCAGAATCATTTCCACCAAATCAAACCATCTAGAATCTAAAATCAAACTTCTAGGCAATTTCTTCTTCTATGAATTGAAGTTCAGATTCAAACGATTCAAATTATTGTATCTGTATTAGTTGATTCAAAAGGGTTTAAAGGGCTTACGCAAGTTCGGGTTTGAAATCACCGCTAGTTGTGAAGATAACATGTGATCAAATGATGTGATTTAACATGTGACACGATCGAATCATATCCAATCAAATCATATCATAACATCATCATATCATCAATCCTTCCATATCAAATCCTTTCGTAGATCGTAGTCAAATCACATGATACATATATTCAGTTCATAATTCATAGTCTTTCATTCTTTGTCGTATCTATATCATATCATTTCATGTCTTGCACACCCATTGCAGGTGATGACTACATGCCAATCTACCCTATTATCATTGCCGTGTGTGGACCTTGTGCGAAAGAGGTTCGAGCAAACGGTGTCTTTGGCACAGAGTCATATCACCTCTTCTCTGCAATCGATTGTTGATGAGATAGTGACAATGATTTCTTCCATGGACGATGTTCTCAAGAAAGGTGACTTGAACAGAATCATCAAAAGTGATTTAGATAGTGAATCAGACACAATGAAGTCTGAATTTTTGAGAGACCTTTTCAAGTCTCATGGTTCCAGTCCAGAGAGCCAACAATTTTATGTGATGTTCAACAAGATCCGTGCTTTGAAAAATTTGGGGGAGAAAATCCTTACTGATGCTGATGCTGTTTTTGGACAGTCTAGTTCGAAGGCAATGTGCCCCAAAGTGTGTGAATCAGTGACCTCATGCAAGCAGCAATTGGGGGCCATTGAGATGCAAGATGCTCAAAGAGCTATTGCGAATCTTACGAGCTTGACCAGTTTGTTTCGTAATTTACAACCAGGCGAGACGCGAAACGTTCTCGCTAACAAAGCGCTGAAAGGTTTTATGTCTATGAATCTAAAACCTTCAAAATCATTTTTGCAGGCATTGTCCAAACATGCGACACCTGAACTTTACCAGCAGTTCGTGAAAGCCTGCACCTGTGCCGATTGAAATGATTAGGGTAATGTGAACTGTGCGCTCTGATGTTGCAATAGAAAAATCATATATCATCAAGTCTATATCATGTTTATAAAAGAAATCATTGTGTATATAAAAACCGTATATTATATGATTTCATATTTCATATTATCTATCTTAGAAATATGTTTAGTTCATTTTTGCTGACTTCAGCTACCAGAGTCCTTGCTTCCTATTTTGCAAGGTCTTTTAAGGAATGGCGCAAATGTTGGAGGAGCGTCAAGCGTTGCTTTCAGCATGCGGGAATCGCGGACGCTTATGACATTGTGGGAAAAACCACACGGGAAAACTGGATGAAAAAAAAGTTCCTACAAAGGGCTGTGGGGGATGAAGGTGTGTAGTCATTGATGAAAATCCAACAAAGTCCCAACGAATTCCCAACGAATTCCCAACGAATCCCCAACGAATTCCTAACGAATTTTCCACGAAGGTTTTTTGTGGCAAAAAATTGTGGCAAAACATTTTGCCACAAACATCCCACGAATTTCCAACGAATTTCCAACGAATTTCCAACGAATTTCCTACGAAGCATTTTTGATACTCCAAACGAAGGGTTGACCTTATACTAGGCCCTCTGCAAAACATGCAGAGTCACATTCTAATATATATATATATATATTCACATACACACACATATTTACATATATATATATATGCATATATCCTCGTCGGATGCAGGTTTACTGCCATAAATGGTCTTGCTGTCGAAGTCCACAACGAAAAGGGGAAAGCATCATTTGACTTTTTTCAGTTGTTGAGAGGTCGAGGTGGTTTTTAGTGTATATCTTCCCTTGTCACTTGGATGTTTGGGGCTATACATATATATATATATATTTATATACTACATATATTTGTAAACCTTCTTTCATGATTGACAGTTGAAACCATGTAGCCAGTGAAACTTACCCCAACTGATTGAACTGAGATGGTACCGGTTTCAGCTACCACCAAGGTTGGAGTGTCGATCGTCCAAGCAGTTGTTGGAAACACCAGCAGCTTCAGCATTTTTTTTTGTAGGGTATACTCTCTAACGCTTCCATTGGGGCCCAAGATGTATCTACCATCTACATTCACCACGACGCGCACGTCCACCCCAAAAAGGTGGGCCAGTGTTTTTGCATTTTTTGGCAAAGTGATCCTCTCACACAGGTAGGAGAGCATCATTCAACAGGTGGTATCCAGTACTCCCCTGAAAACTAACGTGTCCCCTGAAAATCAATGGTTGGAAGATGTATTCCCTACTGAAATAGTCCCTTTTTGGGGGACATGTTAGTTTTCAGGGGT
>OMLO01001421.1_pt1 | contig 18441 bp, 7 predicted proteins | sample 1674811 | NCBI WGS metagenome assembly OMLO01 (sample SAMN06265003, study PRJEB25207) | coral metagenome | isolation source: Coral host | place: Mexico:La Bocana,Puerto Morelos, Mexico | collected 2008-11-13 | reverse complement strand
ATTTCAAAACTCCCCAAATATCACTCGCCGCGGCGGCTCGTGATATTTTGGTGAATTTTGAAATATCACTCGCGGTAAATACCCCAAATACCCCTAGAAACCGTGCTATTTCCTATACGTATCACACCCTTTAAAGTCGATAGCTTAATTACATCCCATAAAAGAACTCTATTTTACCCTCCACCGATTTCGGGGCTAAAAGAAACATTTTCAATGTACAGCGCTTTTTTGCTTTTTTCAGTTACTTGTTTTTCGCCGGCGCTTTCGTTCACATCTGAACTCAGAATGAAATTAGTGAGCGTGAGTTATTAGTTGATGGAGAAAACCTTAAATTTCGACAAATTTGCTGATTATTTCAGTTCGAAGCTGAAATAATTTATTCTTCTTATTATGTAAATGAATATATAGACATCATATTCTTGAACATCGGAGAAAGATATGAAGACATCGCCTGTCATCGCAGTTATGTACACAACGAAAGCAGGTGTGAAATTAAAGCCTGAAAAGAATTCAGGCCTGAACGGGATTCGATCGAACCCATGACGTTTGAGATACCGGTGCAATGCCCTGCACTGTTATCGCAGAGGTCACATCGTAAAAAAATTTTTTCCGGCGGTGAAAAAGATTAAGATTTATTTGCCGAACGAATAGTCGATGACACGTAAAATTAGTGAGGCTTCGAACTGCGGAAGAAATTCATTTGTGGATTTTAGATCCAACCGCACGCACCGGTTGACAATTGGTGCTTGAGTTTCTCAAAGGCTCTTCTGCATACACAATTGTTTTGGTCTTTGAGCAACGAAATACATCTCAGTTACAAACTTAAAACGAATCAAGCATCGATAAGTATATGAGGAAAGTAAAACAAACCATTTAGATTCGACCCAACGGAGATTGTAGTGCCTGAAAGGAAGCCAAACAAGAATGAGCTTGGTTTTCGAAACAGAACGCAACACTCAGGTTATTAATTAAAGTGAACAAAAACATGGACCCAAACGGGCAGGCAAATTATCGATCGTGCATCAGTTGTGACGGGCTCGACTGGCGACCTGCACTTCGAAATTGTAAAAGAATATATACATCGTAGCCGTCCTAATCGTAGCTAGAGTCCGAATTGTGTTGCTAGATGATACAGCTCTTTCATTTTAAAGTCTTCTCCATTTTTGATAAAATATGAAGCACAAATATCCTAAATATATTTTCTCAACGTTCGAGACCCAGACAAACGTAGCTTGAGTGCTTTGAGCCATGTCCTTCGATGACGTCACAGGAAGCCCGAGCCAGATCCCACAATTAAACGCCTGTAGAAAAGCGGGAATTTTATCAATCGAGATATTTTTTCGCTGAAATAATAAGAAAAACTATTATATTTCATTAAAGGAAAAAATAGGGAGTTAGCTGCACTTTAATGTTCTTGAAACAAATAATCGACCGAAGACCGAAGCTTCGAGGGCGAAGATATGCGAGTTTTATCATTCGACGAATCTTCGACACATCTTCTTTCTTTTCATTGACCGAGAGCCCACCACGAGACATGCAAGTAACTGCCTACCTCAAATATGGTCTCTTCGTATGCGTAGTAAAGTCTAAATGTGTTTGCTTATATTCTGTTATATTCTGCTCATGCCTAATTGTAACCACGCTCTCGGGTGACTGAATCGCAGATTACTTCATTCGAATGAAAAAAAATCAGTTATTGAAATCAGTTATCACAAAATATCGTGATTTGTTAGTGTCTCGCAAATTAATTATTTCCCTCAGCTTTCAGCTTCGGCGAGTGATTGATCTTCTTCATGCCATTAACAAATAACGATATTTTTCTCAACCTCTTCCAGTAATTGTTAACTATCTTGTTGGAACAGGCCGTCGTCGTCTTCTGTAGGGCTCCTGGACCGAGTTGATAACTCATAAAGGCTGATTTGAGAAAAAAAAATAGAAATTCCTTAACCGCTGATGACCTCAATACCAAAGCTATAACTTGTAAGTCGCGAAAAATACTGCTGTTTCATTAAAAACACCACCATCACTCCAGAAACAGTTCAATCTTATAGGAGATATACATATATTACAAATTGTACTACGCCAGCAGGCAGTGCCTGCGGCATTAGTATTGTTGTATGCGCACGCATGTTTTCGCGCTAAATAACGTGCTGTATTGTATGTCGGCCATCTTGGTTGTATCAAAACCGCTGTTGAAGATCTTTCGTTGTGACATTCGTTCTCGTCTCTCTAACATTGGCGCTAAGAGTTCTATAATTACAGAAATCACAGGTTTGTACTCACTTCTGTGGCGGGTTAATCCTGGTTAGCATATACATACGTTTCCCCCCCCGGCGGGTTGCTTCTCTGTTTAGACTGATTAATGAAATACGCGTAATAGCTATTATAAACTATCAATCAACTAACAATATCACAATCAGTAATAGAGAACAAAACGGTTAAATATTAAGTGTCTTCACAGCAACTTTCTGACTGAAACACTGCTACGCCACTTTGAGTTTTGAAAATAAGCACATGCGTACGTGACCTGCGATAAGAACGTGTTTTGAGTCACAGAGAGACTAAGACTAAACTAGAAATAATGTTCACTATAGCTGCCCCCACTTTTGATATCCTGTTTATTGGATGTGTATTGAAAACAAAGATTGTGTATACAACTGCTGAGAAATAAACGTTTGAAGCCTTTTATTGACCTTCAAATGCTGCAGATGCTACTAGAAGCTAGAAGATAGAGGAGCTCGAAGGCGACGAAACAAACGCGAATTCGTAGATGCAAGACCTTTAAGTGCTGCAAGATGCTGCTAGAAGACGAAGGTGACGAAACGCGACCTCATAGTTGCAAGTACCCGACACCATCGTGCGCGCTTGCTACACTGATATTACCCGAGACGACCGTGCGCGCCTAGTTTCGTCAAATCGAGACTGCTTCGTCCATTATATACACATTTCTTACTTTTTCAACAAATATTCATTGTCCTTGTATGTATACACCCGGGGACTCCTCTGGGCCAAAACCCTGCGGGGGGCAATTAGTAAGCGCTCTCGTTACTCCCGTTTTCACTCACGTGGACAGCAGCCATGTAAATTTGTTGGAACAAAAGAAAGTGTTTATATAACAAAATTGTTCAACTCCCACAGGATTGGTTAGCCGTCCTTACATCAACAGTAGGTCATGAAAAATAAAGCATTCTGTTGGATACATCATACGGACAGTTCTTTTTGTGGTACTGATCCTTTTTGCACATTACAGAAAATAAAGCTTCTTACTAAAATAGACTTAAAAAAAAAATCTCTCGCGTCTTGTGATCAGTGCACGTGACTCAAATCCGTGATTCAAAATATTCACAACTAGATGGTTTTCTAGGACTACGGGATTAGTTTATTTCAACAGCTGGATCAAACATTTTCTCTTAAAACGAAATAATTAAGTACCAAGTTCTAAATAAAACAACGTGCACGAGATAAATATGTCAGCGAAAAGCAAAGTAGAATTCGCCAGTCCAGCGTTCATTAGAATTCTCTCCTGGTGTACCGGTGCACAGAGGGAATAACCATTGTACTCCTTTCTTTACGAACCTTTGTATAGCTGTTGAACATTGCTGGGTCTTTTGTATTGGTTCTTGTGAACCAGTACACGGCAGCAGGCCCGATTGTTCAAAACATCACTGCATTTTGCACTGTAATATTGTTGGGCAGCAACGAACCGCATGTGTTACATCTATTTCGCGATGTTCAATTTTACACTAATTGAATCTTACTGTTTTCTCGAATATTTTTCTCCCTGATTATTTTTATTGGTAGTGTTGTTTGGTAAAAGACCGTTTTACAGTAGTTTGCTCAGTAACCTGGCCTTTAATATGTTACAAGACCCGAATTCTACAATTGTATAAATATCATTCGACCTACATTTTGAGTTAAATAGCCTGTTAATGAAATACGATACATTCTTTTCAAGACGCTCATACTCTCCTCCTAAGCAAAAAAAAAAAAAATAAAGAGCGAAAAAACCTCTCTAAAATGACATATGAAACAATTATCTCGCAAAGGAAGCTGTACAAGCTAGCTTGCATTCCTGATGCAGCAATGTTCGTTCATCAAAATCGAAGCGAGATCTCTTGGCACTTCGGCTGCAAACAACAAAGTTTTGACTGAAAGAATCTTTGAGCCTTTGGCTAAGAACCCCTTGCAGGACGTCGAAACGTTCAAATATTGTTAGATGCTCTCTTATGAAGCCCTATTCGCCATGTTGAATTTCCAGTAGTCGACACTGCGGTAAATAGTTTGTCTTGGGTACAGATATCTTGATTTTGTCGACTTGGCTCGTTCCCGGCCGACCTCGTTCTTATCTCAGAACTGCTTCGGTGTGTCTCTTGTATAAGTGTATTATAGAGGACTTTAACCATCTGTTTTGGTAGCTGCTCCGCCATGGAACGATTTGTTTTCTGTATTCTTGTCATGCTGCAAAACCAGGCGCGAATGTTTGGCATAAATTTGCAGGTGGGAACTTCAAACCTGTATCAGCCGAGTGTGGCGATGAACTATTTGTTAATCCACTTTTATAATACGTGCAGGACGTGATTATAACATAATTGGTGCGCTCGGGCTTAGGATAAGAATGCTCTTTCATGCACTTACCTGCTTGCGGCTTGTAAACATTGTTTTGTAGTTTTTTTTTTTCTTCTTTTGTCCTGCATCTAAACAAAAGCCTAGACTTTGGAACAAATGGCTTGGCCACTTAGCTGCCTTTTTTAGACACATTGCTCAAGTTTTACTTGGAGGCATAAGGAATTGTTCAAAATTTACTTGATAAAACCCAGAAACTCAGTTTATTTGCTTTATTTCTGCTTGTTTTTTGTACACAAGTCAACATTCTACTATACAAACAAACTCATTCTTCGTGACTGTGAATTAACTACTAACTATACGCGCGTTAGTTGATTTAACTGTTTCACGTGTATTTTACGTAAGGATAACCCGTATATACCCCTGGGAAATACCAGTGAAAAGACCTGGAATAAATGCGTTATTCAATTAGTTATTCAATGGTACTTTGTGTTTTGAAAAGAACTTTCTGGTGTTAACGAGTGACTTACCCCATCGATGTTCAGTCCGGATTTATGTGCAGCTCTAGAATAGACGAATAAATTGACTAAATGCCCTATAATTCCCGGCTTCTATGATAATGGTGACTGTATCAGTTTTCGTTTATACCCGTGAGATATGTCCTTTAACTCCAGGCTTCTACAGCTATAGACCTCTACCGCCATTGCGCATTGCGTGGCACAAAGATTAATCTCACACTCACGTACAACCTACGTCAATACGTCTTTGCAAGGACCTCAGTTTGTAAGAAGAGTACAAAGACGGGGAATGCATGAAATAAAAGTATAGCTGACCTTGCTCGCTGTGTCGCGTGTCCCTTTAGTCTTACAACACCCGATCGTACGTGACGAGTGACGCTCGAAGCTAATCTTGGATTACCTCAATACAATACAGTTGACGTTAACACTGCACGGTAGTTCTTTCGGTTGAACGAGTTTTCCCCGAGGTTCAAAGAACGCTCCACGGTAACTGAAGAAGAGTGAACAATCAATATCATTGCGACTCAGCCTTTCCAACATAAAACAAATTGGATTCCCAAAAAAGATGTCTCACAAATATAACTATTTATTGTTTACTCTCAAGTTTGTTAAAAATGATCAAGTTCAGATACCGTGTACGTTCTCAGTCAATAAAAGTTATGGTGTACTCTTAATTAAACAGCATATATAACGTTCTCTATATGAAGTTGCTCTCTGTCATGTACTATAGTTAAGTCACCAATGATGTGGCCATACCTGTCTTGGTTACCTTATTTTTAGAGAAGTTAAATCATAAAAAAAAGATATAGCGTTGCTAATATTTTTATTCTATCAGTCCCCCACCACAGAGATTCCATGAGAGAGACGCGCAAGCGCATAGCTGGTCAACAGAATGTCCTGTTAAGCTCCTTACATATAATACCACTCCAGTTGCATACATTCCGAGTATGGGGGGCTCACACTCTATCCCACCCAATGACATGGCTCGCGAAATATGGTTAGGGTGCAAAGAAAAAGGGATATGGATTTCCATTTCTCACACTCACTCCTAGGAATTGATAATGAAAGAGAAAATAAAGCCTCGCGAGTCTTCAATGACCAAATGAACAAAATGGAAACTTGATGAGACTCAAGGACAAATATCCTGGGTGTACCTGATATTGACATGTTTGCTTCCAGATTAAATTATCAGGTCTTACCATATGTTTCTTGGAGACCTGACCCTCGAGCAACTGCAATAGATTCATTATAGATTGGTCTGACTACTCACTATGCCTTTCCTCAATTTAGTATCGTACCGTTAGTGTTACAAAAGATTCAGATGGAACAAGCAGATGCCATTATAGTGGTTCCAGGATGGCCAACCCAGGCCTGGTATCCACAGTTAATCAGGATGTTGATAGAAGAACCACTGTTACTACCTCAGAGGGACAGCATTCTACATTTACCATTCGCCCCACTAGAAGTGCCCTCTCATCCACTATAACTCTAGAAGGGAATGTGACAATAGGGAAACACCCTTTAGTACAAAGACTTGTTAAAGGGGTGTTCCAGTGTAGACCTTCGTTTCCACGATACGAGAGGACATGGGACACAAATGTTGTACTGAAGTATTTAAAAACACTACCAGATTTGAAGTAAATTAGCTTATGCGATCTCGCATATAAACTGGTTATGTTATGTGCCAGCGGTGTCAGTCAATGCATATTATGGACTTAGACAATATGGTAAAGAATCAGTCATCTTATAGTTTTGTTATTGACAATTTAGTTAAACAATCTGTTCCTGGCAGAGCACAACCTGTTCTTACCCTTTCAAAGTTTGCAGAGGATCAGACCTTATGTGCATTTACAACTCTCGAGGAATATATCAAACGCACGGAACCAATAAGGGACAGTGAACCACAGCTGTTTATTAGCATTATTAAATCATTCAAGAACGTTTCTAAAGATACAATTGGAAGGTGGATAAAGAATGTTATGAAATCATCTGGTGTTGACACATCAATTTAGTAAAGCTAGTCAATGTAATGTACCAATGATGTATCAGCTATAATGCGGGAGCTGCCAGTTGGTCTTCAGATTCCACATTTCATAGATTCTATGATAGGCAAGTTGAGCAACTTAAGGGTGACCAATTTGGTCAGGCAGTTTTTGTTGGATGCCACTACAAATAATACATAGCTGTTAATGTTCTTTATTTTGTAATTAAAACCTTTTGTTTTTGCACTTATTGATTTAGAATAATTGCTTCCATTTTCCAAGTCTTTATAATCTCATGGAATCTCTGTGGTGGGGAATAGAATTAGAAAATTAAACGAGACTTACCTGTAAGTTGATGTTTGATTTGAATTCTGTCAGAGAGCAGAGATTGCGTAATCTCTACTCTGTGGGTGACTGATATTGTGATATTGTGATATTGTGATATTCTGGTTTTGACTGAAAAAGAGATGTGCCACAGCTTCTTAAAAAGAAACATGCCGTTACTGCTTATTTCGCTGTATAAGGTGGTTTTAACTTTTAGGTCTGTGGATAAAGCCTTAGTGTGTGACCATTCAAATGAAAGTTGCTAAGCAGTACTTTCATGTGGTACTGCTTATCATGTTGTACAAGGTGGCCCTAATTAACTTTTAAGACTGTAGATGATAAAGTCCTAGTAGTTGACCATTCACAGAGGAGTTCTTTCAGATGACTCATTCTATAAAAAGAGGTAGAAAAAGGTGGCTCTAGCTAGAAACTCTATGAATGTATACGAAACCATGAAGATTTCGAGAATTCAGATTAAAACCACCACTTGAGGTATTTTGTCCATAAGGTGATCTTTGTTTGCGGGTACAGGTTTAATTGCTGTCCCCAGAGACCTATAAGTCGTTATTCAGTATCAATATTGACCATAATTATTGGCCCAATCTCATACCTCGTGACTTCGCTTCCTAGTTCCGTTGCAGGATCAAATCCGGTAGAATAAAATTGGTGGAATTATCCAAGTAATCCACCATGAGCTCAATCGAGCTACGTGCTTGGCTTCTGAGCATGCGCAATTCAACCTGAAGCCTGGTAGATTTGCCCTAACGAACAACTATCCCATATGTAATATTAAAATAGATCAAGGAGAACTAGGGAAACTAATTTGTTTTTGCATTAAGATACTTTTGACCTTACATCACCTCGTGAGGTTAATGAGTAGAATTTGCTCTGTTGTTATTAAACTGACTGCCCCACTTTTAATTCAGTGGTATAAACGATTTTTATTTTTTATATTATTTTAACGAAACACATTGCGCTATGCGTAAAGAAGAGATCGATATCGTAGCTTTAGAAACTGAACCCAGATGTAAAAATCGAGGTACCCTGGTAAACCATTAGGAAAGGCGCGGAAGCCTTACCCAGAGTGGTTGGTAGGTTGGATAGTACAACTGTACTTGTGCCCTAATGAATATAACTAACTTGATTCCTTGCAGGCGGGATGGCTGATGCGACCTATCAAAGGTTTTGGAGGTTAATCTGGAATTAACTAGTGAGCATAGAAATAGTTTTAACCTCCTTGCGCATCAGAAGCCGCAGTTTTAAGCGCCGGTACTGAGAACTCCTTCTGGCTCTCCCTATTCCGGTCTTGGATTGCATGCAGCAGGCGTACTGCGATGGACTAGCCTCATATCCAGATGGAAGTGGCATTTTACCCACACTTTCTTAACTGAAACTAGTATCTTGTAACGATAACTCACTTAAAACATAAAACGTTTATTTACAGCTTACTTACGGCTATACTTACGATGATGATTCGCATTTTATTTTTTGTTCTGACTTCGTCGACATTGAGAAAACTACAATATAGAGCTAAGGAGAAAAGTGTTGCTCGATGACTTGGTCTCGTTCAGTTCGATTGACAGTGTTCCTACGCTCTTGAATGGAATGAACACCTCAATATCAATATCTAAATTTCTCCGTTCGTTAGATTATCGTTGGCAATCTTCTATGTATAGCTATCTTCCGTCGTTGCCGTGACGTCCGAGGTAAGTCAGCCTTTGTGCCTTTTACTTTAGAATGATGCTTTTCTCGTCGTTCCGTCGCCCAAGTACGAAGCCGTACGCAGACCTGGGACTGACTTCTTAGGATCGCTGATATTTCGCAATCTCTGAGCCAATTGCTGCACACTTGAAGTTGCTCGTGTTGTAAATCTCCTCCATCGAAAGTATGTGTTCAGGTAGTGCTGTTGCATTTCAGTGTTTTCGATGCTTGCTGCCTCAAACGCAGAAGCGGCCTCGTGTGTTTGAAGACCGTGATTGAAAATACTAGGCAAGGATTTACATCTTGTCCAGATCCATTCTCTGGTAAGTTCTGAATGGATTTGGTTTATCTTCTAAGCTATTCTTAACCTCGCCTCTTCAAGGCAAATCTAGCGGAGCTCTTTCTGTGTTTGAAATGAGTCTTCTAAAGCCTTTTTTCTCGATCTCCAGGGAGCAGCTAAGTACTCAAGCATTGCGGCAAACTAGAAATCATCTCTTGCATGTTTTCTCACTCCCTCCTTGAATCTAAAACTTGTTTAACGTCTATCTCGAACTGACTGATATATATTTGTCGATATTAACATGTCTACTTTGCAGTTATTACGCGATTTATTGCTAATTATATATGGTAAACAACATACCACGTGCCTAATTAGGGTCTAGCAGAGACTGCACAACATTTGTTGAGAACCATATTGTTATAGAGAGGTTCCATTAAGTACTTTGCTCAAGTGACAATACATTATCCACCTTATTTGTTTTAGATAATGGTTATTGTATGGCTGCCACAAACAACGTCACGAATAAAGAATGTTATGGGAACCTTAGACGCTAAGCATTTTCCAATTTACAATTTGGTTCAATTTTGTTTTACTACAATGAAAACTGTAAGAGGTTCTCTAATGAAAAAAAGGCGATCTTCCAAATTATTAAGTTGTATCTTTTCCTGCGATCCCTGCAGTTCTTTTGTTTGCCTAAGGTTAAAACGTAATTATAGCCATTAGATATCAGCAGGCAGTAATTTTTTTGGAAGACAAAGGGTTTGCATTCCACTCGGTAAATAAGCAGTCTATCATTCACAGTGGAAGTTTTCAAAACTTGCAGAAAGAAACAGGATCAACCCTTTAGCCAAGGACAACGCTATCAAATATATGCCAAAAAATGCAAAATGGAATACTTGTAACCCAGTGACAGACAGGTATTAGCAGCCGATATGCAATAAAATAGTAACAAAAATCGATTTACAGCATTAGACTGAGAAGTCAAATGTAGCCGACTACACTGTAGAGGGAAATAATTAATTCAAGGTATTCCTGGAAGCTTTTCCAGCCTTGAAGACGCGTACTTTTGCCCGTTTTTTACAAGGACGGCTCATTCCAACTGATGTGTTCCAACGCCAACTTAGTCTTTTGTGAAAGGAATGTTGTAGAAACGGCACATGCACTCAAAGCGGCATCATTAACATGGCCTCAGTAGCATTTCCGAATTATAAACTGTCTATATTTAATTCAGTAAATTTCGACTAAGTTGGGTTCACGATTTTGATGCTACCTTACAAGTTAAAAAGGAATTCAACGAAGTGGCCTCGTTTGAGTATTTTAGAGACCTTTTTCAGCTAAAGCAGCGTGCCTTGTTGTACATCACTTTCTTTATTCGTATAACTTCTGATCTAGTTACGTGAAAATGAATATTTATCAGTCTTTTGAATAAAAGATGGGATAGAGAGGAAGAGATGTTGATTTACAACCAGCGTATACCGGCGCTCGCCACTTAAGGTAGAGCATGCGCATGGCTCTTTTCAGTTCCATCTACCATGACTCTCTGCTAGGCTCATTAAAAATTTAATTAGAAGCCAGTGAAAACATTTCCTCGGTTAGTAGTCACTGCTACGTATAAAAATGGAACAAAGGAAATTCGCGATAGTTAAGATAGACAAATGTAAGTTCAACGTTGGGGACTCATAAATAATGATGCGTTCCTGACACTTGAAGTTAGATTATGACTGTTTGTAAAACAATTTTAGTTCTTTTTTTTTTATTTCTGAGGAGAACTCGTCAATTGCTTTAATTTAGCCATGCTGCATTATCGTCTAGTGGTGGAACTGGATTGGAAGAGCCACAAAAGAAAACAACCATTTTCGAAGCTTATCCCAGTATCTGTACAATATCGCATGCTACCCCAGGATCTTCAATGATAAAGGTGTTACCAAATGAGTCGCTGATACAGTGCGGCGAGAGTGAGGTGTCTCGCCGCAATGGGGGAACAATGTGTGTAAATAACAACATATAGATGTAGATGTAATTTTCTTTCCCACGGAGCGCCAAGGAAGAATTTGTTTATAAATGCCCGTTTATTTCAGGACCGAATTGGAATTTGGAAATGTTGGTTTTAAGGAATGGGGAAAACCGGGGTACCCAGAGAAAAATCTCTCCGAGCAGAGTAGAGCACCAAGAAGAAATTAACCCACATATGACACTTCCTGCTTTTTGACACACCCGTAACTACAGCTCAAGGATCTTGTTTAGAATTTGACAACTTAGGTTTTAAATCTGTGCTCAATTCCTAGACAGTTTAGCAAGTTTAGTACAAAAATTAGTATGACGAAAGTTCAGCTGTTTTACCGACACAAAATATTGACTCTTACTGCATGAAGGCTAAAAGAGAATTTCATTCCAGCTATATATTTCGTCTCTTGGTGAGGAATTATTATAACTTCTTCTAGTCTTATAACATCTTGGAATTTTCAACATCATGGAATTTTTAATTTGTGACCGAACCGTTGTCTTGTATTCAGTAACTATTGCGAAATGTCTTTTTTTTTAAAACCGCGACAAATTTCCTCAGTACTGACCTTAATTTATCTCCTTCTTCTTTATCTTCAGTAAATTCATCCAGTTTAGGGAGGCAATATACGGATATATACATATATTCTATTTTTCTTTACATGTGTTTTGCATTCTTGCTGTAATTAAAGCGATAAAGTCGCGAATCCAACCATTTCCGGAAATTGTGCTAGTGTAGCCTCATTTCCCGATTGAGAAGAGATCAGCCTTGTTGGAATAGTAAAGATTTATATTAGTAAATGGAGTACAATAATAAAATTAATTTGAATGCTCTACATTTGCCTTAGAAATGCTGTTTTATTTGTATGTTTGCTTATTATTATATTTTATTATTTTTTTCTTTTCAAAAAGAAATAGCATTCTCTAAACACTAAGCATTCTTTTATTTTTAACATGAAATTATTTACCAATGGTTATAATTTCTAAACGTCATTGCTTCTGCATACATTGCGTGCCGCTTATTAATTGTATACCAGGAAATGTTTTGCAATGTATACAACGTATAGACCACCAGTCTTAAAATTACCGAATCGCAAAGATTGTCTGAACATCAAAACGAATGTTTCCGATCAATGCTTTTGATAGTTACAAATAGTTACAAAACGTAGAACCCTGAAGGGCCTTTTAAATGATGGAACCGTGAAACTTCAAAAGGAAAGCTAATTTTTTTTATTTTAAAATATGACCAACTCATCAAAAATTGCGATGCAGTGATTGGCTAAGTAGTATATCCCATAATAATGGCGTTAAACGGTTTAATAGTTTAGACCGGGATTGATTGCAACACATAGTTATCCCGAGCTCAGTGCAAAACAACCAGAGTTAACATAGGAATGAAACGAATGCTAGAATTGCAAATAAGGAGAAACGAAGTACATTAAAACTGACGCTTTCCCTCAGTTCCTTGTCTCTTTATTCTGTTTATCCGAGTTTCACTGGAAACCAGTGTAGCTAACACTCGTTGCAATCGCCTTAAACCTCTTAAAATACGCAAAGGAAGCCGAGAGGGGAAGGAGGCATTTTTACTGCATGTGGTTTTCCGTATGGAAGCAGTAAAGTTGAAAGGTCAAAGTTAAAAGTATTTGAAACTGCTGAATACGTTTATTACATTCCTAATCGAACTCTTCGATTTTTCTCAATAATATGGTATAAAGACACGAATATGGTCATAGACACTGATCAATCACAATGGTAGCAAATACAGTTACCATAATTATGAAACTCGCTTTAGGCAAAACTGAGCTCAAACATTGTAGCTATATTTGATAAACATCACAGCGGGAAATGTGTAACAGAGTCGCTACGATGCTGTGAACGACATCAATCGAGCGTTAATGCCTCAAACGTTTTAATCATCCATTTGTGTATGGATACGGGTCTTATGGACTTTTTGTTGTCATAGACACTGGGTAAAGGGACCTCGTATATAAAAGCCAATAACTTGGGAAAATTCGAAGTTGGTGAAATGTACTATGCTGGCTCCTCGCCAGGTCACGGTAACAGGGCAATGAATAGCATGCTATGCCTATGTTTGTATTACAAGGAATTTCGCAAAAACCGGAAATCCAAAATCCCGTTTGCATTTCAAAACGCGTGGTAAGCTTATTATAAGCTCCATTCTATGTTAGGTCCCATAAGAAGACGGAAAATTAAAGAAGAAAAAAATACTTGAAAAACATTTGTAAAGAACAGTCTACTTGTGTTGGCTGATGGAGAAGACAACAAACTGACCTCTTAGCTGACATTTTTGTGCTGTCGATTTCATACTCTTTCATTATTAATTTATTTTAATTTTTTATTGGCAGAAACTAGTTAAATCTGATTCAAACGTTTGCTGGAATAAACCTCATTTAGCTAACAGTATTTTCCTATTTTTTTTCCACTTTAGCGGTGCACGTAGTTTAAGATTCAAATACTAAATGAAAAGTAATACCCAGATGTAGGAAGCTATTAGTCCTACGATTACAATCATTTAATTCCTTGTGTTAAGTCTTATGCATGTACAGATTATTTGAGTGGGCAAACAACATCCCCCAAAACTGATCTTATCATTTTATTATGCTTAATTGTCTTTCCTAAAATCTGTTTCGAAATTATATGATGCTATCTTGAATATTCTGTCAGTATGCAATTTATAACTTTATAAATTGTCTTTTCTCTCTATGAAAGCCATAGTCGTCTACCTTTTTGAAGGCATTCATAACTGAAAGTGTGCCTAATTAATTAAAATGTTCAAATTTTAATTAAAATATCGTACAATTACTTCAACTTAACACTTTTGTTATAAATTAGATTATATAAGCTCAAATGGCCTTACATTGTAGAACTCCATCCCTTATTCGATCATTTCTTTCCAGAGACTGGAAGCTCAGACTGGAAGCTCCCCTCGTTAACTTAGCTTTTTGTCGAATCTCAAAATTCAAAATTTGCAAGGCCAGTTGCTAACTACAATGAGTAGCTTTAAATGCTAAGTTCACTTGTTTGGCTTATTTGTATAGATATGATAGGCACAAATTAAAAACCGAGGGTCGGTAATTAAACCGACCTCATTGGTTTAATGAAACTTGACGAAACTACTTGTGTTAGGGTCAGAATATGAGAAACATAATAACGATATCAGTTAGGTCATGCTAACATAACAAAGTGCACATATCCTCGTTTAAGGCAGTTTTCATCGACTGTGTTGTCGCCTCGGTTTCTTCGCAGGTATAGTGGCTTCTTATTGAAGGATAAAGGCTCTTAGAGTTATGGCAAATTTCATTATCATCATCTGTCATTGTTTTGTTGGAAATTCATGAATACGCATTTCCATTTAACCATTTCCTTCCATCAATTCCATTGTCATCGCAGTAATAACCGTCCACATTAATTCTATAAACGAAGAGCAAAAGTTGTTTTCGTCGATGTACAATTTTGTTTACTTTCTACGCACGCCTGAGTTAAGTTCTGTACCTGTTGTAGTTTTGGTAGCCAGAAATTGCTATTGAAACGTTTAACGGGTCCGTGTCCTCGGCTATACGCCTTTTGCTTTGCCGTCTATGCAGTTTTTTCTTCCAGTTTGCTTCTTCCATGTTCGATTTCTCTTTTACGTGGTCCTTATCTGCTAATCCCGCAGGCGACCTTGCGACAGTCACGCGTGTGCTCTTAGAATTATCCGATGGGACGCCAGGTGCTGGTCGTTCACGGCGATTTAGTTTTGTTCTGCGTCCCCGTCTCCGCTTCCTTTCGTGTGGTAATTCATCGTTTTGTGTGACCAATTGAACCTTCCCGCTGTGTATCTGAGGCAATTTTGGAGCGATGTCCTTGCTTTTGTGAGAGCTTCGGAGTATTTCTGTCATTGTCATAGGAAGATGATCTGAAGGACTCAAGGAAGGCAGTGTTATAGATTCTTCTACCAATTCCTCAAAAGTTTTCACGTCTTGACGTTTGCTGATTTGTTTCCCATTTACGTTCGAGTCTTCGTACTCCGAATTGCCACTCATGATGAAGTCGTTTTCATTCTCAACAAAGCCTTAGCTATCATAGCTTTGCGTCGTGTACGTGAGAGCTTTAAAGCCTATGTGGACTGTGCGCAATGCTGCCTCCAAACTGTTTACACTACTCATCAAAATCAACACCAGCGTGTTTTTTGTTGTTCCTGACAAGTGTTTTGTGGTTGATATGGCACTAAAAACGCAGTTTGTCATCGGAATCCGGCTGAAAAACTTGAAGAAGAGGTTGCGATGCGAGTTGTTTCTGTTCTCAACGGCATAGATCCAAGCTGGCAAAAGAACCTCTTTATACCGACTCGACGCGTCGAAATCAAACACCACCAAGAATTCTGTGAATTACAATTATTCACGGTTATGACAGGCAACATCTCTTACCCATGACCTCAGCCATGACCTGTTTTCTACTGTTTGTTTGGGCTCCGACTGATTTAGCTCTCAAGCGGATCATATGCTTGTTGTATTAAAAGATCATGAAATATTAAGCTACAATAATGTTGTCGCTCGTGTAGTACAAAACTCGCGCCCAGTGGGTGTCGGTATCGTGTAATTTAATTGGACGCGAATAGAAAAAAAACACTGAAAATGCGGCAATTTCAGTGTTTTAGTTAATAGCAAATATATTGACGTGTAATTTAATGTATTCCTCTCTCTTATATACACAAAACAGCCTTTGATTGTGCTCTGTTTACTTGTGCGTACTTCGCTCTTGACAAGAGAGAAAGATTCTTATTTGAACTTTAAAAAGCAAATTTTGTTAATGGCAGTTTCAAAAATAACATGTACTCAATGTGACTGTAAGCCTTGGGCATTTATTCAAGTCGGACGTAAATTACTTTATCAGCTTGTGGCTAAAGATCCCTTTTCCTATTTCCCAGTCAAACGTTCCCTTGTTGAAGTCCTTTTGAGGCACCGTTTGTTCTAAAAAGCTTGTTTCGTCTAACTTCAAGGTCAAGAATAAAATGCTCAAACGCAAACTGAGATCCTAAGGGTCGGAGTCCGAAAGGGAAAAAAATATTTTCTTAACAAATATTTTGTTTCGTTAAGGGCAGTAATTTTATGGTTCGTTCGAGTGATGAATTCCCCTATGTTATATGGTTGTCCAGCTTAAAGTCACGAAGCTCTTCAGTTTACTTGCGACAAAAACTGATTAACTTTATTTATAGCATGACACATTCAGCAATGAATTTAATTTAAGTGGTCAAACTCATATCATTTACGATCCATCAATAGTCTTTCAGCACGAACAAGTTGTTTCTCGCCTTTTTTTCTCCAAAGAATTTATTCCCGTGAGATTTCAATTTTTTTGTTGCTCTTTTTGATCTTCAATTCCGGCCTGCTTATCACCTTTCCCAAGACCTTAATTAATTAAACGATTTTGTTTTATTCATTGACCTTGTTTGTAACATATCCTTTGTTAGTCGACAACAACACGAACTCAATCGTCATCCCCTCCCTTCTCTCGACCCAGTAGCCTTCATGTTTGTGCTGCTGACGTCTACGAAGAGTCCAATTGATTTCTTGTAAGTGATGATCGCTATTGACCACAGACACGGAAAAAGGATCCTTCCCAGCCGTTATTAGGGTCCCTAATAACGGTTGCGAAGGAGATTAGCAAAAGGAAAAATAACGTGTAACGCTGAAGAACTCAGCGTCAATTCAGTGAGGTCTAAAATTAGAAAGAGCGACACGAAAATGTCCAAATCTCCTGTTCTTTTGGCGTAATTCAATACACGCGCATAAAGTTTTCATCGCACATGTATGCCCCCAAAAACTATTTAATTGAAAGAGACCTTTACCCCGATTACATAGCAAAGCTTTTAACACTGCACACTCATAACATAACATAAAAAACCTTTATTTCGACACAATAAGAGTTAAAGCTACAAATGTTTAACTCTTTTCGTGCACACTGGAGCACGTGGCTCAAAAAACTCGGCGTGGAATTTGCATTTTCTGTTGCATGTGCTTTTCGTAGTTTTATCATATTACAGTCCTGTCATTCATTTATTTTTAGTGCAGGAAAATATGAAAACATGATCAAAATTAAAACTTTAAACTATAACAAATGCGATTAGCGTCTGGTGCGAGAGTACAAGCAGCGTCTGGTGAGTTTTATTTACATCTGGTGAGCGTGTCGAATATGCAGGAGGTGCATAATGTTTTAAGAAAATTAGCCAAACTTTGTCAGGGTCTGCAATTTATGCTGCGCTTCAATCTTAACTGTTTTCCTTTTTGAATTATTACCAATTCTCTGCTGTCTTTTTTTTTTTCACCCAATTCACTTCAAGATATTCCTTGATTTTTTCTTTAATATATGCACCCAACTGTTAGATCATTCTATTTCCAGTGAGCCAGTTGAAGATGAAGTTGTACCTTGTATAAACTAAATGCTAAGTCCTCGTTAATCATAAAGATCGGATGAGCCTGTTGGCTTATTGGCGCCGGCGTCTAACGCAGGTCCTTTAGCACGCGAACAAGAAAAACTTGTTTTTGTCTGTTTACTCCAAGGTAAACTGACGCGTTGTGTAATTAGGGACCTTCAACAGTGACTATAACGACGCCAAGGACGAGCCCTAGAAAAAACGATGTAATATTTTACCGTCGAATTTCGCAGATGCCTAGATCTGTTCAGTGCCTCTATAACATGCCCAAGCTTAATATGTAATGTAGTTGTTCAATTCCGAATGAAAATACGAAAAATAAGTCGCCGTCGTTTACGTTCTCCAGAACACCCAGAACTTGGTAATTTCACGTTCGTTTGCTTTGCAGAGGACGGCTAAGAAATGTACAAAGAATTATGATGCACGTGCACAGTTATTGTTCTGCTCATCAAAACGTGCTTTGCTCGAGGTCCCTATCATTGGATTTTCCCAAGAACAGAACGCGATAGCCCCGGCCAGTGGTCGAACCTGGACCACTTAATAAAACAATACATTAAAAAAGAGTTTATCTCGCCTCCCACAGATAATATATTCATTCATGAGCATTTAGCGGCATTTAGTTTAGTCTGACAGGAATTT
>OMLO01001420.1_pt1 | contig 18453 bp, 8 predicted proteins | sample 1674811 | NCBI WGS metagenome assembly OMLO01 (sample SAMN06265003, study PRJEB25207) | coral metagenome | isolation source: Coral host | place: Mexico:La Bocana,Puerto Morelos, Mexico | collected 2008-11-13 | reverse complement strand
ATGAGAATTTGCAAAGAAAAAACAGCTCTTGCAGCCCATAAGTGGAGTAATCCTGTTCCTCTTCCAAACCTGTATTTTGAGTCAGTGCGGTTCAAAGGAGTATTTAGTAGTCAACTAAATATGCTGTGATCAAACATGGCGGTGCCCATACGTTAAGCACACATGAATGCAACTCAAGAAGATCGCAACGTATTGTCCAAAGTCCGCTAGAGTTAAGTATAATGACGCGATTTTTGGAATGAAATTCCTGTCTTTTGTTTAACCCAAAAGGTGAAAGTGAAAATAGCTGCGTATTCCAGTATGCCTCTTTCGTGATTAGTAACTTTTCAGTGTTTTCGGACGTGTCAGTTTGGATTTGGTCAATACATTGTAATGCAAAGTCCGATAGCAAGTGTGGAATTCGATTGAAATATATGTATAGCGACTTCGCAAGTTTTCTTGTTTGTTTTCATGGAGGATTTATGATTTCTAAATCTAACTTTAAATTCCGTGGTGGTTGAACCGACATACTGGAGATGAAACACGAGAGCTTTTGGCGAACAAAGTATGTTTTACCCGTTTGTGCGCTAGAAAAAGTTTGGGAGTTGACTAAGAAGTTCTTACAAAGATCGCATCTGGTTTTATCACATTTGAAACAACCCGCTAATGGTACTGCCGTTGACTGAGACGATTTCTTTCTGCACTTAGAAGGTGCCAAAATTTCTTTGAGACTTTTAGGTCTGCGAAAAGATGAAATGATAGAACTCGCAGGAAGAGCTCCCTAAGTCTTGGGCACGAGAGCAAAAGATGAAAATGTTTTTTAGTTAAACTCCATTAATAAATAAATATATTCGTATAGAAACACGGGTGAAAATTTGGGAGAACGAGAAATGCTGTGGGAACACGAGCCGCGGGCGAGTGTTTTCACAGCTTTTTCGAGTACAATTCACTCGAAGCTTTGTTTAGTTTGTCGACCACTTCTTCAACATGATTGCCTATGCAGTATACTGTAGTGCCACCTGCGAACATGAGCAGGATGCCACTTACTTTTACCACTGAAATTCTGGTAAATCATTTACGTGTATGGAAAATAACCGTGTGCCTAACAGCTAGCCTTGTGGCACACCATAAATAATAATTTTGATGTCCGATTCTGTTCCACTGACATTCCGTTGTTAACTGCCTTCGGTTGGCCAATCGTATATATCTCCGCTAAATCCACATGCTAACAACTTTGTCTTTAATATTTCTCTGTCTACTGAGTCGAAAGTCTTTCTAAAGTCAACAAACAATACACCTACCACTTTTCCTTCATCCAATACTTGTTTCCATTTTTCTGTTAGGCTTAACAAAAGTCCTTCGGTTGATTTACCTTTGCTGAATCTTCACTGGTTTTATCATTTCAAATTCCCCCCCCCCCCCCCTCTTCTCAGATGTATATCCATTTCTTTGCATACCTAGCCTTCAATAAATTTGCTTAATTGGCTAAGGATCATCTGTCTTTTCACCTTTCTTGAATAATATTTTCATTTTTGCCACTTTATAGTCCGTCGGGTACTTTTTAACCATGATACTTTTCCTGATCACACACCTTATTCCTAGTTTTATAGCTCCCCTTGCTAAAATTAACTCTTTTGGTGCAACGTTATTTTGTGTCCTGTGGCCTTATCTTCCTTAAGTCCCTTAAACTGCTTTTCAAAATGTTCCTCGTCCATTTCTAGAAGCTGACATGTTGGAGTGACTATAAATATATTCATTATAGCTGGTGATCGTGTTTGGCTCCATATTTTCTGCAAGTGGTTAGCCAATTGTGGTGAAGTAAGTGTTCATGAGTTCAGCCTTTTCTTTGTCCTCTGTTAATAACTTTCCTTCACTGTCTAAAAGAGGTACTATTCTATAGTCTTGCTCCTTCCTTTTAACCGCTTTATTATCCAGTTTCCAAAAATCTTTGCTTGTATTTGCTTTCTTAAATTGATCTTTCCAATAAGTTGTATCTGCAATACGAAGTTCTTTTTAACTAGCTTGATTTCTTCAATAGTAGTTGTCGATAGTTCCTCTTCATTATAGTACATCGTGAACACAATAAAGAGTTCCTCTCTTTTTTATTTTTGAATAGGACATTTAGCATGTCTATCACGAAAAAACTGAAATATTGGAGTTTAATTTTCCTAGTTATTTGTGCCCATACAATCTTTGTTTAAAAAGGTAGAGCTTTGTCTGCCTAATAATGATAATAGGGTTACTATTTCCTGAATGGTGCTGCAGTTTAGATCAATCCAATCTGCAAGGGCATCGCATTTATCCCTAGATATGTTATTTCTGATATTTTAGCTCGTGGTATGATTTGATAAATTAATAACTGCTATTTGGCAGTTCTCCGCGAGGTCATTTTTTGATCGTTAACCACACGTTTGGGCAGAATTATTGTGTTCAAAAGTGAATTGACGGTGAAAATTTTCCTTTAATTTTGATTTCTGAAGATTTAGTCAAGATATCGTCAAAGGTTTGCATTGTCCAAATTTCAAGGATGGAGGTACTGAGCAGAAAGAGTCAATCACGTTTTCAATTACTGGGTTACCTCACAGGCTGCCCAAGCTCACGATGCGAGGAGATATGTATGTTTTGAAATCTTTATGTGAACGTTCAGCGAAAACGTAATCAATTACTGTAGGATATTTCCTTTTCATTTTTGCCTTCTATCAGGTTTAGAATCTAAAAACCATCACGCTTCAAGAGGACAGGACGCCATTTTGAATCTGTCCAAGTACTGTTTGGACATATTCTTGACTTTGTATTACCTCCAAATACATACACTGAGACAATGGCGTAACTTTAAGCACAACGAGACACATGTCGGGGAGGGGGAGATACGAGAGAACGTGATTAATCCAGCGTTAATGCGGAAAGTAATTGTCTAACAAAGAGAGTGAGTAATTTTTAATTCAAACCCTAAACCCCATAGCACTGAGTACTTACATCATACCATGAGGCCCGAATCCAGGCCAGGGGCACCATGGGCGAAAAAAGTTAAGGTGGTTCCGAGGTGGGCATTCATTCACGGTGGGGTCAGGGGTGTGTGCAAATGTTATGTTATGAATGCCGTTTATGCATTCGCTTTTACACACAGTCCTCTCAAACTTATTCCGTGTAATAAGCAATGATTGAATACTGTTTTACTATCATCTCTGTTAAAATACTGGTCTTTAACCTTAAATTATAAACGCCTAGATAGATGCGTTTGTGCTGTTTTTATGGCTTTATTTGTGATTTCCTTGAAATTCGTTTGCTGATATCTTCCAAAATGTTCACAGGACATCGCATCCAGCGAGCAGGGTAACAAACTAGTAGGGTTTGTAATATCTTTAAGTTTGAAAATTAATATCTTTTACCGCTGCGAAAAAACTGGTCATATAGATTTCCATGAACAAGGAGCTCAGCTGAAGTAAAATCTTTACTACCAGTCAGCCAGATTTTACGGAATTTCACCAAGAAAACGTGGGAAAATTCACTGTCAGTTTTGAATTTTTGTGACCTTTTCTCTTTTCTATGAAAGGTTATGTAGGGCTATGTATGGCTATGTATGGCTATGCATGGCTATGTATGGCTATGTAGGGCTATGTATGGCCATGTATGGCTATATATGGTTGTGTAGTTATGTGTCTTTTAGACAACGTTAAACCACTATATGACTGGTAACACCACGTACCTACCGAAAATTCAGAGGGACGAATATTATTGTATCAGAAACTCGGACAAGTAAAAAAAACACAATAATGTTCACTGGAGACAATGTTATTAAGGTTCCGGGATGCTAACCGTATTTTATTTTGGAAGCTCAAGGTTACTCATATTATCGTCAGCTGGACCATCTAAATTAACTAAACACGCTACAGTTTGGAGTGACCACATTCCGGTCTGACTTTAGTCAGTCTCAGGCTAACTTTACACCCTCAAAATAGCATCCTAGAAAAATATAAAAAACCTATAAGGCCTATTTTGCGAAGAACTAGACCAACATCCAGCCGTCTCGACTGAGCTGGCTTGGTAATCTTGAGGTCCCAGCGTTGTAGTTGGTTTTTTCTTGGTCGCGATTTTCCCATACGTGCCGTCATAATCTGTGTTTTCTGGGTTTTTTTTCGGGCCATATAATGAGCGTTAAAAGTAGTTAGCGTTAATTCCCTGATACACCCCCCTCCCCACCCAAATTCAATGTTGAGTTGGCGCTGTGGTCTCTGCAGTCTTTATAGAAAAAGTCTAAATTGTTTGGGATGGAAGGAGGAAAAATTTTTTCAAGGTGCAATTTCACTGCCAGGTGTCTCAACACTTAAGTTATAATTATTTAACTTAGAAACATTAGAAATTATCATTGTAATTAATGTATATTACTCGCGTGTATACTCGCCTCGACAAGCTGTTGCTATCTGCGCGGAGTAGCAGAGGATAAATTCTAAACATAAAGGCAATAATAATAATCTAAACTGAACTGAAAACTGAACTGAACACTTTTGTCGCTCATTGATTCTTGCTTGAGCGGTACTGGGAAATATTGGCCCGCGGAAGTGTATGTAAAAACCGAGCGCAGATAGGTCCGTACTGCCTTGATCTCAGGCCGACATTCCACCGTACGGCCCTCGCTCTCGAACAGTAAGACGTTTGTCCTAACACCTTGTCATGTGACCTCCATTTAGTCGCCAAATTAACACTGGACCAACCAATCATGCAGCAGAGACGAAACTTTGGGGGAGTCGTAGGAAGAAATAAAATATGCAGTTGATACATTAACGTCTAGAGCAGAATTCGAAATGAGTTCTACTCTATTAATTAAGGAATCGGACTTACATTATCACGTCGAGGAGTAGTGAAGGAGTTTATAAGTTCAAATGCTTTGAAGGCCCCAGGAGGGAGGGGGGAGGCTACCCCCAGAAAAAACTGTTTTGGGGTGTACGGCTGCTTCCCAAAATCCTTACCTTCTTTATGTCCAAAGTGGCCAAAATCGATACCCCATTTATCACCTAAACGGCTGAAAACGGTACCATAAGTTAGTAAAATGGGAAATGTTATTGATCTGATCTGAGTTTTAGGACTTTTTTTTATCAGATTTTAATGCTATTTTCCAATTATAGTACTAGGATACTTCACGTAAGTATTTGAACTTCGCACCTTTTTTCCTATATTTTTTCCTGTATTTTTTGTTGTTGTTTATTATTTTTGTTTTTTTCTCATAACAGGTCGTTAGCACGTTTTGACTTTTTCTAAAATTGTAATCGATCTATTTTAGGATCATCTTAAATTACAAGCTAGCTAACTTTGATTGGAGTAAAACACTCTAAAAACAGGCCGCTAAAAAGCCGTCAACTATAAGCAATAAGCTTTAACTTGTTCTGTGCCCAGGAGAGCTGAACAGGTCTTTTTTAAAGTTCTGCATGTGCTTTGTGAATAAAAACAAGTTTTTGTTATAGTAGATGCTATTTTTACTGTATAAGGAATTCCTCCCGCAGATAGATAAAATATGACAAAGTATCTCCCTTTCATTGCCTGACAGCTTTATGACCTAAGCTCGTAACTTTTTCACACATTCAGCCATGACATCTTTGACGGCACTTTCACCGAGAAGTGTGTTCAAGTAACCCAGATCTGAAAGACGATCAAACTGAAGATTTGGATATTTAAAGCAGAAGGTGCTGTAGGAATTATCTGGGTCGTCGAGGATTTTGAAGTCGGCAAATTTTTTCTCTTCCTCGGTCTTTCTTTTGACCCCTGTTAAAGAAAGTGAGAAAAAATTAATTTAATTAGTTTTTTCGCTAAGGCCCTACAAGAAATGTCCCAAAAATTAAAGGTAACATCCCTTACGGGTCTAACGTATTAATATGATGTCGAGAATCATGAATGAAAGGAAATCCTTTAGTAAAGATCCTAAACTTAGGCTTTGGAGGGTGAAGGTGGTCCGCTACCAATAAGGCCTCAACTGGATTTTAGCCCGGCCCGATATGAAAGATCATCCCCAAGGAGGCTCCCATATAGAAAAAGGTGGGAAAGCTCGTCATTTCGCATAGGGGTATAAATCAAGGATTCTGGTATCACTTAGAGTGTCCATGGTGAAACACGCTTTATTTTAGCGGCTTAAGAATCTTTTCGGTGTGCACCCGAAGAAATAAAATAAAAATACGCTCCTATTTCCATTTTTAGGCCCAAGTTCTGCCGGTTTCTTGAGTCCGATCTACTAGGGCGGGTTCTTTTCCTGACGTTCGAAAAAAAGGTTTTAAAAGAGTTACAAAAGTTAAGGAATTTTGGAATGAATTTCAGTCAAAAAATCTTACTGAGTACGTATTTGAGCAATTGTATGAGCCACTTAAGTAAGTTCTTACCTGGGGCACTTTCTTCCCGAAAAGTTAAATTTACCATTACAAAGTGCATCACAATGGGACATGAAGGATCGGTGGGATGTCGGAATACATACAGCTCCTTCATTCCGTGTTTCTTGAATTGTTCTTCGGCGTCAATCGGAGGGAACTTCACATTGTTCTTTTTCGCCCACTCCTCGGCCAACAAGAGCTCCTGAATATATAGGACAAAGCGTAGAAGAAACAAGGTTAGAAATACGCCGAACTGGAAACCTTAATCTCTATTAGTAGTCAGGTATTCAATTCCATTCTGATGACGTAGCTCAACAGACTGAGATCCGTTCCAGGTTAGGCGGGTCTATGGTTGGTTGTCGCGCGCTGTTGAATTTTGGCGCGTAAGGAACAACCATTCACGGCATACGGATACCAGTATAGCTAAGTTCACGCATCTAAATGAAATTTTTTGGGTTCCAAGTTCAGACTTCACTTGACCGAGGAAAGAATTGAGTCTCTGACGTCATTGTCGACATTTTGCCGCATACATACGAACTTTGTGTAGAGAAGGTATCATGGTCGTTAAAGGTAAGATGCTTAAAATTTAGAAATCTTCGCACTAAATACTGAAGGAAACCTTGGCTTCCACATGAGTTCTCACATTTTATCACAAAATGTTTGATAACACAAACAGTATTTAATATCAGCGGGCACAAATTTTATTTATCCTGCCATACTTTTTTAAGACTTTAGATTTTTAGAGTCTATGTTTAAGTACCTGATCCTGCAAATATGCTTGACAATTAACAATACCTTGAAGGGCGGATTATCATCCGAGCCCCGATCACTTGTCTCAAAGGACAGAAAGATATCCACAGTCCGCTGAGGTGTCATCAGGAACATAGGATAAGGAGATCCGAAAACTATCCCACTGTCAATCAAAAAGATACGCTTGGACTTCACGCTATACTGGTCAGCGGTTCCCTCAACGGCATCAGGGCCTGGGAAAGGGATGCAAAGCCAAACAGTTAAGCTAAGGCTCCGACAACACTAATCCGTTCTCGTGTGAAAACACATTTTTTTGATGTGTTTTCGCCTATCTTCCACACTAAAACGACCGAAAACGCTGATGAAAACGGAGGCTTTTGAAAACGGTTTCAAACGTGGACCTTTTGAAAACGCACCGTTTTGAAAACGCTCCGTTTCTGGTGTGTATAGGTGAAAACGAAAATAAGCGTCATATACTATATACCGCTTCCATCAGCGTTTTCGGTCGTTTTAGTGTGGATAATAGGCGAAAATTACTGGAGAGGTGAAAACAAAACGAAAACGCTAGAGTTCGCTGAGACGAGTGGCTGAAGAAGAAAAAAGGTTAGCCGAGCTACATGAACAAGGGGCATTTTCTTACCCGATGGGACCGTCGCCGATGGCAGCTGGAGCCCTCGAAGAAAGTTGTGAATCAGGCCTGCTCGACCCTCGCGGGTCTTGAGGAATGGAAACTTTTCCGCGAGAAATTTTAAGAAGTTTTCAAATGAGTCGTCTTCGTCAGGCTCTTGCTCCACGAGCTGCTGCTTTCGTCTGACATCATCGTCTTGTACCTCCTCGTTATCGCTCCCTTCAGCATCAACGGACAGAATCTCGTTCGAGTCAATCGTTTCTCCTGCAGGGTGGAGCATTTGTATATTTCCAATAATTCATTTATTTATTATTGTATATTTGCATATTGTAAAGGTTTTTCTACACGCATTAACCACTATAACCATATATTTTTTTTATATGACATAATATTTCTTATTATTTTTACTCAGCGTATAAATGGGCAAATCAACAAATCCTGCAATCTCATTGGTTCAAGGAGCTGGCGGAGTTTTCTCAATTATCTCGCCATAGCGTGTTGATCTTTTTTCTTATGACACAGTATTCAGACAGCCTTTTTCTTTAATTAATTTCCATAAAAAAACCTATTCTTCCAGACATATTTTTAAGAAGGTTCATGTCTGTTGGTTTTTCGCAATGGAAAAATTCCTCTTGTTTCTTTCCCCGCCCCGTCCAACCATATTTTTACAGTAAGGTCTACCTTCCACACTAATCCCTCACGAAAAGGGAACGCCCTCCAAACCGGAGGAATTTGAAAACGCAGGTTTGTCGCTTTTCTGTAGGCGGACAACATTTTTAAAACGGAGCTTTTCGAAGACAAAGTACTCCCACAAATAATGTGACTACCCTTTCCGAGTTTTCTTCATACAAAAATCCAAAATGACCGGTGATTGTCGGGTTTTAAAATTCCTCCGGAGTGGGCCTCAGGCGAAACTTAAGAACTCGAATAAACTGTCAAAGACTAAGACCGTTGAGCTTCCGAGATCTACTGGCTAAGTCAAGACGGCTTCAGAAAGACATTTTTTAAGAGTTGAATTATCTCACGGCTGATTCAATAATATTTCATGTTCATGAGAATTCTTTCAGTATCCCTGTCTCCGCGCCTTTGGAAGACATGTATCTGTAGATAGTTAATTTCACCCAGCAGGATACATTTATGGAACGTTCTGAGGCATGGTGCCACGAGAGAATTTTGTAGTGAACTATGAACACAACAGAATACTTGCGTCACGGACCTCTTGGTTGAAAGCTGCCTTTAATTATATTATATATATGACTGGATTTTTGAAAACCGTATCAATACTTCGCACCAAATCACCTTTTGGATTTCATGACTCCTAATGGCCTTAAAATCACTCCAAGCGATGAAAAAAATGAAAAAGAGCAAGAAAGGAAGATAAGAGAGCGGATAGAAAAAAAAACATTTCTTTTAATTTTTCTGTCGATTTCTTTATCACTCTTTTAATAAATCCAGACATATCTACAACGTTGGATAGAACACACTATGATCTAAAAGAAGTTGATAAATTCATACTATTATGCTGGTCTTGCAGCCAGTCACCAGCGATGCGTATCTGGTCTTCAAGAGTACCAGGCTTCTTCCCCGAGGCAAGAGAAGATTGCACTATAAAGGTATACGCACTGCCATACAGACCTGTGGACGCAAAAGGGTATTTATTATCTTGAATGATGGCGTCGCATGCTGGCCAGCTGAGCAACATGCCTTATGTTTTTAAGGACCGCCCCCATTTCGGAAGTGATGAATAAATGAAAAAAGCATAAGGCGGTCTGTAACTCATGTCGGTAAAGGTTCGGTGGGAAAATCTGTGTCGGGTACTATTAACTCGGTTTCCGAGGCACATTTTTACTTCTTCCTTGATGGGATGCAAGTCTATTGTATGATTACCCCCAATACCCGAAAGAGGATCTGTGAAAAAAATATCTTGTACAAGAGCACAACCCAAAGCCCCCGATCAGTGCTCGCACCTAGCGAGGGGTGAGGGTGTGGCATTAGGAATCTTACCTTCAAGAAAATGAATGGGCGGTTCCTTGTAAGAACGGACAAGCTTGCCGCAGAAAAATTTGTTTCCAAATTGCTCTGTCTTCACAAAAGTGCCATATTTTGCCATGCCTATTTCGTACGGGGTGAATTCAACCCATTCTATAAGAAAGAGAAATGGAAAGTTTGCAGAGCAAGAAATTCATTAAGTTGTTCGATGACAATAACACAATTTTAGCCATTGCTTGGAATCACTGTGCGCAATATTTATCAGACACTTGTGTCGTAATTTAGCGACACATAAAGGGGATGAAAGTTAAGCAAGGCTGGCACTACGTGTAAGACTTAACACGACCGACGACATGAAAGCCAAGATGCAACCGTGGACAAATGTTTCGAACTGGTTGGGTCTCGACAGCATGGCGTAGCAGCAACCCACACAAAACGGAATTATAGATTAATGCAGTAACTGACTGTAATTGGTCAACTTCTTGGTTACCACTGACCAACCACATCTCACGTCTGTTTGGCCCGGATAATCTAGCCAAACTGTGAGCCGGGAGCTGGCGTCGTCTCTGCCCAAACTGAGTTTCAGGGGTGGCGATGATGTTTTGGGGCCGAGGAAAAATTAAAAAGTAACAAATCACTCACCACCAAAATCTTTTGCTGGCACATCTGTTTTGACGTGAACACAGTTGTAAAGAGGAAATGGTACCAAGGCGTCTTTGACAACACGCTGCTGATCACTCAGCTTAGGGACGTCTTTTCGCTTTTAACAGAAAAAAGTAGTACGTTTTGGAGACTGCTCCGTATCACAGTAAAAACTTAATAGGCATGGAAGAGAAAGAAGAAGAACAACAACAGGAATTAAAAGGTAATCAACAAGACTTCCGCATTTGTTACATGTTACATACAACATGTAATAACAAGTTTGTAATAGGGAAAAAAATTTGGGGGGGGGGGGGGGGGAGTAAAAGTGCTAACAGAAAAAATATTTACTTTTTGAAAACGAGCATATTGCACTTAGTTAACATCTGGCACAGTCAGATTTACGCTGTTAATTAATAACTACTTATTAACCAATAGTGAGGTCTTTACGGGAAAATCTCAAACCGAGACCTTCACGAATTGACGGAGCGAGGTTTGAAATTTTACCGTAAAGAAAGAACGTTCGTGGTTGATAAGCTGTTTATTGACATGGCTTTCTGCTTTGTCTTTGCGGGCCTGTAATCGGTCTACGGACCGTTATGGGAGAATAATGTCCTAGAATTAGCCAATCAGAGCGCGCGTTTTATGGACTACAAACACAAGCCATGACTGATAAAAGGTGTATACTAACCTTTCTTCGAAACACATCACCAACTAGATACCCATAGATATCAGTGAAAGTTACGGGCTGGCCTCGCTCTTTCTTTCCTTGTATAGTGTTCAAGTGGTTTATCAGCCAGGATGGAGAAAAAAAGAGCTTCATTATCCAGTTATCCTCAAAAATATCTCTCATTTCATTCTTGATCACTTCAGGATGAACCTTGGGCCACTCAGGATGAGAATATAACATTGAAAGGAACCTAATAACAGATCAAGTGCACAGAAAAATCCGCTTTCATTATACAGGTGTGGTCGAGAATAATGTTGTAGATCATGAAGTCTGAATACGAGGCAAGGGGCCCATTAGACCGGAGCTTATCTCGGTGTCTGTAGCATGAAGTATGTAGGAGTATTTTAGGACGAGATGCTAGTCCATCGCAGGGTTACCTCAAGCCTTAGGTTTGCTGGTACCCATTTCTATACCTGGGCGGAGAGAGGCACTGTGAGAGTAGAGTGCCTTGCCCAAGAGCACAACATAATGTCCCCGGCCGGTCAACAAATACTTCTTTCACAAGTAGCAATCAAATATCTTTTCAATATTGAGCATGTTACTTTAATTCAGATCTAGAACGGGCATTTATTTTTAGGATTTGTGAGAAGAACTTTTAAACTGTGAGAGAGTCAGAGGCTTATGAACTTATGCGTGATAGTTCGTCACTAAATTTTCTCCCACTCTAATTGGTTTAAATTAATCACGTGACGCGACAGTGTTCGTCTGCGGAGAGACGCTATTTAAACAGCCAATAGCGCCCGTCCACGGAAGATACCCGGATGGATAGTAGTCATCCGTGAAATGTTTTCTGTAAACAAGCGGGCTTGTAGAAAATAAACAGTTAAAATTGCAGTAAGTGGGTTTTTCTGTTTTATTTTTTCGAATTTCACGATTTCAATGATTCAATAGATTTTGAACTGATGCGCGGAAGAAAATTTAGTGGTGAACAATAAAGACACTAGAGGGTTTGGTCTCTGAACTATCAGTCGGAACCAAACAGTGCGCGTATTGTAGTTTCTTAGGGCTATTTTCTAACAGCGAAAAAGACAAAGAAAGTACAACTGACATACCAAGCTGAGCCTGACAATCCAGATGTGTATGTGCAACAATCAAACAGACCCATGTCCTTCAGTGCACAGAACACACCACTGAGATACACCATGGCACGAAACCCGCCTCCTGAGCCGAGAATGACGACGTTGGGTACCTGGAAAAGACAGTCAAGAAAGCATCACCAAGTATTTACACCGTCTCCTGTCTTCGAATCAGTAGAGAACCAGAGAGATCTAGAATGATCGTAGAAGAGCTAGTACCACCGTAAACGAGCCTCTTCCAATATTGCTCTTTTTAGACGATGGCTATTTGAAAAGAAAGATGCCTTCTTGGTTAAACGTTTTCAAAGATTGCCACACACAGTATGTCAAATTAGTCCTTGATCAACAACACGCAAAAAAGCCTGGACTCCGCCACGAGCTACGAACATCTTAAAATATTTTTTAAACTTATCGAAGGGCTCTGAGATTCACTCTCTATAACGTTTAGACTCATGGTTGAATATTATTTTGAGCCGATTTCATCTCTGGCGAAAAGCAAGTGTACGTGTTAAGTAACTTGTCTGAATGTCTAGAATTTAATGGCTTTGTCAAAAGTACAGTGGTTTTTTTCTCCCGACATCTTACCTCGCCAAGATTTCTTGGTCCTCGTTCCCCTAGATATTTTTTCATGGCCTCCAACACTATTTTCTTTCTCTTCTGAAGGAAAGCCTTCTCCCCGTCACACAGCTCAATACTGTATCGCAAGTCAGAAGACGCAGTGCTGTTCAAAGGTGAAAAATTAAAACAATCACCCGTGTATTTTTAAAATTAAAGAAAATTCCGAAACAAGTGGATTTTTACTGGCCTGGTATAGAAAAACTGTTGAGGAGCTCTGTTTCAAAAGAAACACGGAGGTAATATCATAGCAACCCAAATTAGCCGTGTTTAACTTGCTATTTCGGCGATCATGAGTTCTCTTGTTTGTGGGAGAAAGGTAAAGTAGGGCATGGGTAGTACCGCTTTAAAAAAATACGATTATTTAAACTCAGTATTTTTGATGATGAATTTGGATATAGTCCTATAGCTGTGTTAGGAAAATACAGTACATGCTCACCGTTAAGGAGTAAAAATACTTGAAAATCGACTTGACTGATATGAGGTATTTTCAGACTCATTTACTTTGCTGAGAGATTTCCGAGCCCCAGTCCCTCTCTCTTTTGTGTGTGTTTCGCTAAATTCTGGGAACTCTCCACCACCCCCCAAGTCACTCACTCACCAATCAGTGGCTTTCATTTCCACGTCAACTTTTGAATTCTGAAAGGTGATAAAGTATGAACATTTAGCTTTAAGTTAACTTCAGGTAATGAACATTTTGAATAATGAGTAACTAAAACGCAGATCAATGTTGTACTCAATTTTCACATTTTCCAGATAAATAACGCTAGGTTTAAACTTCCTGATTCAGTTAGCCAAATTTCCACAACTATCGGATAGCTGGGACGACAAAATTTATAGAAATCTGTAATACCAAGTAGGAATAATATATATTCCAATTTTAAAGGGTCTATTTTATTTACGAGCCTGCTCCCTGCTCTTTGGAATGGTCTTAGAGACTGGGACGTCGACTCAAAAAGCGCCATGGAAACTAGTGTTAACCACGTCTGATGTGAAGAAATAATTTGAGTCCAAAATTGTGACCCTTTTGATGTGTTATCTTTTGAAGTTTATACTCAAGCATGATGCTAAATTTTCTTAAAGGTAGGAAGGAAAATAAAATAAGAACACCGATACCTGGAATGCCTCATCAAAGGTAAAGGTATGTTGGTAAATTTTATTAAGTTCCAGTCCACTGACGTCAAACGTTGTAGTTTCCAGGCCATCGTCTTCAGTGTACTTATCACATTCGACCAAGGTGATTTCTACGAAAACAGACACAGCTCAACGTAAACTTTATACTGCTACAAACTTTCTATTTCGTCTTGAGTTCATCGAGCAAAATGTTAATCGCGGGCGATACGAATAAGGCAAAACTCAACGGGTTGCAACATGGGAAAAACAAATAATTTCACTTTTCGCGTTCCGCTCTCGAAGAAAAAGAACTAACAGATATCCTCTGTGATCAGGCTACATAAGCTTAACGCGATGAAATTGTAAACTTAAAGTATATTTTTACTGCAGCTCACGCAAATGGTTTTGCACCACTGGGTCCAGATAAAACAGAAACGCCTCGTTCCATATCGGATTTTTGGTGTCATATTTCACCGTCGTCTGCCGACGTCCATTTGGAGCTGTGGGAATGAAGAGCTTGACATATGGATCTGGTCTGTCCCCTGTACACATAAAGAAAAACACTCTTAGACGAATTCGATTTAGTGTGTGAAGATGCTCGCATGACTTGTCAGGGAAATAAGAGAACAAAGATCAACAAACATCAGACAGAAAAACTCCACAACCAAGCCTCGCTTTAAAAATGCAACTTGCACATTTTATCGAGTACAAATTCTAAGCAGCAAAGATGAAAAGAATGCCCTTGTGAAAACAACAGGGAGACACCAAAGGCTTGAGAAATTTCCCGCGTGCGAGGCTTGGAGGTGAAGTTGAGTGTGTGACGTATCATACTTTAGGCTTTTTAGGACTTCTGCCACTACTAGATCTAATTAATTGAATCACCAAGTACGATACACTAAGATGTGTAGGTTTTTCGAATAGGATATTCAAAAAAAAATTTCTTTTCGTTATCAAAACTAGTTCCTAAGGAGGAAGCGTTATGTGACGACCCCAAGTTTACATATACTTACAGAATTGAGGTGACGCTAACTTGATGTCACGCCCGCGAAGAACCTTGATCTCCAGCTCAAGGCAAGGGCGGTAGGATGCCTGGTAACAGCAAAAAAATGTCGTTTGATTACCAATCATTTGGTCAAAGAACCACGTGCATAGATTTATAGTTATGTGCGGAAATTGTCGAAGAATCTTTACGTCTGGGTAGCAAACTGTGATCATTTTACGTTTTTTTTTTGCAGAGGACTGCTAAGAAATGTATAAAGAATTAAAACGCACGTGCACAGCCCTTCTTCTGCTAATTAAAGCTTTTGTTTTGTGACGTTCTTTTTTCCGTCGTGGTTTGCTTAAGCCCCCTAATGATATAGATTTTTTTGCCAGGAGTTCTCCTTATGTTAGAGTGCGTCGTTGCGCAGTCTGCATTGTTTACTGCTTGAGATGAAATCACAAAGTCCGTGTTGAGGTTAAGTGAAGCGTGTGACTGCAAAGTGGTCTTCAATGAAATAAATAAAAAATTCACAACTTTAACTTAGAATCTTTTCAGTATTTTGGCCAGTGGTGAGGAATTTATGACCTACGGATTAAAACCTCAGTTCAGCGGCATCAAACTCTCCCCTTTTACACACATCATGTTTTCTAAGTTAGGTGGCTCGTTGCCACTTTGATCCCACTTTCCGTTTCAAACTAAAAGCCGCGTTGTTAGATGTAAGTGTTCGAGAGAGTGAACATACCTGAAATTTAGCCATTCCTTTCTGATAAGCGTTCCGCAATCTCAAGGCTGCAAACTAAATGCAGATTAGTGAAGATATATCGATATAATTTCTAGGAGTCAATTGTCTGATTTGGATGATCTAAAGGCAGCTAAAGCATTCCAGGGAGGAAACCGATATACAGTATAAGATGATTAATTTAAATACAACAAAGCTACAATCACGATTTGACACGAAACCAACTACGCTCGCAGTTCTCATCAAAATAAACGTTGTAAGCAAAAGTTAAAGGGTGCTCTAAAAATTGGATTTCCTTACGGCGCTACTTATTAAATTTTTGCAGCTCAACGAAAGACCCGGAATCATTCGAGTCGGATAGCAGCATACTTTTTTATATTATTTTAACCTTGAAATTTGACATCTCAATTCCAATAGATTTATTTTACCTCAGAGCTAAAAAAACAAATCATTCTTTTTTTTTTCAAATTCAAGCAAAATTATGATTTCTTTTCCTTATCCTCTCAAAACCTCTTTGGCATTTTTGCTGACAAAGCCTCCAAGCAAAAAGATCTTTTTCGAAGGTGGGGACCTCTACATAAATCCTAAGCTACAGATATTTCTATTTTAAGTTGCGAGCACTCTCAACCAGTTGAAGCGCAAAAAATAAAAAAATCGAGCAAGTAGATAAAAATTCACCATTTTGTGTAAGAATGAAGAATTTTGTTTTTAATTTTTCTAGCGAACTTTTTGAAATTACCTGATTTGATTTATTGATTTTTAACGCTTGGAGAACTCGATGACCTCATATTATACCAAAATATCGGAAATCATGAAACAACACAAATTGTATTAACTACAGTTGTATTAACCACGTTACGTTGATGAACAAAATTCAGTGCAACCGGGATTCGAAAAACATATCTCCATCTGGGGACGAGAACTTATTGGACCAAAAATGCGCCATGAAATCTAAAAGCCGGGGAATAAACGAAAAACGGGCAGTTTAACGAAAAAGTAAATCAAACGAAGGAAACAAGCTAGAATAATTCCCTGATACGGATTTCGAAAGACATGACAAACATTTCGTGTTGAATGGTCACTCGAGTCAGTGATAAATGTACAAAAAGACTGGGACAGAGCTTCGATTTATGGGTCAGTGAGACGTGGCAGTTGGTTCTATTTGACTTTGCTCAGCTGTTGCATATTGATTTTGTTATTTGTGCATAACACACTGGACGATGTTTTATCAAGTGGATTTTATACCAACACATTGCCATGACTGCTTTTTATTTAATCACGACCGATCACCAACCATTGCTAAAATGTTTCGATTCTTTCATGTTACCCTGCGTATGCCCAACAAATTTTGCAGCAAACTCATTACTGCTGTTTTAAAGCAAATAGACCATAAATAAAGCTGAATAAAGCGGAATAAAGCGGTTTTCAATTGAGTGTCGAAAGTGATCAGGACATTACATTGGTTTGGGTTTTGGTTTTTTGACTTCGAGATAAGCTGAGTAGTCTAATTGGTAAGTAACTGGTTTGGTTTTGGTTTTGCGACACTCAATCTGAAAACCACTCTATTAAATCAATCTCTCGTAGATTGAGCGACTTTAGGGACTTTGTCAGTGGGTTATGTTCCGAGATGGAATAATTAAAGGCTTCAGATCAGCTTGGGCGATAATAATGAAACCTCAACTGGTAAAACGTGAGAGACACAGATAAGGAGCTAAAATATACTTTGTCTGTTCTTTGAATACACTCGTTGGCTTTTCACGAAACGAGGATAATTGGTGTCTAGAAAATTCCTTCACAAATTACCCGGCTTCACTCTTTCCGATAATCTTTTGTGAAATTACAAATATATCGCAGATCCCCCCTCTAAAGCCGGGTAAACTATATACTTACGATTTCAAAAGCTGCAGCAAGCCAGCAAAACTATCAATCAACGAAGCGGTGAAGGCTTGCAAAGTATGCAAATATTAACGTTATATTGACTCGGGCGTCTGTGTCAAATCACGCATATTACATACGCTATTCATGTTCACAACACTTATTGACCCGTGTTAGCCTGAAGAACAATGAAGATTAGTTAGCTGAGAACACAAGCGAAATAAAACGAGGAATAGAAGTGACGAAAATTAAGGGAACAGAGATTGAAGGTTGGATTGGATTGGATTGGAAGATTGGAATGGACAAATGGAAAACAAGAACAGCAGCCCTCTTATCAGTTGGCTGTAAGCCTTATCACTTCATAGGTCAATATCAAAATTTTTAAGTATTAATCATAAAAGTTACAATTTCCTCGATTATGATTGGTTTAAAAACTCCTATTTTCCACTAATTCACTTGTCGAGTTGTTATCGGACAGTTTGTTGTCGTACAGTTCAATAAGCCAATCACATTCAAAGTTGTAGTTTAAATCAACCAATCACAACCTTGGTTGCAATCATCATAGAAAGAGTGTAAAAACTTTTAATGCAAATTATTTCTTTTCATGCCTTCTTTTCTCGGAAATTTTAATTTTTATGATTAATTGGTAATAAGACTTCGTGTCGTCCAATTCGGTGTGTAATCATACTCGTGATAAACAAATAGGACTCCCGCTACGTGGTTGTCCGATTTTGTTATCACTCGTATGATTACAGACCGAATTGGACTCCACTCAGTCCTACTACCATTATTTATCGCCGGTTTGGGTTTTATAATAGTTATCACAAGGACTTTATTGTCTTGGCAAGTTAGCTAGTATTCTTAGCAAAAGACTTAAAGTATTAGCTGAAGAGACAGAAAGTATTATTTTTCTAACACCATAGCCGGCCTGGAGTTGAGAAAGACTTCATAATTAAGCAATAGACCACAAGTTTTAATGGTTTAT
>OMLO01001419.1_pt1:7500-18457 | contig 18457 bp, 19 predicted proteins | sample 1674811 | NCBI WGS metagenome assembly OMLO01 (sample SAMN06265003, study PRJEB25207) | coral metagenome | isolation source: Coral host | place: Mexico:La Bocana,Puerto Morelos, Mexico | collected 2008-11-13 | reverse complement strand
TTCACCTCTGAAAATTAGACTAAAACAATTATTCGCCTCAGGCTCAGTGAATCTCGGCGAATATTCCCCTCGACTACTTCTCGGGGAATATTCACCGAGATTCACTTCGCCTTCGGCGAATAATTGTTAAATGTCATTTCCCAGATGATCCATGTCGCAGCTCACCATGTCGTAACAATGGAACGTGTCAATCATCTAGTGATGGTGTGTCCTGTGAGTGTCCTGTGAAATTTCATGGTAACTTCTGTGAGATTTTTGCATCTGGTGAGTAATCATAATAATTTAGAACGCTATTACGACTCAACAGAAGAGAAGAGCGTACTTATTGCTTTTTCGTTTCCAGTCCCTACTGCGCCACCTGGTAAAGTCATCGTAACAGCAGCAAGCTCTACAAGTCTGTTTGTCATTTGGAGAAGAGTTCCACAGAAACATCGCCATGGAGAGGTCCTTGGGTATAAAATTTATATCAGGCTTGCCAATAAACAGAACGATCCCATTACAGTCCCTGTATTTAACTCCACCCAAAGCTATGTTGATGACCTCCAGGTCTACACGCTTTATGGAATTCGCGTTTCGGCAGTAAACGACATCGGAGAAGGACCCAAAAGTGAGACATTTTCAGCACGGACTATGGCGAGCGGTAAGTTAATATCTCTCGTAAGAGCATGGAGATCTACAATGCTGGGGGCCGGGTCTTTAATATATTTGCAGCATATATTCCTGATTTTCCTTTACAGTTTTATTGAGGACTATGCACCTGTATTTAGAAGGCTTAAAAGTATACTTGATATTGTGTTCGTCGTTTTACTCAACCACCTCCGCGTCGAATTACGATTGAATTTTTTTCAATATACAAATTATTGTTTTTGCTGATCCCTGTATATTTCTTCAGCTCCATCTCGAGCTCCTGCCTTGGTAACTGCGTACAACACAAGCTCCACAAGTCTGGTGGTGAAATGGAGTCGCGTGCCAGAGAAGTATTTTCAAGGAAAGCCAATAGGATACAATATTTGTTATTATCCAGATGATTTGAAGAGGAACACAATCTCTTTCATTGTCAACTACACAAAAAATACCACAGCCCTTAAAAACCTTACAATATATACCATGTACGTCATTAATGTGTCAGCGGTGAGTTCAGGAGGAGTGGGGCCTGAAAACATGACAATAACTCGAACAGACGCCGAAGGTATGGAGGTCTTGAAAGTAGTGCATGTTAAACTTCAATGTCAATGACGAAATCAAATGTTGTGGTAAAGAAAGTGCAGCAAAATGAAGTAACAAATTGTTGATAAGCTTAAAGGTTAAATCCCATATTTTACCGAGTGATTACAACAATTAAATTCACTTAAATGGCCTGAACAAGAAATTTGCTTTCTTAAATAGATAATATATGATAAACCGTCAACACGCTCTCCCCTCTCCCATACTATTTCAGTCACTTCACTAGCTCTATCTCAATCTCCTGACTTGGTAACTCCGTACAACACAAGCTCCACAAGTCTGGTGGTGAGATCGGCATGTGGAGTCAAGTGCCAATGCAGTATTTCCGAGGAACGTTTGCTTCAAGGAAAGCTCAACAAGAGTTTTGTCACAATGCTTATGACTGACTGAGCTTAAATTAAAATAGTGCAATTGTATCAGTTTCAACCATGCATGAGGTCGCTATGCTTTAAGAAATCAGTTTTATAAGCTCGACACATTCTCCTCCTGATAATTTCACTTTTCTTTTCACTCCACAGCCCCATCCCGTGCTCCTGACCTAGTAGCCGCCATTACTACAAGCTCCACAAGTCTGTTGGTAGAATGGAGCCACGTGCTAAAACAATATTATCAAGGAAAGCCTACTGGATATCACATTACTTATTACACATTTGATTACAAGGGTGATTTCAAGTTTGTGAGTGTGAACTACACGACGAACATGACAAACCTAACGGACCTGGCTGTGGATGCCTTGTACGTTGTTAATGTGTCAGCAGTGAGTTCTGGTGGAGTGGGACCTGCAAAGATGGTAATATCTCGAACTGACGCAGAAGGTAAGAAAGTCTTGAACTTCTGTGCAAGCTTTGCGTTATCTGAGAAGGACCCTGTCACATATGAACTCAGTTAAATGACCTTGCTCTCCATAAGTTCTCGTAGCTCAGTGGAAAGAGCGCCCGCCATGTGTTGGGGAAGTCATGGGTTCGATTGCTGTCGGGAACTCAGAATCTTCTTTGTCCCACGCTCGTGTCATGTTGCTCAATTCACTTTTCACACGTCAAATTCACCATTAATTCACTTATCTCAACAAGATAGATCTTATTTGTATCTTTGTTTTAAAAAGGAAATTCGAAATAATGTTGTTTCTACGGAAAACAATGTTTTCTTCAATGAAATGTTAATGAAATGAAATGAAATGTTACTGAAATGAAATGAAATGAAATGTTGACAAGTCATTGTGAGAATCTGTCAATACATTATTATCATGCAACATACCGTTTTTGTTTCCACACGCAATTTCAACACGGCCAGAGCACGCAACAATATTTTCGCGCTGTTGCATATCATTCAGAAAAAAGCGAAAGCGATTGAGCTGCCCTTTTGTATCAAAGGGATCGGTAAAAAGAAAACAAGGAAATTGTTTCGACGAGGATTGGACTGACAAACTTGCCGCTAGCGACCAAGGATCCTATTTTAAGCAGCACGAGTTCGAGGAAGAACAGGATTTGAAGGCGGTGGAGATGGTTTCTTCAAGCCATATGAAGTTAGCGGCAATTTCGTGGCACTATTCGTCAGTACTGATCTTATGGACCAGAAAGCAATTTGTATCGCTTCCTATCCAGTTTATTACCTTTCTTACCCAACTTCTCGAAAGCATGATTTCCTTGGGATTTTCACTTGAGTCAGTGGTACTTGCTTTCTTCCCTGCCTCACGCATTAACGTTAATTTATTTAAATTAATTTAATTAATTGAGCCTATTCATGATACAATTTACCAGTCAGAGGAATGAAAACTCCAGAAACTGGGATGAATGGGTCTTGATTAGCGATCCCTGGTAGAACGGAAATCTAGCATTAAATTCCCTCGCGGAACAGTATTTAACATCTTGTCTAGTCAGGTTTTGAGCGCTGTTGTTACAAAGTAAGTTAACCTGTTTGCTTGAGCCGTCGATAAAATCTGGAACATGGAACATTCCGGAACATCCCGAACATCAAAAAAATTCAAATAATTGCAAGAAAAATATGTAAAATTCAATAAAGAAATAAGGAAAAATAATTAAAGAAAAAATAATTAATTATAAAGGAATTAAACTGGACTTCCCTGCCCATTACAAAGTATGCCTTTCCTTTTCTTTAGATCGCTTTGCGATAAAAGTAAATTTATTGTAAAACAAGATTTTCGTCCGGCAAATCAACAAATCATCAGTTTTCGAGTAGTTCGAGTTAGTTTAGAAAAGAAAATATAAGCTGTGTAAAATTAAAGGAACTCGTATTTTGCCGGTTCACTGAAATTCACTGAAGTTTTAGTTTCGTCAGATATCAGACCTTTTAAGAACTTTACGTTTTAAAACGTTTAACCCTGATAGGGCTCCTCATTTTTACGACTATTTTGCAGAATGCGAAATAGGAGTTAAGTGAGCGAGCGCGAATTCACTCGCTTGGTCGGTCAATCCTTCCTTGGGTCGTAGACTTTTGTTTGTATTTCCGCTGACCAATGCACAACTTGACTTGACGAAGAGAATAAACATGTCGTCGAATGGTTCGGCAAATGTGAAACATAGTGAAATTATAATTAGATAGATTTCAGCTATGTCAAGGGCGCCGGCGTGGGGTGTGCGAGCATTTTTTTTATTTGAGTTTTCAACAATAACCTACAAAGCATTTGTTGACGTTGTTATGAAATGAACGCAGGAAAGGTGTGGGTTTTCTTATGATGATAATTTGGACATTAATATTGAGAAAAATGATAAATGGGAAGCACTGTGCTTGTTCTTCTGACCATACATTGTCATTGTCCTCTTTGAATTGTTTTAAAAAAAACCTAGAAAGCATTTGTTGTACTAGTTACGAAATGAGGGCTCCTGGGTTTTAATGACATGATGCGTGCAGTGCATGAATATCGAGCAAAATAATAAATTATAAATGGAAAGCACTTATTAGCTTCTTGGGGGAAAAAGAAAGAAAAACACTTCCGGGAGAAAAAGAAAAGACAAAAAAAAGATCATGCGTAAACCCGCCAGTGTGTAGAACTCCCGCCCTTCATGCTTTCCAATACAGTATACCAACGCATTGAGCTAACTTAACACATAGGTCCGCAAAGCGTGTATGTCTCTAGAGCGTAATGCATTATTGAATTGCGGAGTCGTTTAAATAAATAAGGGACAGAAGAAAGGAATTTATTTTTTAAAGAAAGCCAAAATATATTCATCTTTCTGCTAATACTGATGGTTGTACTTCATCATGCTAAATAGTCGTAGCCTCCAAGTGGCCTTTGATGTAATAGAGCATGTTTGAATTTCCAAGTTTGTGCGTTGAGTCACTTACGGCGGCCCTTAAGTAATTCAAAAGAGGAATTATCGCTCATATATTTGCTCCAGAAGAAGTATTTATTTCAATATGTCGGAACTCTAGAGAAAGAACTTTTTGTTTTGATGACGACATCCATGACAGATGTCGGCCGCCATTTTGGTGCCCCTCCTAAGAGCACCAACATGGCGTCTCCATAAAAAGTTCTATAAATTCGGATGAACACCTTTCTGAATAACGCGCAAATGATTGATCTGACAAACCTAAATCTTGGTGTGATTAATAAAAAAAAAAAATTACCTTTATTTGAGTGTCAAATGTATCTAGCGCTTTCCCACTAATTGGGGACACTTTCCCAGCTTGAGCCTGGCTGGAATTTGGAAGTTGTTTTTTTAAGGAGAGGGGAAAACCTCTCGGAGCAACCCACATATGACGCCGGGTCCGGGAATCGAACCTGGGACACATTGATGGGAGGTGAGCGCTCTCACCACTGCGCCATCCCTGCTCCCCCATTGATTGTTTACATATCATTAATCTGTCATATCCCAGCTTCTTTACTTATTTGATTGAATGGTTATTTGATTGAATGGTTATGTCTTTGACGCAATTTATTGAATTTAGAAATTAGAAACTTGTGTACTGTTTACAGTTTGAATGCCACTTTCTTGGTTTTATATGAATTAAAAAGAATATGCCCTTCCCCGGGAGAGGTACTTTCCCCAGTTTTCGCTCGCCCTGAACAAAACCGACCTCTTCATCTACACGGTAAAATCGAAAATTAAACGAGACTTACCTTGAGTCGATGTTTGATTGGGATTCTGGCGAGTCATCAGTAGCACAAGAAGTCACGCGAGGAAGCACCAGCCGCCCGAGTGATCAGTCTTTAAAGCCTTGAATGTGCTGATCAGGTGAGTGGTAGCACAAGAAGTTTTGGTGGGTCTATAATACCTCTACAGGGAATGGGCGTGACTTCTTGTGCTACCGATAACTCAGCAGAATCCCAATCAAACATCGACTCAAGGTAAGTCTCGTTTAATTTTCGAGTCTGCCTCGTCATCATGCGAACTACGAAGTCACGTGAGATTTCGAAGCAACTGATAGCACACGATACAAACACAAGAAACTCTTTAATAACAGTTTCAACTTAGGCTGAGTACACTGTCAGCAAAAGAAGAACTTTGTTCAACCTCCCGGTCATAAAACTTGCTGAACTCCAGCCTGCCGTTTGCATAATCTCCACAAGGGAAACATTGGCAGCTTTAGCTTTGGAGGCTGCAGCTGATGTGAAACTATGAGGTATGGAAACATTAATATCGATGCCACCCTTGATCATCACTTGCTGGATCCAGCGTCTTATTGTGTCTCTGCGTGGCTGTCTTATGTGGTTTCTGATGAGTAATAAATAAAGGGGATTCGCTACCACGTAATAACTTAGTCCTTTCAAGTTATACTGAACACGCATTTACTACACAAAGATTGCGGTCATGGGGATAAGCATTAAGCTTGATAACTAATTCAGAGGTTGACCTGCCAGGTTTGCTTTGTTTCAAATTACTATTAAAGTGTATATGACATGAAAATTTTTATCTGCTTATTTGAAAGACCTTTCGAAATACAGAAGAATGGCGTTTTTCTTTTTGAAATATCGTTTTTCATTTCAGAGATATTGACCTTTTTCTGCAAATTAGTTCAGTGATGACGTCATTTGGTGTACAACTAAAAAATGGTAAAATAGTGAATAAAAATCTCTGGAAATATTAAAGCAGTGTTTTGACACTTGGCACCACAAATATGCATGTACTGATTTTTCATTGTGAATAGGGAACCCAAGATCCCCAAACAACATAACTGTTTCTTGTACATTATCGTGGGATTCACCATAGGTTGCTCCTTGAAGATAGCAATCTTCTATGTAAGAGGAGGACAAATAGCCCTTTTCCCTCAGTATATTAAACACTGGTTTTAAGAGTTTAATAAAGATTGGCGGGGCAGATGCCAGCCTATTTGGCAAACAGGTATATTGATACAAGTTGTCCCGCCACCTGAATTTCAAAAATATTTGATGTTCTGTGGCAATTGATACTGTATAATATGCATCCTTCATATCTATGGATGCCATAGAACACCCTTGGGTCATCAGATCTGTCACTGTCTTAAGTGAATCCATTTTGAAGTGCCGGTAAACAATGAACTTGTTTAGCTCCTTTAGATTTAGGATCATCCTACAGTCTACTCCATTCTTTTTGAGTCTAAGGAAAATTGACGAAACAAATTCTCCCTGTGAGTGAGTAGAGTCTCCACAATAACACCTATATTTAGGAGTTTTACAATTTCAGACTATAATTGCAGATTCGATTCTGCATCATTGAATTGTGTGATCTTATAGTCAGTTTCCTGCACCGGTAGTACACCATCTATGAACTCTAAATGACAATGCTCAACCCAGTCTAAAAAATCTGGGTCGTCAGTTATGTCTTTCCATGCTGGGAAAAAAAAATTTGCAATCTACCAGCTTGAGGATACCTTAGTGTATTGCTTACCTTATTAGAGGGTGTAGTGTTGCTGTATTGCGTTACGGTCATGCGCATTGGGAGTCGGTCGAGTCGGGACTATCGAAGATTACTGTATTTTGCTGTTAAGGAATAAATAACGAGTATTCACAATCAAGGACTCTATAGAAGGGGTTTCTGGCCCTACTTGTTTGGCCTCCTCCCCTCTTCCTTCTTGTTGTATGGGGACCGGGCCTTTTCCAGTTTAAATTTTTAATGGCCTGAGTGCCTTGAACACGTGAGGAATACTTGTAGCCAAAGCCTTTGGACTTTGCGTGCTGGTATCCACTGTATCCATTCCTTTTGTGGCCTTCCGCTTTCGGGTGTAGCTTTTTGCTCTCTCCAGATCTCTCAGTTGTTTAGATAAGTCGGCATCATTGCCAAACTCGGGCTTGATGTTGTCCCTGCGCCGCATATTTAACTCTAAGTAAGCGGCACCTACCAGAGCAATGGCGTCTGTGGCTGCTCTTATTAATTCTGGGACATCCAAGGCATCTTTAGGAATTTTATCCCGTGCCTTCACAAGCTTCTCAATGACAGAAACTACCTGGACGAGCCCTTTGACAAGATTAGATTGTACTCGCTGCAACTTGATATCAGCAGACCTCGTGTCTGGTTTTAGTTTGTCCTAGATAAGATGATTGACCTTCGTGCTGGCGAGGCATTCACAGTTTTCTGTCGTATTGTAGCGATTCTGTGTCGCTGTCAAAACTCCGTGGGCTTTTCTCCCAGTAAGCCACGGACAATTTTGGCTATCTCCTCGTTTACGACAGGAGCCTTCTTCTGGTCAAGTTTGAGGTCGTTCGCAATGCCTGACAGTGGCTCGATTTTGCCACCGGCATCTTGCTGAGATGCAAAGCCCTGATTTATCAAGAGTGCTGATGCTCTTCACAGTTGATTCACCACTTGTGGGCTTTTTAGCCCCATTATTTGACTCAGCGGACCCAGATTGCTAGTTTTTGTCCGACAGTTCAGTGGGTCGTTCGTCTGTTTTGGCAGCTATTTGTAGCTGTTCATTGCTTTCCTCTGGAGGACCTTCCTCGATTACGAGTTGGTCAATGGCGTTCTTCATCTGACCTAAGGATTCAGCCATCGTAGACTTCATTGAAGTAATGGAAGACACCAGAAGCTCACTCATTGAGCTGATCGCCGCGGCGATGGCCAACTCGCCGTTGTTTGGCGCCGCGCCATCCTCATAATTTTGAAGCGAAGAATCTGTCATTCTGTCAGCTCTGGAAACGCTTTTCCTTTGTCTCCTGATCGTAAGCACCTTCTACAATAACTTCAGGAATTCCTGAAGAGGTGCTGTTTTAAAACACGGGTATTTCGAGAATTTTTACCAATTTAATTTTACAGTGTGATAATCTATTGCTGACCGACTCGAGCAAAGGCGGGAATTGCACTGATCACTCGGGCGGCTGGTGCTTTCTCACGTGACTTCGTAGTGCGCATGATGACGAGGCAGAATGAGGGACACGAGTTTTCGACCTGGCCAGAATGTTCCCATATTATGCGGCTCGAAAACCGTGTCGGCATTTTTGGTTTTTCCCGTTCGTTTTAGAGGTATAAACAAATGAAAGAAGAGGAAGGATATTTTTTCGAACCTCGATGTTTAACGTGCATATGAACAAACCAGGCAACCAAGTAAAATTCGCCGCAAGGCTGTTCACTTCCGACAGCACAGGTACTGAATACTGAAAGCCATGTACTTTTGCAGAACAATGGTACGACATTTTTTATTTCTTATTTCAATGACATAGTAATCTTCATGTATTACAATTTTAGAAAATGAATAGTTTGTCAGGGTTTTTATTTAACGTCTTGTCTTAAAAACGGTGCGAGCGGAAAGCGGTCATTTGGGGTGGGATGTTAACGAGTCCTGGTGCAAAACCTTCCATATGAAAATGAGCTTGATTTGCATGAAAATGAACATGTAGGAACTCAATTTTCATGTGAATGGCTTCAAAGATTCGTTTTGACACACAGGCAAAACCTCGGAACAGGCCTCGTACACGATTCTATACACATTGATGACTATTCAATACTAATGCTAATTAATTCATTCTTACATTTAAGAGCGTCCATGCCGCAGTCCAATTGTAAGGTTGCCGAGCTTATCACCAAATGTGACGTCAGCTGTGAACGTGCACAGAGCCAATCAGATTTTGATCCAATCCGAAGTGCAGCTCGATTGTGAGCTTTCCCTTGCGACAGTATTCAACTGGGAGGTATTCCATCTGTTTTCAGACAAAGTACTGTCAAGAAATGGATCCTCTGAGCTGCTGATACCACGGGGTAGTCTACCTGTGGGTAGCTACTCAGTTCGGCTGACCGTAAAGATGGTGGGAACAATGGTGTTCGGTGTTGATGAAGGTTACATCCGGGTCATCAGCAGTCCAATCGTTGCGTACATTTCCGGAGGAACTAAGATGGAGCGAGGATTCAATAAGACTTTGGTCTTCAACGCTTCCTTGTCACATGACCCCGACGAATTTGATCCTGAAGTCCGTAAGTTCAATCAAAACCCGACTAGTTATAGGAAACTATGCAAATAACCCATCAAATTGTCTTCAGAATATATGAGGAAATTAGTTTTGTTGTGCAGGTGAAAACACGTGCTTACGTCCTAGTTCGTCGTATTTCATCGCGAGTAATCTGTTTCGAGTCACCAGGCGCCGCAATCTATTCCGGTAAGGGCCTGGGAAAAGGGCGTTAACGAGCAAACTTTCAAGTGCGTTATCAAGTTATCTGCTGTAAGTATAAGAAATAAAACGCAAACTGTGGTGATAAACTTGACAATAAAACACATTACTTTATTTATCCACTTAATATTTTGTTTTTATATTTTTCCTTGTTTGTTGTCTTTACATTTTCTTTTTCCTCGGAGATATTAGCTTATTATAAGCTACTCTGTAAATCCGAGAAAAAAATAAAGTTAATGTATGTATGTATGTACTCGGACGTTTCGTATGTTTCGGCATACACTTCATACGAAACATCAAATAAATGAACTTTGTTTTCCAACAAACGTTTTATTGTTATGCTTATCACCGCAGTTTGCGTTTTATTTCTTATAAAGCTACGATGTTCAAAGAAAAAGAGTATTTAGAATGCTGTTAGTATATTTTCTCATATTTATTTTCATATAAAAGGATTTTTACCCAGCGTCATCTTAATGCTATCGCAAGCGACAACTCGGAAATTTTTTTTTTTTCTGGCTGCATCGCTTTTTCCCTGGTTCATAAGCCTTTAATTCGGTCTCTTTTTAACTCAGTGCGGACGGTGAAAACGTTCTTCTTTCGAGATTTAGATCATGACTCCTCGACATCCTAAAAGTCTAAGAGGCCCTGCGCCTAAGAAACGACCAATGATTTCCGGCGAAAAAATAAAATCGGCCGATTTGTATTTCTCAAGTAGTGGTTACCGAATACTATTTAAAAATGAATTTCTTTTGTTTCAGTTTTGCTTTAAATCAAAAATATCGAGCCGCAAACTTTTTCCGTCTGATAACAGCGAAATCAGGCCGAAAATAAGTCCCCGCAAAAAACGTTCAGAAATCACTATCGCAACGCAAAATAAGGAGAGAACTACATAGTGATGAAGAAAAAGGCCTTTTAATGCAATATCATTAGATAAACATCGAAAAACTGCCGAAGTGAATAAAAAATAAAGTTTAAAATATTACATACTAAGTTAGATGGAGCGTTGGAGCTGATTTTAAAATAATTATTTCTCAAAAGTCCAACACTGTTGAAAGCAATCACAGTGATGAATCAGACACTGTAGGGATATACATCACGTTTCATTTTTCGGCCAAAGTATATTGATCTAAGGAGAGTTGAATCTTGGAATTGTTATCGCGTGGCAGCGTTCATTTGTCCAAACTGCGGCAGAATCCA
>OMLO01001419.1_pt1:0-2500 | contig 18457 bp, 19 predicted proteins | sample 1674811 | NCBI WGS metagenome assembly OMLO01 (sample SAMN06265003, study PRJEB25207) | coral metagenome | isolation source: Coral host | place: Mexico:La Bocana,Puerto Morelos, Mexico | collected 2008-11-13 | reverse complement strand
TGTTCTTGATGACCTACTCGAAATAACCTCAACCATTCCTAGTCCTTGTGAGTCCGTTCTTGACCGCGGAGGATGTTACGGGACTGGTGCGGGCAAAATTGGCTCTAATGAATCCACGCTGGAGCTAAACAGCGGCTTCTTGGTAGAAAACAGTTCGTATTTGATAACAGTTGTTGTTGAGAGGGGCCGGAGACGTGCAAATTACACACAGGAAGTGGTTATTGTTTCCGGCGATCCACCAGAAGCGATGATAATGTATGTTTTAAAAATTCTTTCCTTAGGCTATGACCTTCCCTGTTTTGTACAAGTTTGACAGGCCGTAAAAGATCTATTTCTCTCCTCTCCAACAACGCAACCATAAAGTAACGGCCTTTCCACTGAACAGATATCAATAATTCGGACAAACGTTCATCACAATGTACACCATCCATAAACTACTATTCACTTTTAAGTTGCTGTCCTATTTTTTTTTTTCTTTTAGCCTTAAAACATATTTCTCCCCTTACGGTAGATGTCTATCTATTTCAGCTGTAAAGACAACTGTGACGCGAAATTAAATCCATCCCGAAGGGTTGCACTTGAAAAAATCTGTGAGGACTCATTGTGTGGAAGCCTAACCTATCATTGGTCTTTATTCAAAACCTCCGTAGTCAACCAATCTCATTGGGTTCCTGACCAGACGTTGCAAGACAAAATTCGTACAAGATTGACCTCGCCGAGACTCGTCACTCGGCCTGGAGTACTGGAACCGAATATGAGGTACAAATTTGTGTTGACTGCACAACGGCACGGAGGACATCCGGGATATTCTGAGTACCAGGCCACCACCAACAGCCCTCCTATTGGAGGAAAGTGCGAAGTGAGGCCACTGTCCGGTATCACCCTCAAGACAACATTTTCTGTTACATGTAGCGGTTGGGAGGATCCAGATCGTCCATTGCAGTTTGAATTCATTTACTTCACCACAGAAGACGTTGTTCTCAATGTGGTGTACAAGGGAATAAAAAGCAATCAAGAGACGAAGCTTCCTGCTGGGGCAAAGGCAGATAACTTCACTATTGACTTTCGAGTGCGAGTGGCTGACATGTATGGCGCATATACTGAAGTAAAGATTCCTGTTCAGGTAGGAGGAATCAATTTTATGAAAATTGCAACTTTATAATTAATTCATGTACTTACTTGCTAGTGCATCAGAGTCTGCGGTCAAGCGTCCGTCTCAGGTCTTCTTTCCACTGTGTAAGTCAGTAAGTTGATAGACGCTGCTGAGAGAATTTGATCAAGGGCTGCGGTAAACTAAGAAAGACTAGCATCCCATTTAGGAGCATTTTAGTTTTAACATATCCAAGACTAAGTCTACTTGAGTCGACTGGACTGCCTGTGGACTGTTGTTGTTTCTTTTTCCATTAAATTTCCGTCCATTTTTATCAATGTCAATATGCCATGTTTTGGCTGCTGTTTATTTAATCTCAGGTATTGGAGCTTCAGCTAAAAACAAAAAAACTAGTGGATCGTGTGTTGGAGTTGACAACTGGGAACGAGAGTCAGTTAACTAAATTAATTCAGTCCGGCGATGTGTCACGTGCTGTCCAGCTGGCCAATGCAGCTATTTTGGCTGTAGATGAAGACAGGAAGGCTTGGCCAGTAACTCAAGAACGGTTGAAAGAGAAGAGAAAACAGGTAATTGACAAATTCTCAGCTTTCGAAACTCTCCTCTCTACTTGAGTAACGAAACGCTATCCGGTAGCACAATTTTAAATGAGGTTAACCGTTAGCCGTAAAACGTCCAAAACTTTTCGCCGTTAGGCGTAAAACTGAAAGAATTTTTACCGTTAGCCGTAAAAAAGGTTAACCGTAAAAAAATCTAACCACAAAATAAGGATTCGAGATCTTTTGTCGAGTCCGATGTGTTATGCCTTTATGTGTTCTGGTAGCGAGAATTACAATCGAAACCGGAAGTGTCGAAAGTGTCTGCATAATTTGTCGCACGTCGCCACAACACAACACAATTCCGCCGGAACCTCTTCTCCTCAGTGACGCCACTTCCTGACGTTGTTCACATCGGCAAGAGTCTGAAATGCAGCTGGTCGAACTGGTTCATAGATCTGAATGAACAAATGTCTAATCTAGTATTAATCCACACGTTGACAGATTCAACAGATTCTGATGTCCGCAAACTGCTAAGAAAGATGCTCACGTTGGAATGCGTACGAAATAAAGATAGGGTGGCAGCGGAACCAATAGTGCGACTTACTTACGAGGCCTGAGGTGATAGAAGTGTTGAGTAAGGTGTCGCTTGTGTGCACACGCTGGTTCCGGAAAAGTATTTTTTGGACCACTTATCAACAAGGGATGAAAATAATGACTGACAACTGCAGAACTCAAGAAAGTAGCAGGATTAAGGTCATTCCACTGAAATAGAACCCACACTGAGATTTTTGTCAAACTTTGCCTATTGATTGTTTATGTTATAGGAACTTAAATTTGAAATAAAAACGAAGGG
>OMLO01001418.1_pt1 | contig 18463 bp, 4 predicted proteins | sample 1674811 | NCBI WGS metagenome assembly OMLO01 (sample SAMN06265003, study PRJEB25207) | coral metagenome | isolation source: Coral host | place: Mexico:La Bocana,Puerto Morelos, Mexico | collected 2008-11-13 | reverse complement strand
ATTGGTTTATTTGTCCTCAAGAACAATAGAACAATAGGAGAACCAAAAAATCTTCAGGGAGGGTAGGAAAGGCAATTATCCCCAGGTGCTTTTTTTCGGGCGGTTACGGGCGACACAGGGAAATGGAGGTGTTTTTCGCATGGGCGGTTACGGGCGGCGCAGGCGTCAATGGGTTAAAACCCCTACAAGCCACTGAAAGTCATGGTCTTGTGTATATGCTGAACCTGCAATTTTCCTGTGTTTGGAGGAAGAAACAGGCATGTAGCAGAACCATCACGGCTGCTGAGTTCATCAGGATGTGCAGAACAATTGTCTATCAACGACAGAGCTTTTGGAGAACATGTTCTGCACACATTAATGGCGGTTAACTGCTGGTACAAACTCTTTCATAAACCACTCGGCAAAAATCTGTAGATCAACAGGAGTGCATCCATGTTTATGTTTTTGAAGCATCTTTGCTTCGCAGATTTCCCAATCAGAACAGGTTTAGTTTATGAGTTCCTGTAGCATTCATGCAATCTAGCACAGTTAAACTATCTTTGGCTTTTTTGAATCCAGGAGTGGATTTCTCGTGACATGAGACAAGAGTTCTTCGTGGTAAACATTTCCACAGAGTCCAGTTTCGTCCACGTTGTAGATTTGTTCCAGTATCAGCCCTCTTTCCTCAATCACTTAGCTCAGTTTCTGTAAAAAACAGTTTCTTCTGCTGCTGAAAGTTTCTCACCTTGAATACTGAGGTTCCTTATGCCATGTAGATTTTTGAATTTGTCTAACCATCCAGTTGATGCTTTGAAGCTTTCGAGATCAGCTGACTCGCCATTCAACTGCGTGGAGAAATGTTTCGCTTTCTCCTGAAGAAGCGGGCCTGAAATGGATGTTCCAGTCGACCTCTGCTGAATAAACCAGGTGTAGAAGGCCTGCCTGATCCAATCGCTCGTCATTCGCAAGCTTCAGCGACTTTTGCTTCAGTCCTTTGCTAGTCTCGATGTTCTTGGTGAATTTCAGGATCTTGTCCTTGTTCTTGCGTATATCGGAGATCTGTTGCTTGCTGATGCCAAATTCAAGCACTAAATTTGTTCCTTTTTCTTCTTTATCTAAACGTGAAATAAGTATTTGTTTACCCTTTATCGAGAGAACAGATCACTTTCTCTTCGTAGACATGTTGACATTTTGAATTATGATCATCTTGTGTTTACATAACCCACGCTTATCGAACAGATCAAGCGTGACGTTCCCTTAGCAACAAAACAATACTGAACCAATCAAAATTCAGTTGAACGCAACATGCTTTTTGTCTCTAAGTGCTCGGTCTGTCGAAAGCTGAGCATGTATTGAGCTGTTTTAAATGCAATTTTCCTGACTCGTAACACAATTTCTGAATTTTTTACCTTTTAAACTTTTTAAGATCAAAGGTCATTCATATTCATGAAAAAGAAAAAACAGGACCAGGGAAAAAGTCCAGATAACTGAAAAGTCCACATAATCGATGTCTGGATAATTGAGGTTCGACTGTACAGCGAGACTAATTTGCCAGGGAGGGGTAGATATATGTTTAATCTAGGTTTGGAAAATAATGCAATAGAAATATTAAGTCTCAAAACAGCATCTGTTCTCAAGAATCCATCATCTTTTTTGAGGAAGGGGGCAGAGTGTGTGCTGATTATCAATTGGTCATTGATTGACTGATGCCATGATGGGAAATCTATTGATATCACTCAATTAATCAATTGATTTCCCAATCATCACCTTGTTGATTGTTCATGTCATGAAAAATGTAAAAATTGGTGAAAATTAAGAAAATGCATGTGAGTTGTAAAAACATGTATCATAAATGTCTTGGTTGAATGTCTTGATAGGCAAAAATACTGACAGCAGCTTCTGGACAAAAAGAAAATGTCTGGACTTACATTACAAATGGATAGTGAACAGGACTCTCATTCCAAAATTGGAAGACAGTAATCCTGATTTGAAGAAAAAATTGAAAAGAGCAACAAATTAAACAACTGATTGTAAGGAGCTTATTGATTGCAAAATTTCCAGCTTTTATTGGCTGTTGTATTTCACAGTGAATACCCTTGAAACGAAGTCGCAATTGATAACCGGGCTTGCTGTGTTTTACAGAACTTACTGAATAGCCATAGCACTTACTTGATACATTCCTTATTACTGAATGAGGTGAAATGAGAACCTTAAGACTTGTTGATTACTTGAGGTAGTAACAAATGAAGCATAGTACTGCATTGATTTTAGGCAGGTGTTTTCAGATTTCACAGTCAGTTTTTGTTTGTTATTTGCAGCTGTATGTTTCAAAGTGAATTGTTGTTCCTTCATTTATCTTGGGCATATTTTATTCAATTCAATAGTTAAAAACAGGACCTTGACTTTGGCAGCACAAAGCAGTAATTTATGCATCTCTAGGAGCTGATTTATGATTATGGGCTATGATTTATTAATGAATTTTGTCTGAATTAGACATTGGATTTAGAAAACAATTTCAGTGGCTCGCATGAAACTAGCCATTTCAATTTATTAGAGAGGTTTATAAATCATTTAGCTTAGATGCAAAAATTTTAACCAAGCTTTTTCAATTTGTAAAGCACAGAAATGATTATCAATTAACCTGCGAGTCTGAATTTCGGAAATCATATGTTTGCTGAGATGTATTGGCACAATTTCGCGTAGTGTTGTGAGGTATGGCTTCCTGTTCACTTGTCTGATCTGTGTCACTAACATGATATTACAATTCAATAGCTTGTTGATAGAATGTCATCTACGGAAATATTGCTCCTTTGTTTCAAATTTTTTGCAAAAAAGTCTTGGTTAACTTAATCTTAAGCAACTTTGTATACTTTAAGAGCTGCTGTTTTTATCTGAACATTAACAGAATAGAATGTCATCTTTTTTTTTCCTGCATAAGGAGAAGGAATTTTAATTTTCACCAGGGATGTTGTACCACCGTGCAAATTGAGCTAGAGGTACTCGGAGTTTTGTACTAGGGCTTTTATTGTACCTTCTGACAAGATGTACGTATTGTTACTAATTAAGTAACACTGAGTGTAATGATACAGACACCATTCTCAAGTCTAAGAACAGCTTTTTGTTGATATAAGGCATGTGGGCAATACTAGGTAAGAGAAAAACTGAAGAATATGTTTGTTGAAAAGGCCTGATTACTTAGCTACAGACATTCCACAAATGCAATACCAAATTATTCATGTGAAATAAATTAAAATGCTTGGAAAACTGTGAGTGAAGAAATACCTGTCCATAAATACCATGGAAAGATCAAGCATGTGTCAAAGTTGGCAAAAATGATGTCCATTCTATAAAGAGCTTAAATTGTGGGAAGACGTAAAGTTCTTTTCGTTTCACTGTTCAGTACATTAGAAAGGCTTGTTATCAATTTTGTTACAAAAAAACAATCATATATAGCAGAAATGAAACAATAGATTCTAACATTTCAAATCCAGCCAATCAAATGTCCGTTACAAAACAATGAAATGCCAACTTCCTCATTGTGATGGTCTCAACTACAGTGTCTGTGCTCAAACTGTAAGCATTTTCGCATGTTTCTATTTTTACGTAGCTTTTGGTTGTCATTAATGCAGCTGACCCTGACATCTACCATGCAATGAGTGATGAGATAATTCCCGCTATGTCAACAGCATGTGGTGCGAGTGTTTTCTTATTTGAATTGTTTTTAAAAAAAACCTAGAAAGCATTTGTTGCCCTAGTTACGAAATGAACGCAGGCTCCTGGCAAGCATGGGTTTTAATAACATGATGCATGCAATGCATGAATATCAAGCAAAATAATAAATTATTATAAATGGGAAGCACTTATTAGCTTCTTGGGTCAAAAAGCAAGAATAAACACGTCGGAGGGCAGAGAGTCGGGGCAGTGATTAAAACGTGATTGTAAGAGGTTTAAATAAGGGACAGAAGAAAGAAATTTATTTTTACAAAGCCAAAATATTTTCATCTTTTCTGCTTATACTGATGCATGTACTTCATCATGCAAAATAGTTGTAGCCTCAAAGAGGTCTTTGATCTGTGTATTAATATATCATGATTGAAAGTCTCGGCATGTGAAATCATTCAGGTAAAAACAAGAGATGATGCCATGGGTACCTTCCCTACTCGGGGGGAAATAATATTCAAACCCTACACCACACACTCTGACTCTATCTATTTATGAATGACTCTCTTACATAGATTTTCTTTTCATGTATTTTCTTAACTCCTTGTTTTCATAAAAATCTGAAAGTAAACAATTAAATATAACAAAAGTAAACCATTAAAAATAAAAAAAATACCACTGGAGAGAGAACTTCGGTCAATTTGCACAGGTTTTGTCTGACAGCAAGAAAGGAAGAAAATTTTGATTATATAACAAATTGAAAAGGGGAATTGATACTACACATCATTTGATAATATACTACACATCATTTGATAATAAATGCATGTTGATAATTGGGTTGAGTGTATGACATCATCAGTCATCTTATTTGCATATTTTACACATTTTTCAAACACAGATATATCTGGAACAAATGCAGATATTTGCAAACAGTTAACAGTGTTTTTATTGTTTCATGGTATTCTTTGTGATACACAAAAATCAAGGGGTAAAAATTTGATCATAGTCCCATTATAAGATATATAGAAAATGAATTGAGTCGAGTTTGGTTTTGTTTCCTTTCTTTCTTCAGCCGCACTCCAGGCAGTAGACAGCCTTCACCTACTTCAGGTTCGCAGCAGCAAGATGTTCAACAGAATACTCAGCCACAGCCACCATCTCAACCACCAGTGGGCCAGAACAAAGGCAAGCCTTTCAAACAGTCAGATCATATGGAAGACATTGTCACACCTGTGGCCTTGATAGATCCTCTTGAAAGTGTGCACCTGGAGCAACTGCCATTTGGTACTCAGAGGGAGCCTGTGATTGGCACTCCTACAAGCCCATCAGACTTTGTTATGGTTTCTGGGGCATCCTTACAAAGCCATAATAATGTCACTTCTCAGCATGGCCAGTCTCTTCACTTGACCCAGCAACATCAGTTAGCCCTGGCAATGGCTGCTCAACAGCAGCAGCAACAGCAACAACAACAGCAACAGCAACAACAGCAACAGCTGGGATTGCAGTCTGGTTTACAATCCACAGGGATTGGACATCCAAGCCCATATTTCATTACTGCACAGCCTACTCAAGATCCATATGGTAATCCATCGCTTGCTGCTGTCAGTGGTGGTGCACCTCAAGTGGTCCATCCTCAGTATGCAGCATATAGTGTTCAACCATGGGGTATGTACTCTGCAGCTGGAGCATCCAACACAGGAGCTGGGTACCTCCAACAACAGCAGCAACAGCAGCAGCAACAGCAACAGCAGGCTCAACATGCTCAGTTACTTCGTTCCAACTCAGGGGGGATGACTGGGAGGCCGATGCAGGGGCAGGTGGAAATCATTGGAACACCACCATCACACCAGCAGCAGGCCATGGCGGCAGCTGCATCTTCTGGCACTAACTACCAGCTAATTGCTCCACCGGGTACAGCACCATTAGGGTTAGGAGCTACTGCATATTATGATCAGTCAGGAAATTTGGTACTTGGAAATGCACAAAATGTCAACAACATGGCTACTGCCCAAATGGCTGCTGGTCAAATGGGAGCCCTTAGAATGGTGTCACCAGTGGTGGTCAATGCTCAGAATGCAGGTGCCAGCTCTGTTGCAGCAGGGCGAATGGGAACTGCCAGCTCAATGGGTGGGGCCTCTAACATTGGGCTGTTTGGACAGCAAACACAGCAGCAGCCACAATTAAACAGCAGTGCCCTGGGATTGCTCGGCAGTGTTGTGGGAGGTTCTTCTGGAGTTGGTGCTGTAGGAACAATTCCAGGAGGAGGAACAAGAAGAGATTCATTGAATGCCTCAGAATATAGCAAACGAGCAGGAATTGCCCAGTACTATGCAACCCCAGGTGCTGTGAGCAGTCTTGCTAGTTTATCAATTTCAGCACAGCCTTCTTACAATGCTCCTCAGGAGCTACCAACTCCCCCTCTTCTCTCCCAAGGACAGTCAGGTTTTGGTGGCCAATCAGGATATGGAGGACAGTCTGGCTTCACTGTTGGTAGCCCCATTTCTAATGGGCTCTCACGCTATATGCAACTAGCAGCTGCTCCAAGGGAGTCTCACACAAAGTATCAAGCGTCTATTGGCGGCCTTGGTGGAATGCAATTTGGCACTTCCTCTCTAGGGGGAAGCAGCTTCCGAGGTTCTAGAGGTAAAGAAACTGGCAGGAGTAGACTTTTAGAGGACTTCCGCAATAATCGCTACCCAAACATCCAGCTTCGAGACTTGGCAAATCACATTGTGGAGTTTTCTCAAGACCAGCATGGTTCAAGGTTCATTCAGCAAAAATTGGAACGTGCTTCTCCCAGTGAAAAGCAGATGGTATTCCATGAAATCCTTCCAGCTGCATACAGTTTGATGACTGATGTGTTTGGAAACTATGTAATTCAGAAGTTCTTTGAGTTTGGTAGTTCTGACCAGAAGCATCACCTTGCAAACTGCATCCGTGGACATGTGTTGCCTCTTGCCTTACAGATGTATGGGTGCCGTGTAATACAGAAAGCTTTAGAGTGCATTTCCCCAGATGTTCAGGTATAATAGTGCAGATTGTCTTGTCAACATTTGTCATTTGCCATTTGTTAAGTGAGTATTGCAGTCCAGCTCAGATATACCTGAACCAACATATAGTGAATTCACATCAGCCCAATATGCTACACATGTATGCATATATGCACATGTGTGTATACAGAATATGCACATGTGCCTAATCAGCAGGTATAAGCTAAAGTATTGTTTCTTCTTTTCTTAACAGGCCATTGTTCTTTTCATTTACTTAACAACTTACCACAGGGCGAGATTTTCTGAATATGCCTATTCAGTATATGTGTGTATGCCTTCAGACTAGACTTGGCTGAAACTAACAGTTTGCAATTGCTTCAATATTTCCAGAGATATTCTTTATTCAGTATTTTACAATTTTAGTTGCACAACCTGTGACGTCATCATTTTCCTAATTTGCATAATAGAAAAACTTCAATATTCCTAAAACGAAAAAAGATATTCCAAAAAGGAAAATGTCATTATTATTTCTTTGAAAAGCCTGTCAAATAAGCTGCAATTATTTTTCATTTCATAGGCACTTTAACAGAAAATTGGCTGACCGAATATTTATTTAATGGGGAGAGTATTTTGCCGTTAAATAAAAAATTTACTCTTTTCTGTCAGTTAGAACCAGGGAGAGATGCTTCAACAATGCCTTCAAGGAGGAAATGCATTTGAAAGATAACTTTTTTGACATAAAGTATACATGGTTCAAGAAAGCAACTTGCTAACATGTGCTGAAACACAGAACTTTTCCTTGAAAGAAAAAAAACTTAACATGAGCATCGCACCATAGAAACAATTCATTGGTGAGAGAAAGAGTATTTTATCATTTGAATGAACAATTTGTGTCAAATAAAACCAGAGATATCTTCTTTTTTTTTTTTCAGAGAACCTCTGAGAATATTTTGCAAGCGACTTGCCGACATGTGCAAAAACTCAAAACTTTTCCTTGCAAAAAAAAAGCAAAACGTGAGCAGCACTGCATAGTAACTTTGACAAACAATTCATTAGGTAAAGAAAGAGTATTTTACTGTCGAAATAACAATTTGTGCAAATAAAACCAGTTTAAATATGTTTTTTCTACAAGGATCTTCAGAACGCTTCAGACAAAAAAAAAATTCGTAAACAACTTGCTGATGTGTGCAAAGCACAAAACTTTTCCTTGCATAAAATATAACTAAACATGAGCAGCGTGCCATAGAAACTTTGATAGACACCTTTTGGTTAATGTAAGAGTATTGTTAGGTACATTTAATAGAATTGCCGTTTTTTAATGCAGATCGCATAACGCTTCAGACAAAATTAAACATTTGTGAACATTTGAACAGATCTTTCCTTGCAGAGACATAAAAATATTAAGAAGTTTAGTTTATTCAAGCGACTGTTTGAATTTTCTTCCCATTTTTGATAGCTGAAGATCAAGCAAGTGTAAATAGTTTCAGTGAATTTGCAAAGACTCAAAGGATGACATTTTTCATTGGTGTTTTAACAACATGCAAATTTTGTTTTCAAGCCTATCATTTTTTCGTTCCTTTTGCTTCACACAAAGAAACTTGTGGGATTGTGTAACAAAGAGACATATAACATGTAAAAAAATTCACATATGTGCACTTACATGTATTAATGTATACATGTGCAAAATACACTCCTATAGTACGTGTGCAATGTTCTGGTATATCCGAGCTGCTCTGTATCTGCTCTGATTAACTGTGCCCTTAACGACAACAAAGTTGCTAGGTAAAGGTTATAAGGGTCTTGTCTGAAAAACATGAACTTCCACGGTTATTCAAACATGTTTTGTTCATCATCATCGTTATTATCATCATCATATCTCACTGTGCCAGTAGGCTCATAAGGCTGTAGTGTCATGTTCTGTTGTAGAAGTTTTAATCATGCTGAAGTGTTCAAAAGTACACATGTGACTCTGCCCACAAGGACTTAGAAAGATGTAAGAGCAGTCATGATATATACCTGATCAGATAGAGAAGACCACTAAGAAGGTTGTCAATTAACAACCAGATTTCACTCTTGAACTTAACTTGTTGCACTGTGACTGTTCCAACCATCTTCTGTAGAAAGTCCTTGGATGTTCACAATACATGTACATATCCTACTAATTGTTGATTTGACCAAACTGCACACTACAGAATTAGTGACTTTGTCTTATTACCTCTCAGCATGTTTACCTTACCTAACTTTGTCTGTGGCTTAAATTTAGAATGATCTGGTAAGGGAATTAGATGGACATGTGTTGAAGTGTGTCAAGGATCAGAATGGGAACCATGTGGTACAGAAGTGTATTGAGTGTGTTGACCCATCCTCTCTTCAGTTTATTATTGGTGCTTTTCAAGCTCAGGTAATTATGTGTTCCATGTTATAATCATTTGAGTTCTGTGCAGTGCATGCATGTACATCTTCAGAAAAATGTTTTGTTTGTATTCCGTGCCCGCTTTATTGAAAGGTTGAGTGACAAAGTGGCTTATAAATCATTTTCCAGAGGTAAACTGTTAATATTTAGAAGTTAAATAGGTTTCCTTTTGACAAGTGGTTCATATGGCAGTGGAACCTTTTTGTGGGGAAGCTAGAGCCATTTTATTTATTCCCCTAAACTAGTTCAAAAAATTGACAACACTGGGGTTCTTTAAGTACCTTAAGGTAGCAGGGACTGACCTCGGCAAGTTCATTTTGAAACCAAATAGTTCAGAGTTGACAACATGGAATGAGCCTGAAAGTGCCACTCAAACAGTTTTCATATCCATTTCATTCGTTCAATATGTATTTTCAAATTGGCTTTTATAATCATGGTGAACTTTATTTTTGTCAAATCCTAATGGAAAGTGCTGTTTTTAGCTGCTAAAATCCATTTTTTGTAGCAAAAATGTGTCCAGGGTCTGGAACTGAGTTTAAGGACCTTCTGAGGTCACTAGTTGTATACATACATGAACTGTAATAGGTTCTCTTTTATTCTTACTCAATTTGTTTTTCTGCCTCGTAACATCTGTCCAGCCTTGACAAAAAGTACATATTATAGATGTTGATGGGAGCCAAAGAGTTCTACAGATGTTATTTGCCAGCTAGGAGGTCCATTTAGTGAAAAACTGACTGAGGTCTTGAAAATGGTACCCGAGGCCTCTGGCCTTGGGCATCATTTTTTAAGTCTCGAACGAAAAAATACTCACAGAAAAAAACTCATGCAAGCGTTACTGTGACCGTGGTCAGAGATAGGAAAATCCGGACCACGCTAAGAACCAATCAGATTGTAGGATTTGTTACCATGCCTGCTTGGAAAAAAATAAGATACAGTGATAACACCTTTTGAACATGTTGAGTACATGATTGGAGACTTCTCTGAAACAGTAAGCCCATCAGCGATCTGCACAATCGCAAAGCTATTTATGAATCACAAGCTTAGAGTCTAGTCCTTAAGTGCATACAGAAGGCATCATTTTTTGATTCAAGAGTGAGTTGTTGTAGTAGACAAAGCAAATATATGGAAATTTTGTTTCAGTGGCACTTAAAGCCGAAATCTTTTGCTAATAAATGATAGTGTAAAACAATGCCATTTCTGTATAATGTTCATGAGCTCTTGAATTTTCTTTGGTAGCTAATAGCAGGGTTTAACTTTAGAATGAAAGAGTAAAATTAAAAGAGTAAAATTTCTATTATGTAGTGAAATGTGTTCATTTGATAGGTTTATGCTCTGTCAACTCATCCTTATGGGTGCCGCGTCATCCAGCGCATCCTTGAACACTGCATGCCAGAACAGACATCTCAAATACTTGATGAACTTCACCAGCATACTGAAAGATTAGTTCAAGATCAATATGGCAACTATGTAATTCAACATGTCTTAGAACATGGCACACCTGAAGACAAGAGCAAGATTGTCCATGAACTTCGAGGCAACATTCTTATTTTTAGCCAGCACAAATTTGCAAGGTACTGTTTCTTTAGGAAATTAGATTGTTATCAATTAAGGAGAAGATCATTCCAAAAAGCTTGCTTTTTGGTCTCTACCTATAACAAGTAAACATTGGATTTTTCCATTCACCAAAGTTTCAGCCTCTAAAGTGCTTGCTATGCCAAAGAAATTTGTGTTAAAAGAAGCCCAAAATTTGAAATTTGCAAAATGCAAATGGACCTTTTGTTTGAAGTTTTTTTCACGTTGTTAACCCATTGACTGCAGACAGAAGATCAGGTGTCAAGCTAAATAAAGCTAAGTAAATGAAGGACCAACAAAAAACCGTCAACAAAAAGAACTCAACCTGATGAGTAAAACTTATACGAAACAAGAAATTGAGAAATTGAATATTCAAAAATGAGTTATTGACGTCCGAGGAGAAAACAACCAAATACAACAGAATTTCTATGCTCACAAGAAACATTTATCGATTCCACAACATCCAATAACTTGATACACTTGACTAATTCAAAAACTATAAATACGTCCATTGATCTTCTGTCCATTGATCTTCTGTCCTTGTGTCCTCGAAAGCTTCGAAAAATGTCCAAACGATATGGTTTCATTCAACGTTGAAACAAAACGCATGTATTAAATTAATAAGTTCAAATTCTCTTGTGTTCATTCCATTCTTTTATTATAACAAGTAACATTTAAGAAAACAACTGAAAAAAAAAGTGAAAGGCATATGTAATAAACAATTATGAAACAAGAAATCAAATAATTATTACAGAGCAGTGAAAGAAAGGTGAAAGGTGTAAATCATATTTCAACTATGCTAAATTTGTGGTCACTTAACTTTTTCCCGAGCAGTTTTGTAGTAGCTGAGGACAACTCCAAAAAAAATTTATTTCAATGAAGCAAATAAACTAAACAAACTAACTCTGAAGGTTGCCATGAATTAAATGTGCAGAAATCCAGCGTGCAAGTTACTGTTTACAAATACAGGGAACCAAATGAAAGAAATGCGAAATGAAGTTCAATAACAATTGATTTTCATTCCAGCTGAGGTGAAGAAGCCTATTTAGAACCAAAAAAAGTTTAAAAAGTTAAAAATTTCAGACATGCCCCACTGTGACAGCATCTTCAAATTAATTTTCATGTGAGAACAAAAGCTAGAGTTTTTGCCACCAACTTTTTAGCCTTTTTATTGGCTGTATTCAAAACTTTTCAATGCATCGACTGTCCTGTTTTCACAACAGTCTCTTTTCTCTCTGATCTTCCATTTTGAGGGTCACTTAAAAATTGGTTTGTTTTTCTCCTCTCTGTTTTAAGTCCAAAAGAAGTTATTTCTCCATGTTAGCAATGAAAAGAAGATTTTCAAAGGTTTAAGATTTGATCTGCAATGCTCCATGAAAAACTGTGTTTCTAAGACCCCAAAGTTGTTAAAAAATACAGAAAGTCAATTCTGATTGGTTAATTTGACCTTCACAACAATACAACAAAAGGCAATTATCATCTTGTGCTTTTTACAGGCATTTGGGGTTGTTTTCACATGGCCAATTATTGCCAGCACAGGCACCAATGGGTTAATAGAGTGAAGAGAAGTGTCTTTTTTTATGCTTTTCGTTGGTGCAAAGTCAAATTATGTAGCATTGACTACGAATTCTCATTCAGCATTGAATGTAAATCGGAGTTTAAAGAATCTTAATAAGCCTTTGCCATTTTAAATGCCAACAAAATTATTTAAATTGTATTGTGGTCCTGAAAGTATGTATAATTATCTTTAGTAGTCTTACAGTGATTTCCTTTGTTTTGACACACTCTGAATAACAGAATGGATTAACTCTTGCCTGGAGACAAAAACAAGGTGTGGCTCGCTTGGGCCCTAAAATGATGTAAAAATGCACTATTTTGTCTGGGAGACAACTTGGTTAGCTATATTCGTAAACTGTGAGTACTTCTTAAAACTCATTTTTGTACTTTAATTTTCAGCAATGTTGTTGAAAAATGTGTAACCCACGCATCCCGTGCAGAAAGAGCCATGCTTATTGATGAAGTTTGCAGTAGTAGTGACAGGTGTGCTACTTGTGTTTGTTGTACCTATTGAGTCGTCTTATTAGTATTTCTCCTTAGAATGTCTAACTTGGAGTAATGCAGACAATAAGACAAATTCAAGTAATATACGCCATTGTCATGTCGTCGTCATGGCCTAAGGTAGAAATCAAGGCTGAGGTTAAGAATCTGTAGAGTAGTTGGTTTTTAAGTGAGATACAACTGGTGCAAGACTTAAGGTATTCCTGGAGGCTAAAATGACTTCTTACGATTATCCCATTTTTTTTACCAGCTCAAAGGTAATGACAACTGGAGTACACATACAAAATTTCTGGTGAAAAGGATTAAAACCTACTGAGATATAGCCGAACAAATTTTTGTTTCTAAGGAAAGCTTGTTTAGTGGGAAAATTAAGACACCATGCTGTGTCAAAAAAAGTTTCATGTTTCTCTGAAACTCCCTGAATATGGTCCCGTTGACAGCTCGTCGCAATAAAACCTTGTCATTTGATATTACCCTATTTGATCGTGACTGCTAAGTGTGAGATCGGGTAAATAGAGCTGGTTTTCTCTGATTTCCATTTAATGGCAGTCGGTTTTGCCAACATCTTCATGGGAAAGGTAGAATCACAAATGTTAAATCAAAGCACTCAAAAACCACTCACCTGGAAAAGATATTTTGACGATATATTCTCCATCTGGAATTAAACAAAGACAAAGTCATGCAGTTCTTTGAACAAGCAAATAGCCACCATCCCACTATCAAATTCACAGCTGAAGTTTCGGACTTGGAAACAACGTTCCTTGACACAAAAGTTTACAAAGGCGAAAGATTTGCACAACAGCCTAGACTAGACATTAAGCTACCTAAACATGTCAGTACATGCATTTCTTGAGTTGCCACCCACCAGGGGTCAAAATGGGCTTCATCAAGGGCGAAGCATTCAGACTTCTCCTAGTGAACTCCTTTGAAACAGCATTTTAAAATGCTGTTTCACAATTTAAAACAAATCTTATCGAAACGGGGTATCCTGAAACTCTCATTTCAACAACTCTTGAGGAGAGGAACATGCTGTACAACAGAAACGTGAACAAGACACGTGAATCTTGCCTTTTGTCACACAATGTCGCCCATCAGTACCTAACTTAAAGCAATTATGCAGAATTGGCATTTCATTCAACAACCATTGCTTACTAGAAGACTATTCAAAGATCCCCATGTTGTCTCGTACAAAAGTAGATCCCTGAAAGGATATACTAGTCAGAGCAAAGCTTTAACTGGCTATTACACATGGATCAGAGTTGTGCAGGCCTGTCACCCCATTGCTTTCTTTGTCTTTCCACCTGGGTTTAAGTAGCAAGAGTAAACATTTACTCCCAAAAATGACTCCCTCTCTCCTTGTTTGATTGTCCAGTCAGCTTCCCTCAACTTTTCAAAATTGAACGCGATTCTTGATTGTGAACCAGCCTTGTTAGCATTTGACAACTTCTCGTTCGTTTGTTGTGGTCGTTTGTTTTTTTGGTGTCATCACTCCAATTTGTTCTCTTTTTTTCAGTTTTAGTCTATGAGATTTTCTAGCAAGTTGAATGTCTAGCTCGCTTCAATTTAGGTAATTCCACGTGGATGATGGACTGATATTTTTGCTTGTCGTGCAATATTGTGATTGACCATCTTCGGAACTCCGAACTCCAGTGAGATTTTTGAAACACTTGGTGAATAAAGTTTTCATGACAAAATGTCCTGTAGTCAGCGTACAGTCAACTCAGCATGTTAGCTATGTCCTTTCAATTTTAAATGTGGTGCACCAATACACTGTTCCCTTGTGTTCAAAATGTCTTAAGGGCAGCAAAAAAGTGTTTTTCTTACCTGAAACTGTATAAACAAGGTTAAAATTGCTCAGAAAAAATTGCATAATATACATTATTTATTGCATAATTGGCCTTTCTAATCACATAATCTGCCCTGAAAATTTAGCATAATTTGCATTTTTTTCATTGCATCCTATCAGAAGGCCTGGTAAAGGAAAGAGGGGTAAAAAAACAGTGCCATTTTGGACGATATGGCGCTGGAAACTGTTATTGTCGGCTTTGACAAGATGGCTGCCATTAAACGATGGAAGGAGAGCTTTTCTTATGTGGAAGGGATATTCTTTGAGTTATATAGAAAGAAGACCGAGAGGGTTTCGACCATTTACATTTGAATATCAAATTTCAGGGCCAACTTCAGTTCTTACAAAATGATAATTGTTTTTTAAAGAAAATACATACCATAACGCTTTAGATGTGAAAATATGCCTAACTTTGGACCAGTATTTCGACTGATTTGATGCATATAGATATGGGTGAAATATATGCCAATTAGCCTCCAGGAATACCTTGAATACACAAAGCACTTGTTTGTGAAAGCAATAATTTAATACAATACTACAAGGTGTGTGAAAGAGAAGTTTAAGTGTAGTGAAAGTGGTGAGACACGGGCTTTGTCAGCCACCAGCAATTTGCAAAATGGCTAGAGCTAAATGGTTGGCATTTTGAGCTTCAAACTGAGTTGACTAGTTTACTGTACTGTTTATCTTGCCCATTTACAGTTTTATTTTAAAATGTTGACTACTGTGAAATTGTGATATTTGATACAATCTTCTGATTTTGTAGTGCCTTGTATACCATGATGAAAGATCAGTTTGCAAATTATGTCATCCAGAAGATGATTGATGTGGCTGAACCCCCTCAACGCAAACTCTTGATGCACAGGATTCGACCTCATGTTGCTACACTGCGCAAGTATACATATGGAAAACACATTTTGGCAAAGTTAGAAAAATATTACATGACCATGAAGCCTACACCTGATTTTCTCCCTTTGACCAATGGTCCTTTACTTTAGAAACATTTCATATCCCAATCATATGATTTTCAAATATTATCAAACTATTTTGAACAGATGTTTTAAAATATCATTCTTAAAACATGAATCTTAAAGCTGAGTTTTGAACAAGATTTACTTTCTATTGATTCAATCGAGCCTAGTTTTCATCCTTGTATGTAAAATATGCAGCTTGTATTATCCTCCTGTCTAGTGAATTGTTGATTTTTTTAGTGCCTTATACCATGCTTTAAGTATGCTTGTTGGTTCTTACTGGCAAGTTTCCAAATTCAAAAATTGTCTGATTCAAGCTTGTATTTTATCTTTTCAATGAACTGGCTGTAAAAGAGAACAGCCACACTCAGAAAATTAAATTGCATACTATTTGCACTCGTAGTATAAGTTACAAATTTATTGTGTATGTTTGTTGAACAATGATCATAGTCCCAACGGAAGGAAGAGATTTTTGGATATGTAATAGTTGCACATACATGTACTCAACTGAACAAAGTGTAAAACAGAAACAAAAACAAATGCTGATCATATATGAAGAACGAAGACATCTTGATATTCTTATTATCCTATTTGGGGTTTTTAGGAGTTGTAAACGTTTATCAATTCAATATTGTTGTAATAATGCAGTGGACGTTTTACTATGAAACATGACCCTTCAAGAAGAAATGAATTATGTATAATAATAGTAAGTGTACAATTGTACCATATGTACAGGAGATGGCTTATTAGTAGGGATATATAAGGACTGTTAATCTGTTACCTGTAAATTGTAATCCTTTTGAATAAGCTTACAAACATTCTTATGGTTGGTGAATTTGAATCTGAAAATTAGCCTGTGCTTGATAACTCAAAGTTGTTCAATCTCACGTATTTGTTTCCTGAACAATAAGTTAGCTCAATAGAGACCTCTCTCAATACAAAAGAGTAGTGGACTGGGAGCAAGTCCATGTGATACTGATTTTTGAAACCAACTCGCTGCATTTGAAGAGATCTTCCAAATTTGCCTTGTCTGGTAAGCTACAGTGTAACTCCAGCAAGAGAGAGTCAGTTAAATCGATTCCTTTTCACTTCAATTGTTTGGTTATAGGAAGGTTATAAAAATTGCTTGCTCAAATATTGCTTTCTGTAGCAAACACTATTAGCGTAAAGGATAAAAGATACAGTTGAACGTGACTATTAGGGTGACAAATAGTAACCACAACATTGTTGATGAGAAAGGTGGAAAGAGTTGTCAAATAAAGAGAGATCTGCTTAGTACTCGCAAGTTAATATTTTTCCAACCTTCTAATAGTTGCAACTGATCGCTACTAAAGTAGCCGGTTCTTGCTCGATAATTAAGAACAAGAACTGTAAATGTTTCGAGCAAAAAAATCTCTTAGTCATGCCAGTTCGGCGATGGATAGTAAGGGGTAAATGTCTTAACTGTTCTATTGAATGAGTGAGAGCTGCAACTTAACGAGATGTTAAGCATTGCTTGATAACCAACCGTGTTTTAAGAACATTCAAGTTTCTATGTTTTGTACGTATGTTGTTAAATATTTGGATTTAATTCAGTCCACGTGAATGACCCGAGCTTCTATATATTTGATTCAAAACATTGTAACAAATTTAAACTATAAAGAAATAATTTTTCAAGTTATTAGATGTATACCTTTGGCCACTTTATGAAATTCCTGTACATTTTGTACATTTGTAAATGACCATCCTTGAATACAGTGTATTACTTTGTAACCAACATACTGTATAAAGAACCTGCAAATACTTGTTACACTGACGATCGTAAAGGGCAAGTCCTTCTTATGTGGGTTTTATTTTTTCAACTATCTGGTAATATTGATTTTCTTTAGTTTCCTTTTGGTTCTCCACAAAATAAGGACTTGTCCTTGTGACTTGCTGGGGAGGGCAGTTTTCCTTTGGTAAATAGTTCGTTCCACTGTTCCGATGTATCCAGGAATAGACTAACAATAAAAAAAATTGAGATATGTTATATAGTATGGATTGTGTATCATGTTAATCACAAGCATGTGGAACTTACTGCCGTTTTAGGTTTTAATGTAATTTTAACAGGCTCGTTTTTCCTGAGCCTTCTAGGTGTTATGATGCAGAAGGGTTTGTGTTTTGTATTTTATTGTGTAATACTGATAGTGCCGCCTTGTACAATGTGTGCGGTTGTGTAGACGATTGTAAATGATGTAAAGAAAGTAGACTTTTGAATTGCTGTATTAAAGGTAAAGGTGGTTGCACAAATAAATCGTTGTTTATTAGTGTGGGTTGACATGTCATACGCTGATAACGGCTACAAGATGTGATAGAAGGGTATTCTGCAATGCAAATGAATATTCGAAAGATCTGATTGAACTGAGGCCTGAACGGGATTCGAACCCATGACCTCTGCGATACCGGTGCAGTGCGCCAGCATCATCGATTTCAGGCCGTCGTGCTCGTTTAAGATTTTTTTCACAACAGCTGGCCACTCGCACTGTGTCTTCCGCCCTGGAAAAGATTCAGTAAAGCAAGAAGCTTTATGAGCGGTGCGGCATAGCAATGAACGGGCGCAGGAATTTGCGGTATTCGGTTGCTTAGCACGCAAGTCAACAAGCCCGCAGTGTTCAAGCCATACAGAGGTTCAACATATTTAAAGATACAATTCGATCTAAATACAAAATAAATCAACTACGTTAGCGCTAGCTAACAACATAACTTCAACGTATACAACTTGCAGAAAACTAATAAAAATCATGATAAACTGTATGCAACTCACTTTTTATGTTGCCCCTGTACGGCGTTTACTGTTGTACTGATTTCGTTCTGATTTCAGCTGTTCATAAACACTAATCTGTTCATAACTGGTTAGCACGGAGTTTTGTGATCAACTGAATTAAGTATGGGTTATTGACCAAGCGTGAGGTCAAGATGGCTGGATATTGGCCAAGTTCTTTTTTTGCGTGTTTATGGA
>OMLO01001417.1_pt1 | contig 18469 bp, 12 predicted proteins | sample 1674811 | NCBI WGS metagenome assembly OMLO01 (sample SAMN06265003, study PRJEB25207) | coral metagenome | isolation source: Coral host | place: Mexico:La Bocana,Puerto Morelos, Mexico | collected 2008-11-13 | reverse complement strand
CTAATAAACCAAACTAATTTTTAGGATCGCTAACTGTTAATTATTCCACGAGTTTGACCATAGGTATTCTTTGATTCACCTGAGTACCTCTAAATGACACCATCGACCACATCATTGAAGAAATCTATACGCACAATTAATTAATCAAACTCAGCTCTAGACCTCTCTTCTAGCGCCTTCCATGCAACGTCACTTAAAGCAAAGTGTTAACCAAATCGATGGATTCCCTTATTTCCTGTCCTCGACAACATCTTCATGGCTAAATAGGTATCAGATGGGTGATGAATGTTTCTCGAAAAACAAACAAGATGAACCGATGATCTGCTTGAAAATTACCATCCTAGTATTGTTTTCGCTGCCGAGGAAAATCTCGACCATTTTCTTGATACTGCTTTCACTTATGACCGACAAAAAGCTCGATTCCAAAGTCTACAAGAAACCGGGAAAACTACCTATGCATCGGATGCCAGAAATTCCTACAAAATGGAAAAGAGATGGCACCACTGGCGTCCTCCACAGGACCAAGCGTATCTCTTCTGATTTTAACAGCAAAATCAAAACAATTGTAAAAAGGTTTTTTAATGCTGGTTACCCTAAGCGCTTTTTAATTTTTGCCTAACAGTGAACAGTTTCCTTATTGGTTCGCCTGTAGAAGATGTTTTAACTCCTAGTTTCCTCTTTGAAAAACGCAAAAAAAGTTTTTTATTAGGCTCCTTTACTGTATTAAGAACGAAGAACTTAGTACTGAAAATTTTTAATCCCAAACTAAACAACCTCTCCAATTTTTAATAATTAATTATCCTGTGGCAAACAAGAGAAATCAAAAGCCTTTTCAATCTAAAAGACAAAAACATTCACAGACCATTCGCAGTCTAGGGAGGGACAGTTCTTGCGGTGACAGCTACATGATTGGTGAGACCGCCAGAAATATGCAGGTGCAATTTGATCAACATACTAACGGACGTAGCGACTGCCTGCCATCTAAGTCAATGTGGAAAAAAACATATTAATAAAAAGTAAAAACGAAAGGAGAGTGAACTTTTTACCTGTTCAATCATGTGTCTGTACAGACTAAGGCAAATATCAGCTTGCAGAGACAGTGGAAGACCTTCGAACAACGACCTGGCATCGACCCCTTTGTTCCGCACCCAAAGATATTCGTAGTAGCTGAAAAAAAAGGAGTTGGCATTTAAGGGTACAAAGCATATCTCAAAAAAGAAATTGATGTTAAATAGTATTACCCACTGACAGAACGGTTAACGGACAATCTGATTTACTATACAAAGGGATGGTCTTATTGTCGATAGACGAGACCAAGAGCTATTCAATCCTTGAAGACAAAAAAACCTCAGAAAGATCGATTACATCGGTCAATCGGCTGATCGAGTTATACAAAACATCGCAGTGGGTTTTTATCGACTTTGACAGAGACCCAGGCGAGCTTGCCGTTTCATGATAGTTAGTTACTGCGTTAGTCTTGTTGACCCAATGGTGGGAAACACTCCGGACCAAGCCATCCTAATTCAAGGGTAATACTCCTTTCATAGTCTCTCTCCACTCAGGTGCTGAAGGGAGTGCAAAAGGCGGGTATAAATCCCATTTCCCAGTCTATGTTCTCCCAAATCCCAGTCCTATTCCATCAGGTCTGGTTGTGGTCCTCAGCTCCAATGATCCAAGGAAACCATGGGCAAATCCAAAGTTCCCATTTTACTCGTTTAGGCTTCTCTAATAAATTTATGATCAAAGTTATCGAAAGTCATTACAGACATACCTTACAATACGGGCCGTTAGTTTGTCAGATATTTCTTGTTCCTAAAAATGAAAACAAAAAAGCAAAGTCAAGTTATAATACACTAGTTAAAGCTAAACATGAATTAAATGCTGTTTAAAGCAAAGAGTAGAAAAGTCTTAAAACACGCCTAAGCTTTGGAATTATATCAACTGTAGTCACCAGGATCCAACGCACTTAACTGCAGGTTGCGCTAGAGAGAAAGACATTTACTATCTTTAAAGGGACGAATTGTCTTTCATTGCCGCTTACCTTTAAGAAAGTCTTGATAGCGCCAAGTCTTTCTTGGTAACGAGCCCGCTGTGCATCAGCGTTAGCCAGACCGGCAGCAACACTGGCAATGATGTAACCGTAGAAGACGATACCAATGATCATACAAATCAATGCAAATGCCATCTGTCAATCAGTAAAATTTATTTGTCAACTAATTAATGGATTTTATTATTTATGCCAACCAAACAATGCTGCAAAAAGTCAGTCAATCAATCAATCAATCGATAAAGCAAGGAGGCAAGCCGATAACTCTTGCCATAACCTTTCTTATTCTGGATATCACAAGAAGCGAAACTAATAATTAATTTAGTATACATTAATTTTTTAATTTAGAAAGTAACACATCGCCACTGGGGCTTTTCAGTGTTATAATTATAATTAATTAAATATAGAAGTATACAATTACAGAATTACATAACGAAACTATACATTTAGAAACTATACATTAAGCAAAACAAAACAAAAAAAGTATAAAAGTCATGTTTTTGCTTCTTCAATGACGGTAAGCATGACAAAGAGCAAGAACTTGACATGATTACCGCTGACTTTGAGTGTCCTTGACGTGGTTATTGTATAATCTGCAGTTAAATGACGTCACAGGCGCAGATTTTGAAAATTCACTGTACGCTTTCAGCCAATCAGAAAAAAAATAGTGAGTTTATTGTATGATAATACCTTAAAACTGTTTCCTCGTTAGACTGCGGGCAGTCTGCTTACCTCAGAAATCGTGCATACGAACGAAAACCATGTCAAAGTGTGAGCACGACTGTTAGCGTGACATGCAAGCGGCGGCAGCCTCGAGTAGCGCGGGCGTCGGAAGACGAGGAAAAAAAAATTCCACGAGCACCCACGCCCTTATCATATGGAAGCTCCATTCCCGAACCTTTCATAAGGCATTTGTGGAGCTATACGCCGAGGGAACAATGGTAACTGCTCTTATCACTGCATCACAACGAGCTTAGCAATATGTCCCAATTGGGAAGAGGAAATAAAGCTGTTGCGTAGATTCTCTTTCATTTTACAAGTGGTAAACTTAGAGCATCGAATGACTGACGTACTTACTTCGGTCGTGGTATGTGCATAAACGTCCCCGTATCCAACGGAGGCTGAGGTAGTCGCAGCCCAGTAAAGACTAGTAATGTACTGATTGCCAAATGTTGAATTTCCTGCCAACAAAATGTAAAATGATATTTCAATTCCCATAGGATTTGTACTTTCTTTTTCTGAGGAATTCAACAATGCAAAACCCAATAAGTTACTTTTAATCGGGAAGAAGTCTGCATAAGGCCATTCTTCCCTTTCAGTTTGACTTTCAATTTAGGTTTAAAGTCGGTGCCAGTTAGCCAAGCATTAAAAGAGCAAGCTATATTTATAAAGGATTAAATGCGACATTTGATTACGAGTTCAAAGTACCTAGGCCACGTTCTTCCTCCTCAGCCCAAGAATCCTCTGAGCAGAGGTGAGTGCCATCTTCGAGTCCTTTACAAGCGAGTAGAAACCAGCCGCATGCTATACAATGAGTAAAGGTTGTCATGTACAGAGCAAACTTAAGCCGCCTATGGGAATTTGAAAAGATACGAATATTGTCAGTGTATCGCAACTTTAGAGAGTTCTAGGGATTAAGATGTCTTCGTGTTTGTTTTTATTCTATTTTTTCATCATGTTGATTCATGATGTATTGTTTAGTTACAGATTCATGAAGGCTAGTGGAATCGACTCAAAATTCAACAATTTTATTTTCTGTTTGAAGACTTCTACCTACTCCAACAGGCTTATATTTTTCGCCATTGAATCTGTCATGAAACAGAAGAACTGTTGCTGAAAAAGACACAAGGAAATACATTAGATAGATTAAACCAATGACAGGATACCTCACTGACAGAGATCAAAATAAGAATACTATTGCTGCGATTTTTTGCGGCAGGTTTTACAGTATAGGGAAAGTCTGCGTTAGGCCAAATGATCCATACAGGCAGATTATTACTAGGCTCACTAAAAATTGACACTTTTTTGTTTTTGCCTACAGAAAGCTAGTACATTAGTCAATCGCCAAAATTTCAGCTTCTAATGCGCAACGCCGCCATCTTGGAGTAACAGCTGGACGATGTTATATCATAGAACTCAGCGTTAGGTTTGGCAGAGGGTTGAGATGGAGTTGCCAAAAAAGCATGGCCAGGAAAACTCAAACAGAAACTAATAAACGACAAGCAGAAAGAAAACATGCATTTAAATCTTGTTGCTGACCTCCCAAACCAAAGCCAAACTTAGCGCTCAGCTCTTTGACGTCATGCATACATTCTGCCAAGTTGTTTTTCGATTTTCGTGCTACTTTAGAAAACGATTTCGTAGTGTTTGGAAGTTCTTGAGAAGCTGACATTGTGGTGAGTGACCGATCATTGTACTAGCTTCCAGTTGGCGAAAATAAATTTTTGACTGAACTTCTTCTTTAAACGACCAGGAGGATGGAATGTTAGTCCATCGCAGGGATCCCCCTAGCTTTAAATTTGACTGATTTATATACCTATGTTTAGAAACACACTGGGAGAATGAAGTGTCTTGCCCAAGAACACAACACAATGTCCACGACCAAGGCTAGAACTCTGACCGCTCGATCTGAAGTTTAGCTTGCAAACCATTTGGCTACCTCGCCTCTACAGGTTATAGTGTAGTTAAGCAACTGACTAACTGAATTTCAGGTTGATTTGCATGTTCAGCCGCGTGTAACAACGAATTAATATACGGTCGGTAATTGAGAAATAGCCTCGACCAGGCGAGGTGGGAAAAATAGGTCATGTGAATTAAGTTCTAATAGTAAAAATTCATCATGTAACGACATTCGAAGCCAAGGCTTGAACCGTCGTAAATAAGCGTAAGCAACAAGACAGTGAATCAAAGGGATCTAACGACTCAGGAACACAAACTGTAAGTTTCGAATTCGCTTGTCGCTTTGACTGAAAATGTGTATAGTCATTTATCTCGTAATTATTTAAATTTAAGTTGACTACCATGTAACCACGGACGCAACGAACCGTGTAAACTCTAGTTCAAATATATCTCACAACTTTGATCCGTGATGGGCTAATCGTCAAAATAACTAGCACCTTCAACCATAGGAGCGAAACACAGGCTAAAGTTTCTTTTGCCAAATGTCTCCTCTGTGGGTTATTTTAACAACAATTATCCTTCTTGTAGATGTGCCTGCGCCAAATTCATATTCCGATTTGTGAGTTATTTGTGTAACTTACCACTTTGTACATATATAAACATCTATTAAGGCGAGCCAACGATAGAATGCGAAGAACGCCTGCGACACAAAAGAAATTGAAGTTTAAGGTTTTTTTTTCATCGCAGAAAATAGCACTTATACAGGAAAAAATATTAGAGCTTACCAAGGTTGTCTGGCCAAATGGCTAAAACAATGATGTCAGTAGGAAATGAGCAGAACAGGTCCACCAGAAAATTCGTCCTACAAAAAAAAGCATTCTTGTATCATTTATTTATTTATTACACGATAATTTTCTTTTATTAACTGGGTTGATAATGTGAAGAGATTCGAAAGCTGACGTTCGCTCCGACGAAGGGCTAACGCTCGAAACATCAGCTTTCGAATCTCTTTACGGGGGCGAATTCACATTATCAACCCAGTTGATAAAACCAAATACTCCACACCGATGAAGCAACACAGTTTCTTTATAAATTTACCCCTCTATTTATATGTTTATTTATTAGTTCCTTTTTTCCCGAGTCAACAGCGACTGACTTGTGCCCAGTTGTTTCTGATTTTTTTTTGTCAATTAAAGGTGTGCGGACTCGTTCACATCTCTCTCGCAAAATAAAAGGGCGCCTGGAGACCTCCTCACACTCATTTTCTCTTCACACTACAGAGATCTGTGCAAGGCCGTCTGATTAGTTGCCAATTACTTGCGCGCAAAAATTAAAAATAATTGACTTAAAACCGATTACGATTACGATTAAACACTGCAAATTGCACATTGTAGAATGTTTTGTCCTACTCTGAGGCGCTCACCCCTATGGGAAAAAAGGCATTTGTTCGTTCATTTCATTTTTGAGTTTCATAAATTAATCCGAGTGCGTGTTACCTGGTTTGGCACATTTTAAGCCATAAGGTGACGAATAAATATATATAGAAATAAAAAGGTTTTGGCGAGCTTCGAGTAATTTTGATTTATTCTGCTTTAAAGATGTCCGCTAGTCGGAAAGGCCTCTAGGCCATTGTCGAGTTGTCTTGTGCCCTTGTCGTAAAACGAGTCTTCGTGCAAAGTCTTTCACATGAAGGTGAGTTTAATATAAATGAAATTGAATCTGTAGGGGAGACGCATTGTGAATGGTTTCGCACGGAGACTAGTTTTGGCACAGGGACAAAAGGCAACTCGGAATTAGCCTACATCCAAACTCGATGAGAGCATTTCTTTCATTACGTATGACGAACAAATAAACAAACAAACAAGCGTGCAGAAATACAAACAAAAATCAAGAGCATAATTACCTGAGATAATGTCGTGCCGTAAAGAGTGGATGTGTGACGAGAACATTGTTTTCGTTGTAAAACGCGAGGTGAAACTTGATGTACCTAAGGTGAAATAAGAGAGAATAAGTAGTAACTAGAATATAGAATATGATAGGCACCTTATGACTGATTGGCTATCCGATGTGAATTTAATGATTATGCAATAGATTTTGTTGTCTGTTTTGTGTTGTTCTCGATCATTTCCGCGCAGAGTACGATTCTACAATAACTGCAGAGAATTTCGCCCGCTTATTGGCTAAGTTTCATGAGCAAACAGACACATTATTTACAACTTGTGCGATAATTTATTACAAAAACAAATTGACGTCGGTTTTTATGCGTCTGCCCTGTTATCAGTTGACAATGAGTTTCGTCATAACATTGTCAACGTAGTTTGAGGATCCACAGCTACTTTGTAAATGCTATCACGAAATTCGTCACCCATAAGAGAGGCATGAAAAACTGAGGTCTATTTGTTAAGTGAATGCAGATATCTATACAGAATCACTACTCTTAACGAGATCATCAAGGGACATTGATAAATGAAGGGATAGATACAAACATTGTAGATATGAGATTACCTTATTTTACAATATAAAATTGTTCTGCGTTACGCGTATGCTGGTATGAAATGAAACTTTTTTCGAGGCTCTGAAGACACAAGGTCAAAAATGATTTGTTTCAAAAAGATAAAACGTGGATTAAAACTGGCGTTTCCTCAGCGATGGAAAGAACTCCCGAGTAATGAAATCTGAGCATGTTCAACACTTACATATCCACCAAGCAAACGACGTCAAAACAGTAATTCAGGATCCATAGTTTGAGTGTAGTGTGTAAAAAAGCTGCCTGTAAGGTGAGTGTGAAGGGAAATAACCCGACAACAACAAGCGATACACCATGCCATATCACGAAGAACGAACTATCAGGCAAGATGGTACGTCTGTAAATGAAAAGATAAATACTAAATAAAGGTGCTGAAAGACTTTTTTTTGACAGCAAACATTCCACAACCTTTATGATTTTGATTTTAAGTCCTTCTGGCCAAGAGTGCTCTAGTCATATTCCACTGTGGGAATGTTCTCAAGTAAGCCTTTTCAAGGTTGTACTTAATTGGAATTAAAAGTTTCACTTGACGTGCGTGGTATGGAATGATTTTCAACAAGAGCTAACTCAAAAGTCGATGCTACGTCTGTTTTTCAACTGTTGAGTTCCTACCTCATTAGTAGCCAGGAGAGCACACGTAGGAGAGGATGGAGATCATGGTATGGTTTGTCTAGATCTTCTTTCAAATCCTCCATAACGGACATCAGACCTGTCTTGATAAAACTGAATTTGCCAAAATGAAAAGGAGAACGTTCATGTTTGATATGCATCAATTTAAACTGAGCTGAAACAAGAAAGCCAATAACTACTTTCAAGTATTTGGTAGATCAATTGCACAGGACAAGGCTTTCTCCTCGATAGGGATTATTTCAGCTGGAAAATGCGCATAAAGCTTGTTTTGATCCTTTCAAATTATACGTGCAATGAAATAAATCAAGAACACTCAGCCAAACCCTTTGTCAAGCGAAAATCGCCTTATCCAGGCAACCGTTGGAATACTAGATACGGATACTAAGGCTTGGTTCACACTAGCGACGGAAGCGACGGAAGCGGTGTCGGAATCGGTAGAAAGTTTTGATCTAGTGTGAAGCGGCACGACGGAAGCGACGGAAGCAGAAGCGGAATCTGAAGAAAAATGAACTCTTCTGATCCTTCTGACTCCGATTCCGTGGAGCTTCCGACTTCGCTTCCGATTCCGCTTTTTGATTTACACTAGATCTTAAGTCTCCTTGCGCTTCCGATTCCGATTTCGCTTCCAGTTCCGTCGCTAGTGTGAACCAGCCCTGAGTCACGTGTGTGACTTATCAAAACGTGCCCAATGTTTTCTTTTTTTTTTTTTAACTTTTTTGCCTTAAAATCCAGGGGCTCAATTCAAGAAGTTGTCTTAAGTTAAGATGTATCCTAAGCTTCGCTTTTTGATTCGAACAATACTCCAAGATCCTTGTGTATCTAGCGCCACGATATGGGATTTTTCCTTAAATGTATACTGGAATGATCTTACACTAGCATGAAGCAAGAGTTTTTTTTTGGCTCTTCCTGATGGTAACTTAAACTGAGTGGCGTACGTGTCGTTTTGAGGTTTTTTGAGCATTATTTGTTTCTTTAATTCTAGGTATAATGCAAAACATTTCGAGCGTAAATGCAACTGTACATGTACCTAATTTCAGGGAACACGCGTCGACTCTTTGTCTTCATAGATTTCTGAAACGTTTTGGCTGAACTGGACGTAGCTGATTCTTGTGCGCATCTAATGGAAAGTCGTCTTACAGCAGCCGTTGCTGAAGTGAGAGGTGCTTCCTTCATATTCTTGAGATGTTGATTATCAACTCCAAATTCATAAATTTGCCTGAAACGTCGAGATAATCAGCTCAATTGGATCTAGTTAATGCTGATTCTTTTTGATTTGAAAGACTGCTTGATAAAACATTTCTCGGGCGGTCGAGCTAGTGAGGAGTTGTGTTTTATTTGTTTATAATAGTAGCTATAAATAGTATTATAAAAACAGTATCCCTTAAAATTCTAACCTAAAAATCTAATTTACGACCTTGCTCGCCATGAGTCCTCCATAGGTCAGTGGTTAGATTGTCCAACTGGTATTCTGGGTTCAACTCCGTTTAAGGAACTCAGAAATTTATTTTTCTAAGTAATTTGACTTGAGAACGCTTCTACATTGAGCAATATTATTATTAATTTTAAAATAATAGTAATAATAATAATAATAATAGATTTACACATAAAATGTGATAATCAAATATAAAGTAGAAATTCAATATTGAACGAATATTATGCGCTTTAATCCTAAAATCTCGCTAGTTCCTTATGAATTTCAAAATCAGTATCTCTAATGTTCAGTGCAACTCTTCATGTACAAAGTGAGCTTGTCAAGCATAGCAGCGCAGACGAATGAGGATGAATGAGACTTTGGCGCGAATCCATGACATTGTAATGCTGTAATCTTCTCCCTTCTTGGTTGATAGCAGTTTGGACAGTCTATTATGATAATTCTTGTATGTACCGGTGGTACCAAATACCAATGGTGTAAGGGAGCCTGGTTCGCCTTCTTGCACGTGTCTTCTCTTCTCACTCTAATGCTTGCGGTGGATTGGTTTTGTGGTGAGGCCTCTATAAGACTCTGCATTTGAAAGGCAGAACCTTTCCGCTCCCAGAAGCCACGAGCATGGATGTCGAGCCAGGCATAGTACACTCCTACAGTTTCAAAGCCTATCTACGAGTCTGAGGTCGCGCAAGCGTGTTGGGACGTGCGAGTATAAGCAGACCACGTCACAGTCAAGGTAACCGGGTGGATGCTCTTTTCGTGGTTATGCTGCTAAGAAAGTTTGGGCTGTGGAAATAAGTTGTCTGTCGCGTGATAACCGTCAAAGGAAGGACGAAGAAAAGACTGGGAAGTACGACCCTTTGCTGTGGTAACTGAGGCAGCAATACCCCGCATACCAACTCCTTACAATATCAAAAATTGACTAACGATGCTAAATTAAAATCAATAAATACACAAGATTTTGTATAGTCTACATTACTAATCCCTGGTTCCGGTCCCCACTTTGCCTTACATTCGTCTTTGCTTAAACAACTTTTTACTGTAGTGCATGGACTCCTTCGACTAATTATAGCATATTCTAAACGCCAAACAAACAGACCTCGCCATAATCGGGAAGTTCGCCAGCACCTCGTCCAGAGCAGGCTTGGTTAACATGAGAATCTCACAGTAGGTTTTTGCTTTGACTGTAGCCAAACGGTTTTCTCCGAAGATAAGTCCGTTCTAGAGAAATAAACAGAACAAAAATCAGTGTAAAATTTGACTTTATCTTTGGAACCTATTTCCGTAGGTACTTTCATTGAAGAACTGAATAAGGCAGTTCCAACCAAAAATGCAGAGCAAAATTGAATTTTATGTGCTAACCCCCAATATAAGCTCTAGAGGTTTTTACAGCAAATGTATGTAAATTAAAAAAAAATGATATAAACAAAAAAAACAGCTGGGGGCAACTACGCCATGCTACAGTTGAGTGATTAAATAATTTTTTACCTCGCCAAAGTAAGCCCCAGGGCCCAAAGTGGCTACCACAGTGATTTCATCATCTCCAATGACTTCAACCTGACCTCTTCTGACACAGTACATCTCCCGACCCATGTCTCGAGCGTAAATGATGTAGTCACCTGAAATTAAGACGGTTTGGAAGCAGATATTGAAATACATGCGTATATATAGCACTTTTCTCTGAAAAAGGGATAAACTGACCTGGAGAGAAAAGATATGAAGTAGTTTTCAGGGACAACTGACGTAGAAAACCGGCATCTGTCTCCATAAAGATAGGCACCTAAACATAGATAAGGTAAATACTTGTCAATTCTTTGATTTTGCCGCCAGCTAGGAAAAGATAGTTTATTTTAAAATGAGAGTCGATTTACATCCTAACTCAAATTTTAGCTCGCTAGGGTAATAAGAATGCGGCGAGGCCGTGTAAACAACCGCCGAAGCCGTGAGGAACCAGGGGAGAGAGACAACTGGGAAACCGCCTGCCCGACATTTTTTGAGAGTCCCCTACGCTGGCCTACGGGTATTGCTATTGGATTTGAAAGCTAACACGTCAATCAAAATTTTTGTTTATCTCCCAAGGGGCAGCTCCAAGGAACCAACACTGACTAGAAGGCAGGTTTTTCGCTCGGAAATAGAAAATGGACTAAAGGACGTCGTCCAAAGCGTTATAGCGCCTGAAAATTCTTCGCGAAATTGTTATTTCTCAAACATGAGCAAGAAGCAGCCGTAAACAATTTGCTTCATGAGAGAGATGTCATAGCCGTTTGTCAAAAGCATGATTTTTTTACCGTATTTGCGCTCGCCCGACATTAATTATTGTCTATGAGAACCAGTATCATTGTTATTTCGCCGTTAAGAAATTGTCGTCGGGTGTTTTATGTCCCTTGCCTATTTGAGGACTTCGATGGAGCGACGAAAGGATCGCTGGCAATAGACGCTTGTAAGTGCTTCTTCATCAGAAACTTCAATTTCGGCTCGCTTCCCCTTCTGCAGGCTCGAGTAGGTAAAATTACACAGCACAAAAGAGTTTCTTATTTTACGTGCATAGGCATGGGATACACGATCAGATAACGTGTCTGAATTTTTGTTTGATTTTTAGACCGAAGTACCATTTTGAAATCCTTCACGCATAGAGACTGAAAAAGGCTTAACGTGGAAATGTACGCACGACAACAAAGTCCACAGTTATTTCTCTCGATTTCTCCCCTAACAGGCTTCTCTGGGTGTTTGGATACCTGATGTTAATTACCATCGATTTTTTTTTTAGGCATGTCCAGGATTGAACGCAGTAATTCTAAAGAGCATGGACAAGATCTACGAAATTTATTCATTTGGTTGCAAGGAAGGCCCTTCCTAAGTTATAAAAATTGCGAATATTAGGAAATTTACAAAAAACTGCAAAATTTACTGTCAATCGGAAGACCATTAACTTAATCTACGAAATTTGTATAGAGGGTTAAAGGAAGGCCCCTCCAAAGTCAAGAAAATTGAGAAATTTAGAAAATTTTTCAAAGCTGCGAAATGTACTGTAATTCCTAAGACCATCAAGAAAACGTACGAAATTTATTCACAGGGTTGCAAGGAAGGCCCCTCCAAAGTAACGAAAATTGCGAAATTTTACAAAATTTCTTAAACTTACTGAAATTACTGTAGTTCGCAAGACCATCGACAAAATCTAAGAAATTTTATTATAGTGTTGCAAGTAAGGCCCCTCCAAAGTTACGAAAATTACGAATTCTACGAAATACACGGAAACTGCGAAATTTACGAGATTTACGAGAATTCGTTACGACATCCAAAATATCAATGAAATTTTTCAAAGGGCTACATGAAATTTCCAATGAAAATTACTCAAACTGCCTTATTTGTGAGAGTGTGCAAAAGCATCTACTGTTTTTCTTGTTTGAGCCTCGGTTTCTCCTTAATTTTGGCTGGATCAAGGACTTTAGGCTGCAACTGTACGCTGGTAGTGGAAATGTCATATGTCGTTTCACTGGCAACATCACATAGCAAGCCTCATTCTGGACCTGAGCTCCAGAAGTGACAGCTCCTACAAAAAGAAGTTGAGCCAAGATCATGTTCTTCTTATCATTGCTCTAAGCCCAGTCCATGGACTTTCTTCCGTGATCTGCACCCACTATGTGAATTTCGTCTCTGACAATAAAATTCGGTCCATGATGAGAGAGACAGAGAGAAAGTTCTTCAATGTTCCAAATTCTCATGTTTTACAGGCTTTCTTATTGTTACATACTGGTCGATACTTTCGCCACTTTCTTAGGCTCTTGAGAAGAATTTGTATTTCTCGTAGCTGAAATTTTTCTTTGGTTCACAGTGTTCCTCAAATTACAAAAGCGACTATTCCATTGTCTCGTCATCACCCTCTTCATCTCAGTAGAGAGTATCGGAACACATCGATAGCATCGTTGCCGATACTCGGGGCTAGGTAGGGCTAGATAGCGATCCTACCTGAGAGCGTTTTAAAATAAGAAGCTCGCTTGTAGAATGAGTGCTTTGATATGTTAATCTGTGTAGAACAACCGCTTTGAGAACGAAACATTGCAGTTTGTTATCACTTGTGGTGTTACGTTAATAAATTCTGCTTTCGTGACGTTTCCCGAAACTCGCTTGGATAGGAATGAGGTTACTTGTTCAACGTATACTTTGATACTGATTAAAACAAATAAAAAGGATTAAAACAAACTTAAGCAATTTAAAGAGATGTTGCAATAAGGTTTAAATGAATTTTAAAAGTTTAAATAAAAGAAAAACAAGATTAAATAAAAAAATTAAACTAGTATCGAATAGATTTAAATAGTTTAGGGATTTGTTTAAAATTTAAATATATTTTGGACATGAAATTTTAATTTAAACGAAAATAATGTTAAATCAAATATAAATCAACAAGGATTAAATATTGCCAAGAGCCATGGGCTGCTGATATTGTTACATATGGGCATGCGTACTTGTCATTTTGTGTTATGTTGATTGCCAAAAATGCTAACTTTAAAACGTCACGTGCTGCCACTTGTAGGTAAAATGCAAATTTCGTAATGACTTGACAAAAAAATCGTGAAGTTAGCGAAAAATCGCAAATTTAAGTAAAATCCGCAAGCCCGCGTTTGCTGATGGATTAATATTAAGTTCCAAATTTTGGAAAAATGCGCCGAAAAATCGTGGAGGCAGAGAATTTTTGTAAATCTTGTAGAGTTTAACAAAAAATCGCAAAATCATTTAAATTTAAAGCTCAAGCGAAAAATCGTAAAATTTTTGAAATTAGTAACTGCGTTCAATCTTGGTCATAAGTGGACTTTTTGGCATTAATTTCTCCATTTCCAAACACCTCTAAGTTCGTCAAAAATACTCTGCGCTACAATTCCCTTATCGGTGTTTGGAAATGTGCTCCAATAGGGACTTTATAGGTGTTATATAGGTATATTTCATCATGATTACCTTTTCCAAGTACTCTTTTGTTTCTTCGTAAGTGACGTCTTGCTGGAGTGACAGCGGCATATCTTCGATCAAAGTCTTCCCTCCAGGAATGGCTTCTCCTCTAAAAGCACCGTAACGTGTTACACCATGAATACCCAAATCAATTACCCATCCGATTAACTGATTATAATATTAGCCCATAGAGCAATTTTAAATTAAGTGTCAAAAGCAATAAGTTAATTTTTTTTGGCTTTGGTCACTTTTGATTTTGGTTTTATTGCGGTTTGAGATTGACTGAGTTGTCTAATTAGTACCGAAGTATTATTAAAAGAGCTAAAACAATACGAACAAATAAACGATTAACGTCCTAAACAACGAAAGAAAAAAAAACAAAGAAAAAGAAAAAAAAGAAGTATCAATCTGTTTCTAAATTCCATTCATCACATCTATTACCTGTAGATTCTCCACAATATTGCCAGGTAGATATCTGTACGAGCCATTAATACTGGGCTTACGTTTTGTTCTGCCATGAATTCTTCCACGGCTCTCATTTTCGCGAAAAATTCCACCCTAAAAAGAAGATCCCGGTCAAGGGGTTAAGGGTAAGCAAGACAATGCTGGTAGGCCAAGAATTTTTCAATCTGTGTCACGGATTTTTCTCATGTGGACCACCCAAGCCACTTACACCTATTTTCATCCTCCACGAGGACGTGCAAACAATGAACGGTAAGGTTAATATGGTGGAGTAACTCTCCCACCCTTTACTTTCACTTGTTACCAGACCAATCTAAAACCAACCTAAGGGTCATTAAACCCTTAGTCCAGGCAGTCTGTGGAACATGAAGGATCATTATGAGTAATAAAACGTTCTTAACAGCAAATTTTTACGGAAAAATTATTTTCCTTTCTTTTCTTGAAAGCGCCCGGAGAAACCAAATATTAACCTGACGACAAAAACGAATGTGCCATATCCTACTTTGATTCTGGAGTGTGATGCGTAAAGTATATAAAGAAATAAATTACATACTTAGGTGCCGCTGAATTGGCAAGAGTAGCAGCAATGCTACTAAGGCAGTATCCATACAGCAAAAGACCAATAAGCATGACTGCTGTGGCAATCAGCCGAGTCTCTGTACTGTGGGCATGAATGTCACCATAACCCGTCGAGGACATCGTAGCTGCTGCCCAGTACAGACTGGCGATATAGTCGTCCAGGCCAGCGACGGTCTGAGTTTCTCCAGTGTCTTCGGCCCAGCTTCCTGGGGTACAACTACAAGACATATCCAGAAAAGCAGCAAAATGTTTAACTGTATTGTTGTTGCAAATGAAGATATGAAAGATCGTATATTTGAACTGCGGAGAAACATATGAAGGCATGATTTATCATCGCAATTATGCCACAACTTAAGCAGTTGTGAAATTAAAGCCTGAAAAAAAAATCCGGCCTGAACGGCATGCGAACCCATGACCTCTGCACCGGTGTCGCAGAGGTCATTGACTCAAATCCCGTTCAGGCCTGAATTTTTGCCGATACAAAATGTAAGAACATTACAATTGCGAAGTGACATGAAGATAACAGCGGTGGCCTTGTAGATCCGTGACCTCTAAAAATTTGCACCTTCTGACGTCACCACTCTGCTTAAAATTCCTACTAATAACACAGCATAAAGTGGCCCTCATAAGCACAAGCCCATTTTACCCTGGATGCACCATGAAAATACGTACAGAGTATTTGATAAATGGATTGCATGGAGATCCTGCATGTCCACGAACTAGACTCCAGTGGCAGCTTCTTGAACCTGTTTTAGATCGATGTCTTTGCAACGTTTCCTGAACAGAAAATTCGAACGCTTGCCCATGTGTATTTTGATCTCGTCGTGTTCTGGATGTCGGATTATCATCAGTATGCATGCATGAATTTTAAATTTCTGATGTAACGTTTTGATTGACGGGCAACTTACCAATCAAACTGCTCCCCATTCGTGGGCGAACAAAGTTTAGTAACATGTTTGGGATTGACCGCAGGTGATTCCTTTTCTCCCAACCTTTTAGTTCACCCACTCCCCACTTCTCCCCAATTTGTAGCTCACCCCAGGCGCTTTTCCCTCACTCGTTTGTTGGAGGTCTTTGCCTGGAACAGGAGGGGAAATGGCTGCTATGCAGTGTATTGTTTTGCCTTTCAATGTTCCAAAATTCTGCCGCTCATATGCCGATATCTCGTTAGCACTTTTTTATTGGCGCTAACAATATACGTCCACAAGAAAAAGAAAATGGCGAAGTCTTGGCTAAGAAAAATGGAAATGTCTAAACCACACATAGAGATTAGGACTTACCTTTGCCCAAAACAGGTGTCCAGAAACCATGCGCAAGCGCTGATGTGTGTTGTCAAGATGATGTAGATCGTGAACTTAATGGCTCGTACTTTAGCAATGCTGTAGTTTAAGTTGTTCTCCAGGTTAGTGAAAAAACGTGGAATCTAAGAAAAGTGACATCAGAATTAGCCCACGTTGTTTATCACGCCGAGGTCTGCCGAATAATTTCTCGATCCAGCTTGACCGCCATAATCTGCAAACTTTCAGCGCAGAAAGAGAAGTGCCTAGCTATATCAAGGGTCTAAATAAATAGGGTTTTGGCAATCAATTTTCACCAACTTAACTTTTCGACATTATTTAGTTATCACTTCAATATCCTCTTCGTTGAACCTAGGCCCTCTTACACTCAGCCGGAAGTCAAGTCAAGGGTTCTAGAAAATAGACCGTAAATGTCTTTTGGCTGGGGCGCCAGTTAGCACTGTGTCTGAATTGGTAACAAAATTATTTATTGTCATAGTTTTTAGCACTACCGGCTACTTATGACGGATTTAAGATCGGAGTTACAGAGTTAACCGAAAGGACGTGCACAGACAGACATTTCTGAACGTTTTGCAGACATTTCCAAGATAGTATTTGAAGATTTTCCCGTACTAACTATTAATCTCAATATCAAACATGTCAGCAAACAAGAAAAAAAACATACAACAAACGCAATATGATTAAATTGTATCTGTTACAGTGTAAAAATAGAACGTTTCTCTTAATGGGTAGAAATTGTCGTAATTCATGATTCTACCGAGGTAGGTGCGTCAAGAAACCAAAAAAAAAAAAAAAAAAAAAAAAAAAAAAAACGTTTAGCTTACCCTGACAGCTTTGATTAGTCGATTTAGACGAAGAAACGCAAAAAGATGCCACCTTTGGCGGAAGATTGGCCGTGAAGGGGCTAAGATCTCAATCGGTAGGATGGCCAGCAAGTCAATCCAAAACAGGAAACTCCATTTGTAAGATTTTCTAATGTCCTTCAGTTCTACAACAATAAGGCACAAAAACCAATGACGAAATCATAGTCAATATTCAAAGCTAGGTTTCTCATGCACTCAGACTGTTACGACTGACCTCGATTAAAGGCAGATGGGATTTACCAGACTACTTCCGGTATTCATCAGTTGGCAGTGCCAGAATAAAAACCGAGGTGGACTACTATCCCATATGAAAAGGACGAGTACTGTAATTAGTGTCTTTCCCTTCTCGTAGCTTTTTAATAATTTTTAATGTTTCGTCATGATTTGCCAAGGTGAGCCCAGAATCCTTGATTTATATCCCGAAGTAAGCCCGACCTTTTTATATGGGAGACCATCTGAGGGGAATCGAGAAGGAAGACTGAATGATTTTTAGTGTTTCATCAGGGATTGCAACGTGGTAAGACGTGACAACAGTGGTGGAGCATCGTTATAACGGATGACACGCCTCATCCTGAAAATTGTTTTAAGAACTCAATTTTAAATTCAAATTTCGCAATTATGAAGTCACAATGGCTCATTGATCTTCTCTATTAGCGAGTCGAGATGTAAGTAGAAAAGCTTGCCTCGTTCTTTGGACTCGCATTTGGTCAAGTACTGGCAAGCGGACTGTTATGGTAGTGGTTAATATTCTTTCCTTACACGTTTTTGTTCATTCTTGGTTTTTTGTCTAGTTTTGCAACGATTTCCTATATCAGTCCTTTATTGGAAGTCTGCCATGTGACCTGAGTGGTTAGTGATTCCCTTTTTATCAGCTATAGACCTTATATGTAGCATTTTAGCTAGGCTTGTATATGGCTTCGAAGCTAACATCCGTAGCTAGCATTCCATTCACTCTCACTTTTCACCCTCACAACCATTCAGTTAAATCCATTATTCTTAGAAACTTTAAATTACTCCAAAACGATCCAGAGACTGGTACTATCTTTTCGCAACCTCCACTCATTTCATTCAAACGCG
>OMLO01001415.1_pt1 | contig 18483 bp, 8 predicted proteins | sample 1674811 | NCBI WGS metagenome assembly OMLO01 (sample SAMN06265003, study PRJEB25207) | coral metagenome | isolation source: Coral host | place: Mexico:La Bocana,Puerto Morelos, Mexico | collected 2008-11-13 | reverse complement strand
CGCGTTTTAGTGTGGATGGAAAACATTTTGAAAACGGAGTTTTTCGAAACAATGACATTAATGTAAGCATTTTTTTTCTCCTAACGAGTTTTCCTCATACACAAATCCAAAATGACCGGTGATTGTTGCGTAGAAAACGCAGTTTTCAAATTTTCCCTAGTGTGGACGGAGCCTACGTTGACAATTCGAGCTTCTTTCAACGTTGTCCATTTTGTAAATCCATTTCCAACCTCGCCTTTATTAAGTATTCGAAATTCTAATAGGTTCTGGTCATTTTTCAAATAAACGCTCTACAAACTCACAGAATTATTGTTAGATTTCCTGCTATCCAGCTATGATTTCTTTCCCCGTTTTGACGTTTTGTTAATATTGCAATCCATTTCCATCCTTGCCATCGTTTGTCATACTCGCTTCTTACCGTGTTCCTGTTGTTTATTGAGTACCGCTGTTTCACAAAATGATACTATTATTGTTGTTTCGTTTTATCTGAAAACGTTTTTGAGCTTCTCAAAATAGCGTTGAAAGAGAGGTTGTCTGCTTCTTACTATCACAGTGAATGGAAAATGAATTGTCCATCTACCTCTCAAACTGACTGGGTTCGCTTCTGATCTTAGAGATTATGAGTTTTAACATCTGGCTTTGGAAATAGTAATGACCTGCCACCTATTGAACAGGAATGGGAGTTTATGTTAGTAATACAGACGGTAGTATCACTTGTTTAAGTTCACTTTATCTGAGTCTTTATGTATCTTTATGTAATCCGTGCTAATCTTCACCATCCTTGACCATCCTTCATTCTCTTTAGTCTTTCATGTTTTTATATCTTAGTAAACTAATATTTACAAGGTTTCCTTATGTCTTAAGGCAATTTTACACGTGGCGACTCAAATGACGTGACTGAGATCCTTCAAAGAATTGCAGAATTGCACTTTCAGTTATGTTTCTGGGCTGTTTTCCGATATAAAACACATAAAAGCTCACGAGGAGCGTTTATTAAAAAAAAAACACATTCATACCCCTTTACTCTTGAGGAAGTCTATTAAATCATGTCTGGTGAGAAATTTTACTGCAGGAGACTGTAAATGGTTGGCATTTCTTGACGAAGATGCTGAAGACGTGGAAGGACCAGAGGACGAAGAGGGTTCGGATGAGGTGGACGGTAAGGACGCAGGGGGCAGTGGGTTAAAAGTAGATGGTGCGGTAGAGGTAGATGGTGCGGGGGAAGCAGACGGCGTCGAGGAGGTAGAAGCCACTGGCGAGGAGGAAGCTGACGTTGCTGGCAGATGAGAAGGTCTCGGAGAAGCAGCAGCAGTTTCTGCGCTCCCACTGGCACTTGATTCGCCAGTTGTCTGACTCTCCCTGTTGTCGACAATGGGTAGAGGTACGCGTGAATGGCGGCTGCTTCGACCACGGAGCGTCCGGCGGAAGCTTTGATATCTTGAAAGAAAAAGAAGCGAGAAGTATCACCACGCAAAAAAAAAATATCTCTCTGATTTTTTTAAGAGGAGGAGGCAGCTGAAGACAAGCTAGTTGTAATCTACTACATCAAACAATCTTTAACACGCTGGAGAAGGCTTCAGGTAAATCACGCTGCATAACGCAAAACTGAAAGAAGGCGTTCAAGATAACAAAGTTTGAGTAAGCCCGCGATGCCTGTCTAGACGGCACTGAGTGGCTGAGTGAAACTTACCTCCTATCAAGGCTTTGCCAGTGCGTATTAATCTCATTCATGTTTGATTCACTTTCAGGAGCATCTAGAAAAAAGAAAAAAAGAAATTAAAATGCGATATTTACACATTTCAAGTCTTTTTCATCGCCACCCTTAAACTGCTACTGAAATGAAATTTTCGTTATCTGTTTTACTCGTCCACTATACTTATGGCGAATGATTTTTTTTTGAAATACTTTACGAAAAGTGTTCTGTCGACCCTCTGGAGTAAAACAGGTTTCACTCTGAAAAGATCCGTTTCCAAAATATTAAAACGCAAGGCTGGCATTTTCTAATTTCCCCGGTTTGAAAAGCGCTTTCAAAAATTAGTGTGGGCGGAAGTTTAAACCGTAGAAATTAATTTTTGTTCTCCAATTCCTCCAGTGGAGTGTGGAGAGGACCTTCTTAAGTGTGAATTGTTGTGATAGAACAACAGAGTTTTTCAAAAAATTGTGATTTGCGTCAACAGAAGCAAAAAATTAGCGGGTCACGACACGTTTAACGTAACAACAGGAATTTACGCATTGGCTTATTTGTTGCTTTCACAATTATCCGCCAATAATTCACAACCGATGGCTGCTTCACATGCTTTTTACATTCATTTACACCTCGATCCGCGATCTTTATTTATTAATATCGAAGTCGGCAATTCACAAGAACATCACGGGATTAGATACCGCAGAATCTTACTATGCAAGGGTTTGATTTCGCGTGTGTGACCTCTTAATCCAAAAACGCACACTTTCGTGATCTGAAACAGAATGGCTTAGCAGTTAAACTAGAAGTTTCCTTCATAAAATATATTTTTTCTGGTTAATTGATACAGTTAATTGAGCAGTGGTGAGTAGCATAATCTAGCTGATACCACCGAACCAAAAACCAAAGTGACATTTGTCACGCAATACTTGCTGGAGAATTGCACGAGAACAAGAAATAACAAATAACATACAAAAGTTGCATCTGGTTGCAGGACGATTTGATTAAAGTAACTTTAACTTAACCCTTGAAATCACTAAAAACGTTTTCCTTACATGGTTAATCGAAATTCAAAGTAGAGGTATAAGCCACTCACTCATAAGAACGTAACGTACCGTAGACTGAAAGCCAAACCTTTCCGGTTGCAAGTCCACTGATCGAAGCAAGAAGCAACAGACCTCCGAATAAATGTTTTAAAAGCAGGAGTATCGAGGATTCATGGCAAGTCAGCCACATTCACTAGCAGGTCCTAACATGTCTGGGTCAGATATGTTGGGTACCTTGTAAATAAAAGTCGATCGCTTGCGTAAAATGAACTTAAAAAAATCCAATTAATAAAAAGGCTTAAGAATCAAGTAACCCGTAAATCACGTGCAAGGCTAACTGTTGTTGACTACCTACAGCACTAAGGTGTCCTTAAAATTAGATTCCACAAGTCTCTTGTCTCATGTCAAACTATTCTCAGCGCGGCATCTAATACTACCAATGACGTCATTAAATTATTTGGCTGCCCCGAAATAGCGGTCAATTATGCCCAAGGCCAGCCGATTTCGAACTCTTAAAGAACACTTTTCGCGACCCGTTCGGAAAAAAAAAGTTGACAATATTTATACGTACATGTAAGATTCAAACATTGATGCTCATCAAAAATTTCAGATACGAAAATTTCGCATCTTAAATCAAAGGATCACAATTTCTGATGGCATATGAAAAACAACGGGTCGCACAATGTAGGTTGTTTCTCTTAACAAGATCACGACCGAAAACTGATTCCTCGAAATTTAGAAAAAAAACGTAATACAAGAATAACTGTCCATTCATTGAATTTCAAAACAAGTCGAAGGTTAAGTTAATCTTCCAGACTGTTCCTTGCCATCGTATATCATTCCCACATTATACCGTGTTCCAGCCATTGGAGAAATACCATTTTCACAAGTCAAGGCATTATTGCCCCCTTTGAAATATTTCTATTTTCTACCACTTTTGTGGCTTGAACATTGACACAGCTAGTACCAAACCAACAGAGAAGCAACTGCGGTAAAATAAAGTAAGTCTTACTTGTACGAGGCCTGTTCCAAGTAGTTGTCCTATTGACGTGATCGATGTAGTAAACTCTTCCATGAGAATCGACGCCTCGCTCCCAATCTAAAGAAATAAAACTCATATCAGTGCTTGCCAAACAAGATACAGGATACAACAAAAGCTTGACAAAGTGTTGAACCACGCAAGTGTGTTTCACCATGTTCGCTTGATATAAAGCGTGAGTTTTATCCAACTATGATGCACAAAATCTTTTTCCTCACGCAAGGTTTCGTTTTCGTACATTACTTGAAAACAATTTCGTGCGATTTCATTTCGGACACAGAAAGTACAGAAAGGTTTTTACTGTAAAGGTTTTTACTGTACAGTACAAAACTTTTACGTAGCTTCAAAGCTCTTAGTTTTCTTTATGGAGCAAGCTTAGTCTAGTTGGGATTCGAAAGGGCTTGAAGGTACAGTAAAACTATAATTTTAAGAGATGTCGCTTCAGTCTAATTCTTGTTTTTACTCTAGCTACGTTCAGTTACATGTCAGTCTCCAAATTCTTTATCCGAAATGAGATAAAAAAGTGACCGAAAATTAAACGTGCGAAATTTTTTCCAAGTAGTGTACATGTATTTCCGTTGCGCCACGAGCACCACTTAACATTTCTTTCGTACATCGATGTTGCACGATGAAGTTTGAAATAATTTTTAATTTATTCCGTATACGATTGATTTAAACATTTTTCGCAATTTGAAACTAAACACACTCTAATGTTTGGTGATAGACCACGACGTAAAATTTACGCGATTCTAAAAAAACTCTCCAAGTTGCTTACTGGGTGGTAGAGGTTCTCCTTCCGCGGCTTGCTCTTCTGGCCGGGCCTGCTGATCTCTGCTTTGCTGCTGGTCCTGGATGGACACATGAACTGGATTGCCCTGCTGTCTCCGACCAGAACTTCTCCGATTCCCGCTGCGATTATTAGGCTGAGATGGTCTTCTAGCTGCCTCGGGTTCCTGCGCCGAGGAGGAGGATCCCCTTGGCGGCCTTATAGCAGGTGGTGGTCCCCCTGGCACCTGTGTTGACTTGATGTAGTAGGACCTAAGCATGGTTTGTATTGCTTCGCGTGATGGACCTAGATCACTACCAGACTGGCTACTAGGTCCCGGCAGAGAAGCGGCACCGTTAGAAGGGTTGGTAACTCCCTCAGTGGCATTATCCCTAGCTTGTTCGGAGTTTGCTGTGGCACTTGCAGCGACAACAGCGGCAGGAGAACTTGATGAAACGACAGTTTGTCCATAACTCCGAGGTAAAGACTGAGATGCGTCAGGCACAGCCCTGGTAACTGTATAACCACTACTGCTACTACTGCGACGTCGGTTGCCTGAGAGTGCAGTGACTCTTGCTGTGCTGCTTGGCCTAGGAAAGCTTGCACTTTGCTGATCAGCCGACTCTCTTCCTAGTCCGGATAGCGGCGTAGCGTAAATAACAGAAGAACTATCTTGTGAAGAATTTCTTCTGTGCGAAGTTCGCCGTCCATTTGTCCACAGTGAATCTACTGCTGAAGCACCTTCTCTCGTTAACGTCGATGGAGCAGACGAGGGTTGCCTATCATCAGATGGCACAATCAAGACATAATCATCTGATGAATCTCTTGATGTGGAAGCTTCACCTGCGGCCCTCGCACTAGCTTCCAAGCTAACTGCAACAACGGCAGTTTGTTCATCAGATGTGGAGTATGTCCTGTTTCCGACCGAATCAGGTGACGGTAATGGCGTGACTAACGCAGGAGCTTCAGCCACAACATCTGCTACAACAACAGGGGATGGCACAGTAGCTACAGAGCTGCGCAGCTGCAGTGAAGACAGCGGCACTGCCATCACAACCGATTCAGTCGGGGATATCACTGCTGCTGCTGCCACGGGTTCAGTTACTGGAGTAACAACAGCCGTAGTAACAGACGCTTGTGACAATGCCCCAGTGTTAACAGGTACCACTGTGGGATTCACCGCAGTGGTTTCCATCGTGGTCGGTTCAGTCACTCGTCGAACTAAAGGTGGACGAGAAAGCCTTGGGGAATCCTCCCCTTGGCTAGAACCTCGTGACGCATTTCTAGACCTCTCCGCAAGTCTCCTTGAGTGGGCACTCCTTGGATCACTAGAGGATCGAGAAAGACGTTTATCTCGAGGGAGCCTCTGTGGGACTGCTCTTTCATCATTACTCACTCCACTATGCACTGCAAGTGGAGTGTCAACTATCATTTCCGAAGTTGACGTTGCCTGCACCGACGTGGCACCTAAGCACACAGGTTCTGATGCCTCCATTGGAAGAGTTACAGAAGATGCTGCTACACTAGAGGAATCCATATCGGCTGCTTCAGAGGTGCCCACATCAGAACCAGGTGACGATGTACCTACTTGAGTACTGTCTCCAACAGACTCAATAATCATTGCATTGTCCCCACTCAGCTCTGCAGATTCAGGTTCATCAACCATTATTTGATCTACGTACTCAAGAAGAGACATTAGTTGATCTGAGTTCTCCCTCGCACCGATCTCCTGATGCTCTGTAGAGTTGTGCTCGATATTTTCTGCTGGTGACTGAAGGTTCACTGCAGCCGTCATTTCTTCCGCCGCTGTCTCTGGTTCTATCAACACCGTGGTAACAGAAGGTCCTGGCAAGCACTCTACCACAGGGGGAGATGCTCTGGACCCTTCAAGGTCTTCAAGAGACGACAGAATCGCATCATGGACCTCCTCATCAAGGAGGCTGCTACTCGCATCTTCCAGCAAATCTGTTTCTCGTTCAGGCAATGGCTGGTTTTCCGTAGAACTGCTTCCATTTGAAGCTGACTGTGTGGCGTTTGCACCAGTCAACACATCATCCATGGAATGGTCAGAATTACGTGAACTGTTACGTTCTGTAGTAATAGTCTCGTCAGTAACATCCATTTGTTCAAGTTCATCGTCGGATTCCGCTGTTGGGTCTTGAAGAAGGTTCTCACTTGAAAGAGCAATCGTCTCCTCACGTGTCCTCTCAGACTCCTCCAAAATTCTTAGCGGTGAATCCTCTGTCAGCTCGATGCTTCCAGTACTGCTTCTCTGTCCTGCGTTCGTTGAACTCATTTCCACTTCAGAACTGTTGGCATTATTACTTTCCTCTGGGATCTCCATTGGTTGATTTTCCGAATCTTGGTTGTTATCCCCAGGCCCTTGAGTTGGTGTCAAGGTTGCACTGGCTTCAAGGCTGGGAATCCCATCTGTATCATCGACAACAATGTGTGAGTTCTGCCCTTGATCAATAACTGTGTCATCAGTCGATTCTATATCTACCGAATTTGCTAAACTACTAGAAGTCCTGTTCTCGCATGAACTTCCTCCCTCTGTACTGTCATTCCCACTAAGCGTACTGTCATCGTTTTGTGGAAGCTCTGGGTTGGTTATACCAACATCATCTAAGGGGACAAACTCCTCTGAGTAGAGCTCAGAGTATGGTCTAGACGGTACGTCCAATCTCCTTCTGCAATTTGCTGCGTCGCCAAACCTCCCCTCTTCACCCATCCCATGCGGGGATAAAGGAGAAGGAGTATCCAGAGGGAAAATGGTTTCAAGAACACCATTGCTAGAGTTCAAAGTAAGAGGTTGAAGAATATTAGGTGCTGATGACATAAGAGAAGAGTTTGATAAGGTACACGCCGGGTTACTTAGTTGAGGGCTTCCAGTAGACGTCTCTCCTGAAGGTAAAGCAGGTGGAACATTTTCCTGCTCAGGCGATGCAGCAGCTGGGAAAAGAAGCCAAAAAGAGCATCTTACTTCCATCATCTAGAACACAATTACAGGAGTACACATACACTTCTGTATGTGCGTATTTGATCCAAGAGACTCAAATGAGCATGTCCTAGTATTTTAAAGGAGCTCTGTCACGAGGATTTCGCAGATTTTTGGTCTGAAAATAACTGTTCTAAAATCAACTTTACCCATGAAAAACATTATTTTTGAACATCTAAAGGAAGATATAACCTTAATAAGTGGATAGACACCCAACTACGGCTATAAATATCAATTTGTTTGAAGACACACGGAAACAGCTTGAAAAGTTTAGCTAAACTTTTCAAGTTGTAATGCATTTCCATCGTAGCCATCTGCAGCTGAAGATACTTGTTAAAAGTTTCGGTGCTTTTATGTAGCAATTGTTAATAAAAATGGACTATTATTTTTTGTTTTCCTTTGACACAAATATAAATTTTGGCTGTACAAAAGTCTGTTAAAATCCGTGACAGAGCCCCTTTAACCCTGTTCTGTGGGAAATTTTTCTACAGTGACTCAGTCACTCACGATTTTGAAATATTGAAATACTGACTTAATTAGTATAGTAATCCTTGTGATGGAAAAGATACACAAGTATGGGTCACTTGAAGCGCTCATGACTGATTATAAGCCTTCTGTGAATTTCCCAAGTAAGGAAAGGATACCAAACAACATCACTGTGAAATTCAAGAAATTCAATCCACAGCCTCTGGAATTGACCCTCTGTTTTTTTACCTACACACTGAGTGGTCTCTCTTTCACTTAGTCTGTCAAGCATCACTGTAAATAAAATGAGAGGAAAAATGGCCATGGGAAATCCTGAGGACAAGAAGTGCACACACTCCCAAGGATTTTGATGGCCACTTTTGTTTTCTCGCAATTATCTTTTGTTTCACACATGACCTGAAAATTTTAAAAGTGTCTGTTAAATGCAAATTGTGTAGTAATTTTTGCTGAGCGTTGTATTTTGCCTTGTTATGAAGTATTGCATAAAAGTTTAAGAGAGGCTATTTTGAACAAATAGCTTATTAGTTGAACTTACCTGGACTTGAGGATGGTTCAATAACAGTGATGGTCAGTGCTAACGTGCCCTGCACTCTGTCAGCAGGGGTCCTCCTACCAAGTGTTTTGGTAAACTCTTCTGGCCTGGTATATGCCAAACAATATGGACACAAAATTACTAGAAATGAAACAGCACTTACATAGATTGTACATGCGCACATGTGACATAATATTGTCGCACATTTACATTTAGAATACTGGTATGTTGTAATTTTTCAGAAAACTAAACGCAATTCGTTGTTTCTTAAAGAGTACATGCATATGATATGAAAAATAATTGCTGTGTATTTGGAAAGCTTTCAAAACACAGAAGAATGGTCTTTTCCTTGCTTCGTTTTAGAGATATTGATGTTTTTGTATTATACAAATACAGGTACGCAAAGTGATGATGTCATGAGGTTTGCAATTAAAATGGTAACTCACAGCTAGCAACTGCAGATGCACTTCAATCACACTCAGCTATTTAGTGCTGAAAGAAAGTAATTTCCGGCAGCCAGTTGCAAGTGGATTTTGGTATACCTTGCACCCTGCTACATGAAATAACAAATTTTTACAATGTAATTGCTATTCTACGCCAAACACCAGTCACAAAGGAATAGTACCTGTGGTAATTACATCAAGAAACACAAACCTATTTCTCTGGCATTCAAAGAGATTCACAAGTGGCACAGTAAGTTTCCCCAAGAAACGGCTAAAGGCTGGCCGTGTACCAGAAAACTTATTCCGCACTTCAACTTCCAAAATGTCATCTGCACCACCCAGAAATACAAACTCCTAGAAAGGTACATACATAAGGCATTTAATGAGGTTACACAGCCAAACAAAGATTTTTAAGGGATAGTTGCCCAAACAAAGCCCCTCCTCTTGTGGGAGGTGCAGGCAATCGAATGATTTCAAGTGTAGTTTGGGATAAATAAGCACAAGTAAATTTGTGTAAGACTACAAAATACTACACAAGCCCGTAGGGGGAGTGCAAATTGTAGTCTTTGAAACATTTAGGAGTGTTTATTTATAGCAAATTGCACAAGGAAAATTATTTGATTACATGTACTTGTTAACAATATACAAGTGACAATTTCTGTCATGCTTCAGTATTGTATGTGACAAGCATCACACTACTTCAACTTAATTGAATGAAAATATGACATGTGAATTCAAGCATAGAAATTTATTCACTCTCTCCAAGTCATGTATGAGAACTGAACAGTTTCTTTTAACTGTGAAAAGCAGTCTTTATTTTAAAATTCGCTTTTTCAACTGGGATTTTGTCATGCCGGCTTGATCAGATCCGGCATATTTCAATTCAGTCAAGCTCAAATTCATGTCTTTCTCACCAAAGCTTTTGTGTATATTTTTGTCTTACATACTTCGTGATAACTAGACCAAGTGCAGTAATTTTTGCTGAGCTTTGTATTTTTCTTTGTTGTCTTTGTCTTAAAATTAATGTAAAGAGTTTCAATCTTCGTCTAATTTTTGCCCACCATTGTGTTTGTCTCAGATCAATTTTGTAGGAGCTGTCACTCGTTTTTAATTTCATGGTCTCGCACTCAATTTCACTTTTTTGCACTAGTGAAATTGCACTGATCATTGATTTGGGATTAATTGACATGTTCTCAGCCAATCAGAATGCAGAAGTGTTGCTTATATATTATTAGAGACACTACGTATGTACATAGAGATGGATCCAAACCAGGTTTCCCCAGTTTACAGACATCAGCGAGATCTTTTAGAATGACTGAGCAACCCAGGATAGGGGACTTTAGGGATTTGAAATCTGAAACATTTCTTGGGAAACATGGCCCTGCACCCCTACAGAAGCTTGCACCTTTTGCACTCATTGTGTCCCAAAGCAATCATCATTTTATCCAACATACGCCTCTGATAGATGTTAGCTTATCTATGACAAAGAACTAACAACTGTATTCAAGATAGGATTACACACTTCCTGCTAAACATCATGAGATGTCTACATACATGTAATCTTACTTACCTCACTAGACCATTTTGGATTGATGGTATTGGTTTGCGAAGATGTCTTGGCAATCTGTCCATGGTGCTGTTTCCATGACCTGAGATGCCGGCGTGAGGGCATTATTGATAGCTTCACATAAGGACTGGGCTTGCCAAATATATTTTTCTTCAAGCCAGTAGCCTGTATGCCTATTCAACATAATTTGATAAATAACCAAGAAATTAACTTATAATATCATAGAGCAATGTTTTTTTGCAGTTAAAGGAAAAAATAAGAGGAAACAATAACATGCAGCAATTTTGTAAGAGCATTGATTCTGGTATTCATGGTTTTCTATTGGTCCATTTACATGTTCATGGCAATGTAAGAAAGATGTGCTGGAAATTAAAGTAAACTTAAAATTCCCTCTGCTTCATCCTTGACCACTTATGGCAGGTTTAAAGGATCCCGGACAGTGCATAACAATGTGAGCTTCGTTTAAGGACTATTCACGGACAGTGTTAAAGATGTGAGCTTCATTTTACCTGCAATGGAGAATTCCAACAGAGTTTCTTGTGAGACCAGTGACCCAAGGCGTGGTCTGCCGTGAGGTGAAGCAAGCTATAGAAAATAGAAATCAAGGCAGATTAAATTCATCTGCAACTCATAAGCTTACTCATGTGCAAGAAAACAGTTTAATTACCTCAGCATATGGGTTGTAGATGTAAAGAGTAGGGCTTATGGCTTTCACAGAACTGTTGTTGCCATGTATGTACTTGAAGATACACTTGTTTTCAACTGAAAATCAAAAGGTTAATAAATGACCATTAAAGGAAGGACAAGCATTGTGAAAGTTCTTTCCTTATAAAGAGTGTAAAGAAAATATATTTTGCAGCTTGCACAAAATGCAAACTGAAAGTCATTCTCACTTGTCTTCCAAAATTTCATCTCTAATCAGTACTTTTGTAATTAAGAATTTCAGTAAAAAATTCTGAAATTCTCTTACTTGTCAGTCAGGCAAGTGAGAAAAGGCAGAATCCACTTATCTAGCTGTAAACTCCACTGGTGGTGGGCTTTGGGACATAACTTTGTTGTCGTTAAAAATTAAATTCAGGTAAAAATTAAATTCTTTTGTCTCTTAACCCTTATCAGAGTTAGAAGGCAAAGGAAATTGAGAATCAAACTAGGTTAAAACTAGCTTTACCTGAATTTAATTTGTAACTACAAATTTCTTTGAATGCTACTATGAAAGGCAGTGCACATGTAGGCTTTTATAGTATTCAGTTTTTTTAATGTTGTACTTTTATTTACATGAACAAAAAATGACAAGAAAAGAAAATCTATAATAACTACGTGGATGATAATTGTTTAAAATGCTGAATATAAGGCGACTCTAGTTATGAAGATAAACTGTGAAATACATGTAGATACAAGGGGATATGAGGTTTCCCACATCTACAAAGACATGAGTAGGACTCCTAATCCTGCACATCCTTCTAAGCATGTCATACAGCAAGTGACACCCAGAAACACAGCAAAAAGACACAATCCTGGACAAATAACTCCGACAAAGATCCAGTTAATCCCTTGCCAACCAACCTGACATAGTTCAAAGAGCAAACCAAAGTTGAACACACTACATGCAATGACAACTGAGATGTCTTTAGAATAGGATGAACAGTGTTGTTTTAATATATTACCGGTAACTGGCAATGTTAAATAATGGCATTCAGTATTACACTATACTAGTTTTGTGTATCTTGGCTCTCAGCATGCTAACTGCCCTTAAATCTGATACCAGCTGCAACATGCATAACACAGTACCTTCTCCAAGCGTGACATCTCTGTTGATTGCCCACTTGATGGCTCCTCTCTTCGCTCCTGTCACTCCTCTCTGCTTGCAGTCTAAATAGTTTGACAGTGATGTCGGGCCATCTAAACACCAATACCAGATATTGTAAGTTGAGTGACAACATCACATAATACGTACGTACAGCATTAGCTTACCTATGATACAATACTAAGTTGTTATGCTTCGTAACATTGACATATCAACGGGAGAGGATTGATGTGTATATATGTAACTGCATACCTTTCAGTCAAAATATACTACAATGAGTGAGTTCCAAAACTAGATCAGGTTAGTTAAAATCATAATAGATTTTTTAACAAAGTTTTCAACACTTTTGATGAAATTCTAATACAACATGTGAATTTTGTCCGTCCAAACAGGATCTTACTGTTGTCATTAGTAATATCAATATTTGTAAGGGCTGTGGTCTAGTCAACATGCGAGTTCCCAGTGCACATTTCAATATTGAGATATTCCTAATATAGTTTAAATAACTGTGACTTTTAAATGTGTAATTCATCAATATAGTCATTAGCAAAACTGTACCTGTCAACAATAATTAGCCAAATAGGCTACCTTCACCTCAGCTAGGAAATTTTGAAAACTTAAACAAACTTCCTTAGCTAATTATCTTATTTATCTATTTACTTAATTACTTAGTTATCCAAGGATTGTTTCACAAGTGGAATTCACTGCAAGTGTTATGTAATATATATCAAACATGAGTGACAGTGTTTCATCAGGATATCCAAACGCCGAGTACAGAGTTGAAAATACATGTACAATGTGCAGTGGAGTATTTTTGACGAAATTCAATGTGTTTTGATAGCTGATGAAACAAGGTCTTGAGTGTTTGATATATCTTCTCAGTCGAAACAAAAACTAAGAAGTAAACGAAGAAGTAAAATCGTCAAAATCTATGCTAATTAAGACTGGGTATCCAAACCTCCTTCATGGTTGTGATTTCTTTTGTTTTAACTTGATTATTAATGAGTTTGAGAAGTGTTAAAAAATCACATCTCCATCTCAGCACATGTATATACCAGCTTCAACAGGTAAAACTGTTCTTAAAACAATTTGACATTACAAATCAAATAATTTGTACAACCACTTTCAATTATATTTAGACATACGCTGTATAATAATTTTCAACTACATGTACTACAATTTGTATTTTATATGTTTAAGGATTGTCACATTACTAAATCTGGTAGAAAGCAAAATACAACTAGTTTAAAATGATAATTGTGACCTGAAATTTTCATTAAACAGAAACTGCACATTCATAATAAATTTTGGTATCTACATGTGCACAAGGTATGAAATAGGCAGGTACAGGTATCAACTCGGATTGCTCACCTCAGATCGACGTGGAAAAATGATAAGACCTGGAGAAATCACCCTAGCCCTTATCTCTAAGTTAACCTTAGTGAAATCGGCCCAAAATGTCGAATAGTTTTGGCTTAAAAAAACCGTTTTTCATTCGATCCGAGGTGAGCAATCTGAGTTGATCCAGTCCGACTTTTGCACCTGCCTGTATGAAATAAACAACACCAAAGTAGAACAATGTACTTGTGTCTATTTATATGCGATGTGTACAGGAACTGGATGTAAAGAGTTTGCTTTCAGCATAATTTCATCACCAATTTTGTACGTATCCTACATATGTGCTGTTTGGCTTACAATATTGCAATTACCCACTGTAATTGAAATAAATGTCTAACTCCATCCAGTGCATATGCCGAGTTTTTTCCACCTTGAATGTATATATGAAGTGTTTGGGATCTTGATGTGATGGTGAAATTTTGCTTTTCTATAGAACAAAAACGTTTGGAAAAATGTGAAAAGTCATCCAAAAAGTGGACTAACACATGTAAAATCTGAAGCAATTCACTGAGCACTTACACTTAAGATTTTTTACACAGTGTATACCGTACATCTACTCAAACTAAACCTACTCAGGCATGGACAGATCAAATAATTTGTCACTCTTACTCATAAACATGAACCAGAACAAAAATAAACACCAATTGAACATAATTTTTAGGTGTCACGTCTTAACAAATTTGTTCCAGTCAGTTATTGAAAACTATGACTTATACAGTAGAGATTGTATTGTTACCAGGAATAGGACTGTTGAAGAAAAGTTTGCTATGAAAATGTCACAGGATTTTGTGGTTTAAAATTTGCAACACATTTTCTTTTGTTTTATATCTTCATTAGCATATTTTGAAACAGAGGAAATGACAATGATAACAAATGAGGTTTGGAAATTTTAAATCATAAGCAAATGTGAAACAATGTTTGATTTCACTTTAACAGAAAAACTTTGCAACCTTTGAAAAACTGATTTGACTACTCCTCATCACATTATTTGTAGGTTTACCTGATGTTTAAAGTTTAATAACATGTGGTGCTCTTCTTCGAAACTAACTCAGTTAATGAGATGTTATGACAATGTTAACAATGAGATAAATATTTAACAACAAATCTAAATCTGGTGCAGTTCAGTCTTAAAGAAACGAGTTGAGTTACTTAATGACTTTTAAGAAGATGTTCTTCTTACATTAGATTCTTTAAGGCAATTAAACAAAAACAAGACAAGACATTTTAATTTGTATAAATTCATTACACAGATGCCCAACTGTGCAATAATGGTCAGACATATTTTCGTATATAACGCTAACTGCTGTCCTTCATGTGGCACACTACATCTGATGCTTGTGTAACTGAACACACATCATTATTATAGCTGTATTTACATAGACAAGTTAATTGAAGCAATCAGCTTGCAATTCTGTGACAATAAAATCCACGTTTAAGAAGCCAGCAGTAAAAATATTTCTCACTGGCAACGCAAAGGTTTTAGGACCTGACAAATAGTAGTACCTTGGTGCTTGCTATTCTACCAGTTTATAAATCAGGCACATTTGTTATGAATCAGATAAGTTTTGAGGTATAAGCAATATTATTGTAGAAAATGGATGTCTAAGAGCTTAACTCAAAGAGGTCTGTTTAAAAAATATAAATGGCAATATTTCAAAGAAAGTGAAAAATGTATAGTCAACGAATTAAAGTTCCTTTTAAATTTAACAGCAAAACTACCTACCAAAATGGAATTTTTATTTACAGACAGAATTAAACAATATACATGTACACATTTTTTTAAATTAATTTTTCCGCCAGACCGATTTTATCACAATAATTTTGTGATTGTCAAATAGTCCTTATTCAATGGCTGCAGTTTTAAAATGACTTCTAATTGGAGGTATGTCAATCACACTGTAAATAAATAGTTAGAATCAACAATCTGCCAGACATGGATTTCTTTGTCCATAAAGCTAAAAGGAAAATAAGCTTACTAAATGCCAAAAACACTTGGTCTTACACATCACGTACATCTCGGATGGAGTCGACAACCAGTTTTCTAATAGGCACGAAGACAAGGTTTTCGTTCTTTTTCTTTCTTTCTTTTTTCTTCTATTTTATCACGGGGAGCAATACTGACAGGAAGTAAAACTTAACCAACAGTACTGAGATAAATATAAGAAGGTGCCATCGATCGTCTTCGGATGTTGCATATAAACTACTCTTGAAAGAGTGCCTCATGGAATCGAATTACCGTCGATGATAGTAAAACCCTACATCGATTCCTTACAAAGCAGCTTCAAACGGAGGGATACCAGATCACAAGCAAAACTCGATTAGCATTTAATCGGAACCATACAGTTTCCAATTATGTAAAATGGTCATAGCGATTTTTTCCACACACCTGCCTAAGTCCTGGCTATTCATGCCGTGGGCAAAAATCGTCACTTAATCGGCACGCATTGCATTTTAGCGCATTTTGACCAAACGAGCCCTTTTACCTTTAGGTAAAGTGAACTGCCTAATCGAAGATGTAAATTAACAAGGTGCGAAGTTTAAACTTAAGCGAACAGTGGGAATATCACAATGAGAACTTCACATCTTGTAATTCTGAATCTGTCATGACATCCAGAACGAAATCTTACAATCGAGCTGTCGAGCTTGAACCACATGATCTCAATATATCATTTCAACGAGTAGGCAGAAAAAACAATCATTGTTCGATTACCCTCAATCACATCTCGAAGCTAGCCACAATATCATTCGTTCCGATTCGGTCCCCCACAAGTCTCATTGTGTACTGAAAATATTAACCCAGAAATGTAATGACAAATATGGATTCGAAAAGCTCCACATGGGATCAAGATCTGTTTATAATGAAAGAGCATCGTAAGTAAATATATGTCTGGAAAAAGTTGAGCTAAAACCTAAAGGAACACTGAGCTTCCGCCATAAAAAAATTGGCTTCTTTCGATAGATTCCGCACGAAATTACGAAGCCGGGTGTATACATAGGAAGGCAAGGAGGCCCTGAAATTATGAAAAGTGCAAGCTCACTAACCTAAATCAAAAAGCCCAATCCAGTCATTCGCTCCACACTGTTCACGGACATCCCAGTAAACAGTGACGCTGTCCCCAACAGAAATTCGCGTTTTGCTTAGTTTGAGCATTGAGAATACAGGTCCCTGAAGGCGAGCCTCTCGCACTGCTTCCAGAAGACGATCGTCGCTCAACGCGCGTCGTAAATTCAGTGATGCTTGTATTTCACTACGCGGACGGTAACCCAAGAGTATCACGTCGTTTGAAGGCATTTCAAGCCTACTGCTACGGTAAACCTTTCGCGGATCAAGCGAATCATTCCTGCCAAAACACAGACACAACGGCACTTCAACTGTTCAGAAATGTTGTCAAAAACTGATCACGTTTATTTGATTGCGCGCGCATTGCATTCTTTAACCGGAAATACAAGGAAAAGCAACGAACAGAGAACCGACGCATTTCCGTTTAACACGATTTCTTTACCTTCTTTGTTGTTGTTTCCCCTGTGCATAAGCCCCCCGCATAAGCTATGTGTCTTAAGCTTTCACTCTCTTTCTGTATTATTCCTCTTCACTTGTACGAGCTTGGTAATAAACATCATGTAAAGGAAGTCATTTTTTTTTAATTCAACCGGAAGTGGATTCGCAGTACCGAAATCAAAAATACCTATAAGTATGAGATCAACTCCCCGTGGATCAACTTGAAAATATTTTTGATAGAAAGGCGAAAGCAAATCAATTATCCGCCTTGTTTCTGCTTCTTCGTGTCTTTTGGAATCAGTCCTAAAGTTTTACGTGCCCCTGGGTTATTTCGTTTTAAACTGACAGCCATGTGACATGTGACATGCGACCGCAACTTCCTCATAGCACGCGGCGATAGCTCTGTCTTTCACGGAACTTGAAGACTGAAACATATCGCTTTACAGTCTTATTACCCCGCAATGAAACGATAAACGTTTGATTTTCCTTTGATGTATTATGAAATATAACAAAACTCATAAGATACCACGTGCGGATGTACATATATATGTCGGATGTTTTCATCTAAATAAAGACAAATCAAAATTTAGGGGGAAAAATATACAAAATAAACTGCACAGAGGTTGCCATGCATGCAGGCGACCGTGGGCCTTTAGGGTTAAACAGAAACTCAGTAAGCACGTTTCACTGCTAAATTTCACCTGGTCAAGAAGCGATCAGTTACACAAAAGCGTCAAAGAATGCCGCTTTCGACAATTCTGCAGTCATGGAAACATTGTGGTGTTCTTAGGGGAGGTGTGGAAGGGGCTACACCCTTAAATAACGTAAAGTGGGAGAGGTTAGTGTTACGGCTTTTGGTGGTTTTGGCTTTTAGTGTTTTAGTGTGGCTTTTTGTTGCTGCTTATTTAGTTCTGAAAATGAAATATCGGTGTCCAATTTGGAATAACCGGATATCGTATAATATTCAAACCCTTCTTCAGAACATACAATACTGGCACCCACGTGTAATGTTTTATGACAATTTCAAAATTAGTTTTCTTAGTTGCGTCGAGTATCTCAGTGATGCTCCGTAGCGGTTTTGTTTGGTTCAGTTGTTCCATGCAGTTGAAACTTCAGTTAGATACAATTTCAGGCAGTCATTTGGGCTTATGTTCATCTTATGTGTTTTTAGTTCCTTCTTCGGAGCCTTTATTAGCCGTTTTTACACTAAAGGCGCATAGG
>OMLO01001414.1_pt1 | contig 18490 bp, 9 predicted proteins | sample 1674811 | NCBI WGS metagenome assembly OMLO01 (sample SAMN06265003, study PRJEB25207) | coral metagenome | isolation source: Coral host | place: Mexico:La Bocana,Puerto Morelos, Mexico | collected 2008-11-13 | reverse complement strand
GTCCAGGTTCAGGTTCAGGTTTTTATTTTCTATTTTGAATAATTTGTATATTGTATAAGACTTTTTGACAGCTTTAGGAAGTTGAGCTTTAGGCTGACGCATTAAATATTTCATTTCTCAGTTTCTCGCATTTTGTTATTGACACAATTAATTGGTAATAGGACTTCATGTCGTACAATTCAGGAGTAATCGTGCTCGTAATTTCAAATCGGCCTCGTGCTACGCGCTCAGCTGATTTGAAATCCTCGCCCGATTACTCCCTGAATTGTACTCCGCTCAGTCCTATTACCATTACTTATTGAAACGTCGACTTCTAGTCTCTTATAGAAATTGGACTATAATTGGAATTTTTATGTAAAATTCCCAATTTGCTTTCTATGGCGATCTGCCATCACTGATGATATCATGTATTAGACCTGATGCCAATGATCATAAGTGGAAAAGATGGCTTCACCAATCGTTTTTTTCGTTATTTAAGCACGGTTAAGTGGATTTGTGAACCTGTTACAGTTAAAAACGTTTGGCATCAAGTCCTGCGCTGCTCGCCGTTTTCTAGCGAAACAGCGAAATGCAAAATAGCCTGGGGACGAACAAAGGCACAAAAATCAGTTTTTAAACAGGGGCTTTTGATTTTTGACAAGGAAAGATGATCTCTCCAAGCTTATAACTACAATTAAGAACAAAGCTTTTTAATTGTATATTTTAGTCTTAGTTATGATGGTTATCTTAGTTTTTATAATCATACATTTAGTTTTTGTAATATACTTTAGTAGAGAAATGAAAGTAGTCTTGTAATTCTTCGCGCCATTTATTCATATATAGATATATTGTAGTTTTCATTTTGTAATTTTCGTTTCTATCTGCAGGTACGTATTTTGAACGAGTTTTCAGCTTACTAGACGATACTTGTGTATATATAGATTATTGTCTGATTGATAAATTGATCTTGTGCATTGTTTACACGCCTGACAAAGAGTATTTTGCTTGCTTTATATCTTAATAATTTGTTAGCTATTCAGTTAGCGATTTATCTCGTCTCTAAACCAATGAAAAGCACTTTATATTAAGAAAACTAGCGAATACTAAAACATTTCGACATCGTCAGGATGCCAATAACAAGCTTTAAAATGTCAAGTGTTGTGTTCTTACTTAAATAATTGTTTAAATATGTGCATTGAATATAAGTCAACAAGGAAAACTAGTCACGTGACAGGGAAAAGTGACAATACTAGAGAAATAATACTTAATAAACATGGAAAACATGAAGAAAAATTATGGTATGTATTCCAATGACAATCATGGAAACATTAACTTCAAATACTGTCGTAATAATTTAATCTGACTGACTATTAATTGGCAGTCCCAGTTAAAGCAGTCCACTTTACTTTGCTACTGGGAAAAGGTTCTTTTATTTATAACCTAATCACGATGAAACGAAAAACACAGCACCAGGAGCGGGAATCTCGTTTATTGATATATCGTCACAAAGTTTTACAGTGGTAAGAAACTCAAACAAAAACAAAAACAAGGTTGAAAGAGATGGCTTCGGTTGTCTTTTGCATGACATTCAAAATATTAAATAGCCTACTAGCCCTTAGGGATTCACCATACCTGCAAGCAGCCTAAGATACGTCTTCAGTTAACAAGAATCATGCGTCCAATATATTATAATTATGCACCCTCAACTGCAATTAGGAAAACATATTTAAAAATAATGGGGCAACCTTCACCGCTTACAAGGTTGTTTATCTTGTAAATGGTTTGAACCCAGTAGTAATAGTAGTTCGTATCGGTGTGATCGTCCGGGTGAGGGTAGTTCTGAAAAGAACTGTTGTTAGTGACTGACGTTTCGACAACCTGAGCGAAGTCATCTTCAGAGTCAAGTGACTTCAGAACTACCCTCACCCGGACGATCACACTATACGAACCAAGGTTGTTTATAATTGGCCAAACAAAACAATAGGTAAACAATTCAAGCCATGCCCCTAGCCCTAAAAACAAAAGAGGTGCAGATTAACAAGAACGAATCAAGATAGCGGTTCTAAAGCGGTGCAAGTCAACTGAAAATAATTCACCATTTTTCCTAAACTTGAATTTAAAATTATAACTCACGGAATTATGTTTTAACACAAATTTTAAGCACATTCAGTGACTGAATATTGAAACTTATACGCTCATTCAAGACTTATCAGGGATACTGGAATACAGTCACCCTACTCTGAAGCCTTCTTAGCTACCCGTGTCAAAGCTAATTTGCATAATATTTAGACTATTCAGTAAAGTTGCTTGCAAGAATCAATAGGACCTTACAACAACAACATCAACAAATTTATTAACTCATATATTTAAAAATTTAGCAATGACGACGGCGACGCTAAAGCGACCATGACTGGTAGAAAAGGATTTATATTTTACCTTTGCATTTCGAAAATATTAAGATCTGTTCAGGCCCTCTATCGGTCTAAAAACTTGCTGAAACTAAATATGTAACGCCTACGATCAATTTCAAAAGAAAATTGTAAAACTTAGCCTCGTGGATGGCTCACGTTCTGCAAAATACCCGGAACTTGGTCAGTTTAAATATAGAAATACCAGTAGAGTTAACTTCTCCTGCAGTTTTTTCCCTTGAATAGTCGCTGATCCTCTCAATTCTTTTCATCGATCACTTCCTTCACTGATTTTTTCTATTTTAACAAAAAGCACTCATGAACTCATGGCCCTAATAGATGGTCTGCAGTAGCATCATTCGCTGAAAATTACCGAATATATTGAGAAAGAAACTTTTGCTCTTCAGAACGAGATGCAACTTCTCTTGAACGGACAGCACACATGCAATATTATCCGTAAAGACATCAGTATCCAAGGGCATCCGGTTCGCCTGGAAGTTGGTTTTTACCTCTTTCCCGTCTTCTCAACTGAACTCTTTGGTTTGGGGTTCCAGTTGTAGTTTACAGCTTAGTGTCAGATTGTGAACGACGAGCTCTTTCTGTCCGGCTCTTGTCTGTCGTCGTTACCTGTGATACAAGGTTTGCTAACGCTTCTCTAAATTTCTGCATTCTTATGTCGTGTACAAAAGGATTCACTATAGAATTGGCAAAAGATATTACTGGCAACAAATTATGAATATCGTTGCTTGAGATATGTGTTATGGTGAGATTTTATACTCATCTCACGTATCAACGTCTAGGGCTGTTTTGAAACTTTTTTGGTGATTTTGGGGTATATTTGGAGAGAAATAGTATTTTTTCAAACTGAGGACTAGAGAAACTTATGGAAATAGGAAATTTGGAAGATTTGATGTTGTTTAAAAATTAGAATTTGAAGTTACAAATTGGTAGACGTACACCAAACAGTTGCCCACCAACTGGGGTGCCTTTTCGGAGGCGTTCAACTGTCTGGTACCGGTGGTGTTCCAATAAGTGTTTTTTTTTTAAGTTTAATCCCTCAGTAAAAAATTCACTTGCCCACTTTAACGATGGTGCAGGTTCCATTGATTTGGTCCTTGAGGAGTTAGGGATCAGCCCAGGAGTCCACTGCAAGAAGGCGAACTTGACAAACTTGACCACAACAGGTTACGCCATGCTCGTAGAAAGAGCACTGAACACTCCAAGAAAAGGAGAAGAGACATAAGGAACTGGAAAAAAGGCTACAGTGACAGTTTGGAGGACACAATAGTTAGCGTTCTTATTCACAATTTCGCTTGCGATAATGTGCTTATCATGTATGAACAAACACCTTTTCCAGTCACCGAGTTCTTTTGTCCTGGATATTAAATACGACCTTTCATTGAGAAGGATTTATGTAGGACTTTTACTATTGTGATTGTCTATTGCACAAGAAAACGTTTTTCAGTCAGCAAATCCACTTTGTGGTTATATTTGATTCCGTGGAATTTAAGGTTTTTCAGATTATACATCATTTAGCAATAGAAACTACTCAATAATTAAGCAAATACTTGCTTTTTTAGACAAGTAGCCTAGCAGTCTACCAGGGGAGTGAAACCGACAGTAGATCATCTGCTGAAGAGAATTCAACTCTTGATATTCTGCAATAATTAATTGACGCTGCTAATAGACCTGAGAGTCCTATGATATTTGACAGGCACAGATATACACCATAGTAAAATTAAATGAATTTGTAAATTTTACCCCGTAGAATAAAATGTGTTGAAGTAAAAAGCTGACTCTGTCGGATACTCATTCAGTAGTGATGAAGTTGTGGATACGTACTGCCGTGTATTCAATATTACCTCGTCATTTTAGGTGCTATGTTCAGCAGCATTTCAGTTTTACGTCTTAAGTTTACCCAGACAACCAACATATTATTCAAAACACGAGACAGATGTGTTGATCTGATCTTACCAAAACTTCTGATCCGAACCCTTTCTCATACGAAAAAAGCCAAACTTTCCTTTTTTCGAGTTTCTTTCTCTTAGCTCTTACCCTGAATGAACTTTACGCTGGTGATTTTCTTCAATTTCAGTACAGAAAATGTCAACTTTTCATCATTGAAACTGGCATGTGAGTTAATAGGGATCAAATTTGAACTGCATGAATCGATCCTTAATGACGTCACTGGCTGGACCAGTTGTCTATTACCATAAGCTCAAACAGGCAGTCAGTCGCTGAAGAGAAAGTGGCCGCTTTTGTTGCCAGTAGCTTTCACTCGTTTGGTGACAGGAAGATTTTGAGTAAAACTGTTTCATCAATGTCTAGGAAGTTATAGTCACACCTTTTTGATAGAGCTCTGCAATATCGTTGCGCAATGTTACAACACTGATTGACAGTTTTCTCGAAGAAGATTTTAATTCAAATTTTAACGAGAAAGTAGCCAAGGTCCGGTTTTCACTTTTCCCGTTTTAACTGAGATAGTATCAGTTGTCATGTGATAAAAGGTTTTTGGCCTGGGAATGCACTTCTGCAAAAACCTGGAAAATCTCTCTGGCTACTGGAATCAGTACCGGAATCTGTTACAGGGAATGGTCTTCACAGACATCAATGGCACTCAGAACTTAGGCCCAACGATAGCGTTTTAATCCAAAAAGATAAACCAATACGGAATAGTGGTTTCCAGTGTCTCACCACAGAGGGCGTCACCAAAGAACAATTTACAAAATAACTAGCTGTTTTATGTTAGACTCTAAACAAATGACCTGACAATTCGTTTAGAAATCCTAATTTGCTATTAGCTGCCAATCAGCTCATTGTTATTCTAGGCTATTCTATCATTGGCAAGTCAGTTATTCTGTTCGTAAATATTAACTATCTAAAACTTCAGGTGGTTCTCACCGCTAGGCGTTGGACGATAATACAGATAGACAACTAACTGTTGGCTTTTTCATGGTTACGAAAATCGACAAATTCCCCTCTCACAATTCGAGAGGGACTAAAAGCCGTTTTATTGTCGACAGTTTTTCAGCACATCGAAAAAATAGAAAATGGCCAAATTAGGAAAAAGTTTGAAAATTCAAATCTGCCCAGCAGGTTGTGTTTTTCGTTTTTAATTTTGAAGCGCAGTTTCAATCATCCTGTCGCGCTAATTTAAGTTTTAGGCTACTATAGGGCAATATAGTGGAATAATTTTTCCTTCTCATCACCGAAATATGTTTACTTGATAGCGAAGAAATTGAAACCAGAACTTGTGCCAAACTCACATGGAACTTGAGAACCAGAATTTTAAGTTGCTTCTAACAAACTGTCAATCAATTTTGGAAGATTACGGAGCACCATTGCACGCCGTTTGAATGTAGTAGCTATTGCAACAATTTTACCTACCTATGATAAACAATTGCGAGATATACTTTTGCCACTTCTTAAAATTCGTTACTGAATATTCTGAATATTCTAAAGCAGCTGTAGAGAACTCGACAGCCATTAAGTTCTCCACTTTCAATTGGCCTCACTCCCCACATCATTGCATAATTGCTGCGTCTTCGGTATCGCTGAGCAAGCCTTTGCCAATGTGATCCATGACTTTGATCTTTACTAGGAAATTGATTTGTAACCCTTAGGAGGCCACTTCTCATGGTTATTCGCTGTTACAATTATATATCGACCGATTGACACGGTTGAACTTCGTCAAATGCGATAACAACAGAAACTCACTCGCCGAATAAGTGAAACCTGCAAGTTGTTTGTGAATGTTAAGTACTAGTTTCAAATGTCCTAAGACTTTCAAAAATGTTTTAAAACCCTACGACAGTTGTAGCCTCAGATAAAGTTCCACAAAGAAAGTCGCGTACGATTTTTGCATGTGGCAAACGTGCACTTATACGATAGGAAAAACGCATGGACTAAGATTTACTGTCCGTACAAAAACAACGCAACGTATATTCTGAGGCATGGAGTGTGATACGGCCGCAATTTTGTAATTTAACGCCTTCAATAAAGATCGATGTTTAATTAGCTTCATAAGTTCTCCCTTTCGAACTATGAATCCACTTTCCTCAGCTGACCGTTCATTTTCCTGCTTGCTAAATTTCGGGCTGATCTAATATGTAGCAACGACTGTTGAAGGCCACACCAATAACTCTCTGGAAATTCTTCAATCTCAAGTTTGTCGTTGTACTTTCTTGGTTGAGGGATGCTATCAAAGGGGATGTTATCAACGTACCGTACGAGAGAGGAGTGGTAATGAAAACACCCTTTACATGACTCCTCAATAGTAACGCCACTTTGGAACCCATGCATCATTTCTCAATTATATTTTTATTATTTAATTCTCAGAATCGTGGGTTGAGTAATCGCTAAACATTTTTCATTCTTATTACAATTAGAATTTTCTTATTTTGAATACAATGTTCTTATTGTTGCTATTTAGTGGAAAAGATATTTTCCACACTATTTGCCATTTTGTTCGAAAAAAGTGTACGCTAAGCAATTTTTAGACCTGAATATTCGTTGTAAAAGTCAAATAAGAGGTGGTATGACCCGATATTTCAGTCGTTATCTTATCTATTTGCGTCTTGATGGAAAAGGAATGGAAAGTACAGTCCTTCTGATAATTTGTCACGTTTCTCCTAGCGTTATATAATCGTTTTATTATCTCTATCCAAGAGACGATGATCTAAGTCCCTTACTCTAACTCGTAAAAGTTATTATGGTTTTATTAGGAGGACAGTCAGATTGCTGAATAGGCCATCCTATGGGCCATAATATGGAAATTGCCACTGTCTCGTAAGTGACAACAGAGAGGCACAATTGTAAAACTTTGTTGCTGGTAATGTACTCCTATCATGGTTATGGATGTTTCTTTTCCAAGTCGCTACGGCAGTCAAATTATTCGATCTAAGACTTACAAGCAGAAAGATAGCCACGACATTTACTTGGTAAGTACCTTCGTCTTAGATAGTCTTTCCACAGCTTGAAAAGCTATCAATATCAATTTGGATCCGCCAATATCGTTGCATCTTTTCGGGTCTTTGACAGCATAGAGTTTACAATAAAGTTTGTTTTTGTGAACGATAACCTTTTCTTCTCTTTCGAGGTTTCCCAGCATGGCTCTGTTGTGATGCAAGGTTTCCTAACGCTTTTCTAAATTCCTGCATTCGTATGGCATATACAAGAGGATTCACAATAGAACTCGCAAAATATAGCATAGCTATCACACAATGAATATCAACGTTTGACGCTCTGTGCCATTTGTCTATTATATCTGGCATGGAGTTCTGAATAGCCCAGGGCAGAAGGGTCAGAACAGAAATGACAGTGACTATCAATAAGGTTATTGATAGTTTCTTTTCTTTGTGAATTGAACCATGATGTTGTGAATGACGGTTGCTTTGAACATTTACTATGATAGTGATATAACAGACTGCGAGGACAAGTAAAGTGACAGCACTAAATGATGCCCATGCGTACCCAAATGCTTCTTTCGATGCAATACCCATGGCAATGGCCAGAGAGAGAGTTATTAACCAACAAGCGATAATGACTTTAAAGTACACCCATTTCGTTATTAAACAATGCCTGAAGGGAAAAAGTGTTGCATGTAGCCGTTCTAAGGATATCAAGTAAAAAGATTGACCTGGGACGCTATTGGGAAGGAGAATTCAATAGAACAGATAATAAATCCTGGCCAGGTGTTATCTTTATAAACCGCATCTTTGTGGTACAAGAACAGTGGTCCTGTCACGGCCCCCACCAGTAGATCAGCCACAGTCAGGTTCATTATAAGGTACGTGCTGAGCTTGCGAAGATGGCTTATTCTTGCAAAGGCGATAATTGTGATGGCATTGATAATCGATGTGACAAGAAACTCACAGATTAGAACTGGAAACCAGTCGGCGTCTTCAGTTGCCATTTCTTTCAATAGAATGAATCTGATTCCGGTCCAACTATAAATATGATGAAGAAAACATATTTGGCTTATTGCTTAGTTTGGAGGATTTTATTTAGACGAGTTTATGAATTCTTGTCAGTCCCGCTGTCCTCTATTTTTTTAAGAATGAATTTCTTTTATTACCTTAACATTATCAAGAGTGCACAATGATCTGATTCCAAAAGAACATAATCTACTCGCATGTTAAAGATATATTTCTATAGGATAACATAGACCAAACAATGAAGAATAGATAAGTTATATATACCAATGAATTAACGCTTGTCACGAACAATAGTGAAGGAAACCTTATCAAATTGCATTGAAAATACCACGCGTCTCTTCCCAAATAACAAATCTACATTCTCTTCAATGCCTCAATAATCGACGTTTTTGTGATAAAATTCCATTAAATAGCAGTTTCGTTGTAAAGTGCGGTTAAGTGACTTTTCTTAAATATTCCTCCTTTTCAGCAAATTAGGAATATGGCGCTACGGCCGAGCAGAAGGCCATATGTAGGAACTGAATAATGTTCAATAAACAACGCTATTTTCTGCTACCCATGAAAAAGAAGAGAACGTTTATACACCAATTTTAAAGTTACTGATTGTATACAAATGTGATGTTCTTCGAATTTTGTTCTGTTGCAATATCATAAAATATTTCTCTCGTTTGAAATATAGCGCTTATTGTCCTGTCACAGTCAAACCGACAAAACGGCCATTGCCGTGAAAGCACATCACTTGATATTCTTTAATCCTGATAAGACTTGGGAGCTAAAAAATCATTCATTATAAAATTTGTTTTTTACAGCGTTGTATTTTATCGCTCTCAAATAGCGCTTTATTTCGTGAGCTCGTAGATGTTGAATATATGAAAACATAAATATGGAGTTATAAGCTTGCACCTTTTTACGGACTTTTCTAACAGGAAGGATGAGATGAATTCTTGCATGAATGCCGCTCCCCCTGATGAGTAGGTTAATAGTCCTGCATCGATTCCAGTGCTTTTTTGTCAGTATTCTAGTTTTTCCTCCAGAATCTACCACTACATGACTCACTTAAGTAGAAGCAGCAGATGTCCTGAATTCGCTTCTGTCGGCTACCCTAGGGACCAGAGACCTTCCTTGGCTAACAACTCAAAATCTTCTTTTTTTGTTTTCCTTTTCTTATCGGGAAAAACTTCACTTGCCTCTTGACTTCAATTTCTGGTAACACGACTTTGCTTGCAAGTGAAGATGAAGCTTCCCGTTCGTAAATATCCGTCTGTTTTTTCCCCTTTTGTTCTGGACTCCAGACGAGATTCAGTTGACTGATTTGCATCAAATTTAACAATTTGTGAAATGTTATGCAGGGAAAACACAAATATCGCCGAACATGTCAGTCTTCAGTCCAAAATTAACTGGGCTTAAATTGGAATTTTATGCAAATTCCCTGGCTTGTTACGTGATAGCACAGAACTCCGATGGCGAGCTGCAATGGACCGATCAATGACGAACTTTATGACAATCATAAGCGGAAACTTGTTGTATCACAGTTAAGAAAGTCAGAAAGACGAAATGTAAGATGCCCGGCGAAAAAATAGAAGCGTAAAAAGCACTTGTTAAAAAAAACGCTGGCTTTTATTGTCGATTAAAATCGTCCGTTGTTACAGTGGAACTCCGCTTACGGTCAACCCGTTCAAACTGATTATCACGACCACCGTTACTCTGACTTGAACAAAGGCTAAGTGAGCGATTTTCTCAATAAGGACGTTCGTGCGAAATTTTTCTACTCGATAGATTTTTTTTACACTTCTACTACGGACAGATAATGATTTACTTGTTTCAGAAATGAAATAAAAATTGGGGGTCACCAGCTTCATTTCAGAGATAAGGCGTGTGGAAAACTAGTCTGATTTTGATAAATTGGTGCGCGTAATTCAGCATGGTCTCCAGGGTCTTTAGTTAAAATATCAAAGATAAGTCAACACAGGCAAACTATCCTTATAATATTTTGTATAAGTGAATCTGTGGCGTTAATATTTTCAAATATTGCCATCATTTTCACAAACCTTAACCCTTAAAGAGGCATTTGAAAAGAACGGAATTCGATGGAGCGTTTTGTAAAATATTCAAAATATTCAAAATATTCAAAATTCTACTCGATATATTTTTTTCATTTTTTCGCGAAACGTAGAAAATCGGCAGAGAAAACGACCCATCAAAAGAAAAATAGGAGTCACCGAACGTCCAAGACCGTTAGATCCACGCAAAGTCAAAGCGATGGCCATTTGCCCTATTATTGTTCACTTTACTGCTTAGAGCGCGCGCTCGATGCATGACGTGGCGTTAGAATTTCGTGCGCAGTAAGGATACACAGAAACAATTAGCGCGTACGTCTTTAAGGACCCCTTTAACAGGCTAGCCCGTGAAAACCGACAGATGGTTGTTGCCCGTTGGTGACTGTATAACGTAGAACCCATTAAACCGGGCGATTTCATTCATAAACTCGCAAAAGGCAGTCGACTTGCCGTGCCCTGACCATCAACTAAACTGAAATTTTGGTTCCTATTGTGATTTGGATCTGAACGATAGATAGAAACTTTTAGATAGAAACTTTGTTAAGAAAGTCATCAACCACCTAGCTGGGGAAAAACTCCCCTACTAATACGGGGACATAACAAAAAAGAGTTAAACTAAAAGAAAATGCTAAAAAACTATAACTATTTACAATAGTAAAATTTAGATCTAGTTAAAATATGTTATGAGACTATGTACAGTGGATTGTATAATACATTAATACATAGTTAAAAATTCTTTAGGAGGAGCAGAGCGGACAGCCTCGGCACCCATCATCTAATAATGCATCAAGATTGTTAAGATTTCTGATGTTCGTCTTAAAAGTGCTGAGAGATGTGGTCTCTCTTATGGTCTTTGGTAATTTTGACCACAATTTGGGTCCTAGATATCTGATCGAGTGCTTACCGTATTTCACCGAGTTAAACCTTGGCATTGTAAAGTCAGAACGGCACAGAAACCATCGAAACAACTTAACTCCGGCAACAATTCTTCCATGAACCCACGTTGGATACGAGATGATATATAACAGACGAGGAGCTTAGCTCCGAGTGAGATGTAATGACCTCGTTTTTAACAACGTGAAAGGGAATAATACTTTCATAAAATTCTTCAATCGTCGACTAGAGGATATGGACCTTTTTAAGTTTGATCTAGAGGAGGCGGTAGTATGAAAACGCTGAAAAATTGTCGCGCGTTTTTCACTGTCTGAGTCAATGATGCTTCTCAGGAAAGCGGGCGCGACAGAGTCACATAATCACCCCCAAATTTGTCCACGCCCTGGAAAAGGGTGACAACAAAAGGTGTACGGGAAGACTCTAAGTCAATAACAGCATTGCTGAAAATTATCTGCCTTGTTCCTGAGTCCAATAATGCAAGAGATTACTTGTTTACTCGCCTACCATTCGCAAGACTACGGATTGTGTTGCACAGTAGCTCAGAATCGATCGGTTTCTCTGAATTCAGTATACCAAACGAAAGGACCCAATGAAAGTAACAATTTTTTATTTATACTGAAAATTTGTTTTCAGTAACTGAAGTGTAAAAACGAAGATTTACTGATTTTGTTGTCTTTCCATGAATTTTTGTTGTTTTTCTATTTCATTCTTTCGCTTTTGTTGTACATTAACAAGCTTTTGGTATCAAATTCTAGGCTATGTACTAGATAATTTTAAAAATTTTGTGTCTTTTTGTAGTTTCCGAAAAAGCATAGCCTATTATTTTCTCTAACCCACCATGGAAAGTTTTACCAAATGTGCTACTTTCAATAATTTTTCCCAACAGAGCTTTTCTTTACATGCGAGAAATTCTAAACTAAGCGAAACTGGCTGCACCTAACTGCCAAACACTAGCTAGGCGTGCAATAATCGAGGTTTGATAAGCGCATACGATTTTCATTCACTAGTTATGAAGAATATTTGTTTTATAGTTTTATTTCCTCTACTGTGAGCGAAACTGAAGCGTTCGATTTAGCCTGCGTAGCAGTCTTTTCCGTTTCCTTTCAGGCAAGCGAGAGTCGCGCGAGGGCACGGGGACAGAGATAACAAAAAATTAGTGGCTTTCTCCCGCTAAGAGGAAACGGAAAAGACCTCTACGCAGGCTACGTTCGGTTTTGTTTTGATTGTAAAGCTTTACGTGCCTGTTTAAACACAGCGGGGAATTTCACTCGTTCCTTAGCGTCAGAAATTCCTTACGACGTTTCGTTGTGTAGTATAGCTGAGTATTTTTACGAGCTGTGCTGTATTTTGACGAGACCGTAGCCGGGGCAAGTCAAAATACAAGAGATTTATTATCCAACACAACACTTCAATCCAATTCGTCGCTTGCGCGTTGCGAGGAAACCTGTCTAACTGGTCCTCTAGAGTACAATATCGCGTGTTATTATCCATTTTTGTTTTCTTGGTCCTCAATAAATTGTTCCACTGAGCAGCGATACTGCTTCTGATTAGTCCTAAGATTTTTACCCTAGTGAAAAAAGTCGTACGACAAGTGGAACTCCAGTGACCATCGATAATGTTACTGATAGCTTCGTTTCTTTGTGAATTGCCAACCATGATGTTGTGAATGAGGGTTGACAGACTGCGAGGACAAGTAAAGTGACAGCACTAAATGATGCCCAAGCGTACGGCAATGGGTCTTGCCATAAAATGGTTATGACAAAGGAGATAAAGAGAATTACAGACCAACTTCTAACGATGATTTTTAAGTAAAGCGTTTATCTTTGTGATACATGAGCAGTGGTCCTTCCACGGCACCCACCAGTAGATTGGCCAAAGTCAGGTTTACATGGGGTACTTACTACGTTTGCGAAGATGTCAATTTTTGCGAAGGAGACGACAGTGATTTTCGAGGTAACCTGAAATTCAATGGCAAAGACTGGAAACCAGACAGAAGAATCTTCTGTAGTCATTTCATGAAACGGATAACAACGTTCTTTCTGCAAGGGTGTTCTCGTATTTACTCCATCGATATCTCAGCTACAAAAATTTAATTTAAAAAAGAATGATATTCTAAAAAATGGTTAAGTATATCCAATTGTTAGTTTAAGAATGATTGTTGTGCACACGGATTCCAGACATCATGAACACATTTTACACGGGTATTGTTGTTTTACTGTAAAGAAACAAGCTCCATAAAAAGCAGTGTTGTGTGACAATGTATGCCCATGTAGCCATGAGCAGATGGACGAAATTTTGTGCAGCTGATTTCAGTGATGAACATCAGTTAATATTAAAATGCGGGTGAATATTACCTTCTTCCTGTTCGGTAAGAGCCGTGCAAATTTTACCAATTAACGTATGGTTAAAATGGTGAAGCAAGCTTTTCTGCTGCTCGTCATGTCAGTGTTTACTGGTCTTCTATACGGGATGTTTAGTGTAGTCAGGAGTGAGAAGACTTATTTAGGAGGCTTATTCATTACCATTTTCTACTCCACAAAGAAATGTTTTCAATCCGCAAACCCATTTTCGTAATATGTGAAATTTAAGGTTCTTCAATTTTATTGCGTTAAGCATAAGAAAACCACTAACAAGTCAACGAATACTTAATTCCCTTAGCAAAACGCTTATCCACTAGCGGAGCAAAACTGTAATGGGCCATCTGCTCCAGAGCTTTTTAACTGTATGTTTTCTTAATTCATGAAATTGCTAATAAACTCGAGAGTTATACGATCTTAAATGGCTCGAATATTCACTAAAATAAAACGGAGTAGTTAATCCTTGAAATTGACATACAAGTTAATTGGACTTAAAACGGAATTTTATTTGTTTGCTTGCCAAGATACCAATTTAGTTAGCGACGTATTCATTAAATGATCGTTAACGTCGCCGAAAGGACCAGCTGTACATGAAACAAGCGGAATAAAGTCACTTACCCAAAATAAATGGCCTCGTTTGTTGTCCATGGCTTCTATTCGTTGAGTCAGCATTTTTATTTTAGTGAATTGTTATCAATGATGACTAAGTTTAAAGGAAAACAGAAATGTACAATACAATTGTCATAATGCTAAAAATACTATACAATAATGGTAGAAAGTAGGATCAAATAATTTAAAAATATCTAAATTCAGGGTTTTTATTGTAATTTACAGAGCATTCCTTTTGGAAGCTGATGTCCCTGACATAGGTCTTGATCGATTTTATTTTTCGTTTAAAGGAGATATGGTTTTCAAGTTCTTTAATCATGTGTCAGGTAAGTAGTTCCAGGCAATTGCAGCTCTTTGTTAAATTAAATGATGGACGACCCTGTTCGGTTCTTGGCCTAGATAAAGCGATTTCCTAGGACTACAAAAAGAAGCTTTCTTAACCACTAGACTATTTATATCATCTAAATCTATAGTTTTAAAAGGTCTTTGCGTTATGCTTAAAATACGAGAACAATAAAAATATTTTAGTTTTAATACGATTTGCGTTTATGAGTACTGTTTCGTCTTCCATGTCTCTTGGTAGTCTGGTAGTCTGTGGATAAGTCTTGAAGCTCTGAGGTGGACTAGTTCTAGATCTTTCATCAAATAAACTGAGGAAGAGTCCAACACAGCCATACCATACAATACGCTCGGAATTATTGTTTTATAATAAATAGTTTCTGGTGTGGCTTTTGGTAAAAAGCATATACTTCTTTACATTTTAACTTTAGAGCTGTATGAGTTACAGAAACATTTTACTTGATTGACCCTTAGAGTCTTCCACCAATGGCTATACCAAGAAATACAGACAAAGATCTCTATTCAATAGTTTTGTCTCCCCCAAACTAAACGGTTTAGAGGGCCAATATAAGGTTTTGCACCCAGGAGAACTGGGTACAGCCTTTTGTTCATCACTTCCAGTAATGATATTTCCATTTTTATCTTGTATCGGCTCACACTTGTTTTTTGATCTTTCTGTCAGAATTCGGATTCCAAAAGATCCCCTGGCGAGTTGGCATTTTCTAAAAGGTTAACCCATTGACACGCGGAGTTTTTCCTAAAAAACGCATTTTCAGACGTTTTTGATGTTTTAAGTCTATTATAAGCTAAAATAGCTCAAACTTCCCTTGGAATGGAAATTTCGTTTTTGCTTTTCACAAAAATCATGTTTAACAACTTTTTCTCTTGAGCATGCGCACAAATCAAATTTTGGACGATAAACCGTCCTATCCTTTTAGGCTTTTCGGTTTTTATCTATTTAATTTTTCGCTTTACCTTTTTCTTTTCTTCCCTTCATTTTGCTGCAGTTTTTGGCCTTCTACCAGGTTTCTTTCGGGTAGAAGAATTTCCGACAAAGCTTAAAAGAGGCAAGAACTATGTACCATGGGCAAGTAAAGAGTGGAAAGGGAAATGCTCTGAGTTTTTCACTAAAATTTTGAATCGTTTTGGTGCATATTTCAAGCTCCAATCTTATCACGCTGGATTACGTCTTGCTCTGCGACGTCTGTGACGTCGCAAGCAGGACAAATGACCAGATCCTTTATGGCCCTATAGGGGTTAAGCCAATATGCTGCCCCTGCCTTTCTTAGCTTTGTCTCAACTATCAGTTCTGTTGCTGTTTGTAGATACTTTTTATGATACCTTTTCTCTGAGAGCTTGAGAAGGCGTGGTTCAACGGGAATTATATTCTTATTCGGCATACATGTTCTTATCAAAACTTGTTAAAACCGGTACTTTGAGAAAGAGAGCTCTTACACACATCTGTGGACACTTAATACATACGTTTCTTTTGCTGAAAAGTTTATAAACACTAAAAGTGATTTTACCAAGTAGGAAGTCCAAGTTTCTAACTGGGACAAATTTACTTCAACTGATCATTTGTTTGAGGCTACTCCCTGAGTTACATCGAGACATTAAAATACGTTAACTTGTTGCAGAACTCCATTACATTTGTCTTAATTTTTGTACAAGCCCTTCCTTCGTCACGTTCTTTTCCAGTTTTTACAACCTAGTTTCATGTTCTAAACGAAGAGCTCTTTCCTGTTCGGCACTTCTCTGTCGTTTTCGCGCTGCTTGTCTCTGGCATGATACAAGAATACTGAACGCTTTTTGGAATTCCTGCATTCGTATGGCGTATACAAGAGGATTTACTAAGGAATTTGCATAAAATATCACTGCCAAGATATCGTGAATATCAACGCTTGATGCACTGTGCCATTTGTTCTTTATATCTTCTGGGATAGATTCGTAAATAACCAAGGGCAGAATGGTCAGAACGGAAATTCCAGTGACCATGAATAATGTTACTGACAGTTTCCTTTCCGTGTGAACTGAGCCACCATGTTGTGAATGAGGGTTGCCCTTAACATTTACAAAAATAGTGATGTAACAGACTATGAGGACAAGGACGGTGAGAGCACCAAATGTTACCCAGACGTACCGTAGTGCATCTGATTCATTCAAATATAAGCCAGCCATAAGAGAGCTCAGAAGAACAGTTATAAGCCAGTTAGCGATGATGATTTTACAATAAATCCATTTACTAATTAAGCAATGTCTGAAGGGAAAAAGTGTTGCATGTAGCCGCTCTAAGGATATCAAGGAAAGATTGACCTGGGAAGCTATTGGGAAAGTTAATTGTATAACGCAGCTAATGAATTCTGGCCATGTGAAGCCGTTGTAATTTTTATAGGTGTTCAAAAAGTGCAAAGGTCCTGTCACGGCACCAACCAGTAGATCGGCAACAGTCAGGTTTATAATAAGATACGTACGGCGCTTGCGTAGATGGCGGCTTCGTGCAAAGGCGGCGATCGTGATGCCATTGATAATCAATATCAGGAGAAACTCAGTCGCTTGCACTGGAAACCAATTATAGTCCCTTTTTACTGGAGAATCCTCAGTAGTCATTTCAGGGAGGGGGATCTATTATTCTTCCTGAAATTATTCCAGTACAGCTGGGGATTAGATAGCATAATAAATTCAGTTGTCAAGAGGACTCCAACATGACATTGTCATAATTCATTTAAGCAATAGGTACTCTATTGAGGGGCCTTGAATTTTAAAAAATAATCATGAATCGCGTTTCTTACCATAATCTTATTAAGTGAGTGATTCCAAACGAACTTCAATATTTTATTCAGATCTAGAGGGAAGCAAAGATAAAAACCCAGTAATAATAAAATGTTATGACAATTTATAATTTTGCAGGTGATTTCAGCTACAATTATACGTAATGGCTTGTAACAGACAAAATCCAAAATCATCCAAAATAACAAATAAATTCTATTTCAAACTGAGTGTTTTATTTTACCTTTTTTGTGTTTAATGAAGGGAGCCTGTCTGCTGCGAGAGTTGTAGTTGCACTCAACCGACTCTAAAATATTCCATTTCATCAATGTTGAAGATGACGCAACAGTCAGGCAGAAAGCCATATGCAGGATAAAATGCTTAAAAATCCAATTTGCTTTCGACAGAAAATTCGTAGTAAACCAACTTTATAGATAACGATTCTGTTAAGTGAAGTGTTCTTTGAATTTTGCTTTACATGTAAGAAAGAGCTGTGCGCAATAAATATTTCCTTCGCCTGAAGTGCAGCTTGAGTCATCTAGCATAAGATTTTCAGAATTAAAAAATACTACTTCATGAACGATTGGATGAATTAATCAATGGCTTCTTGTTAATATTCCCTCGTCATTTTATGTGCTCCTTTTTCAGTTTTTTTAGGTTTTCGGTAATAATCTACCACAACACTGACTTTCTCACGAAGAAGAGACAGATGTGCGGAGTAGTAATAAGTTTTGTTATTGTGGATTTTATGAATAGAGGCTTTAGTTACGGAAGATTGTTATTTATTTCATTTTGTTGGTGGATAAACATTTCACTTACCACTTAACTTGAAACTCGTATAGACAACTCACTGGAAATTGAGGTTAAACTTCCCACTTTTAGGTCTTTTGTTGTTTTTCCGCTCTGTTCGGAACTCCAGATGACATTTAGCTGATTTGCATCAAACTAGTATTTGCTTGGGATCTATTAAAAAGTTAATTGTGGCAATAACAAAATGCTCGAATCTGATTGGTTCTTAACAGCCCTTATTTCTTGCTTAATTTGGCTGGTGCAGCACCAAACTGTCCTATTTGACCTGTCCGATTACTAGCAGCTTGTAATCGGACAGGTCAAATCGGACAGTTAAACAGCCAATGAAAATTAAG
>OMLO01001412.1_pt1 | contig 18494 bp, 8 predicted proteins | sample 1674811 | NCBI WGS metagenome assembly OMLO01 (sample SAMN06265003, study PRJEB25207) | coral metagenome | isolation source: Coral host | place: Mexico:La Bocana,Puerto Morelos, Mexico | collected 2008-11-13 | reverse complement strand
TTTTTTTTTTAATGATTCGGCGACCACCGAGATCTACACTCTTTCCCTACACGACGCTCTTCCGATCTCTGATTAAGCCCAAAATGAACGTCTTTGTATCTCAAATCACCGATAGAACTGCTGTCAAGTAAATAACTTGGAATGATCGAAACTTATTTGAGTTCTCTTTGTACTCCAAGGAGTTGGTGACAACTGGAGAGACTTTGATAGAAACAACGCCTGGTGTATTGCGGCACCTGGTCATGTCCGCAACTCATGTTGGAGATTTCAAATTATCGACCTTCTCGACAAAGGCTTTACAGCTGAATATCTAGATGAAGTGAGGCCAGACATTGATGTTTGCGAATGGTAAGCTGGAGGCCTTTTTGTAGCCCGTATAAGCACTAGATTAGCATTTGTCTTGTGGCTCTATTTTTAACTTTATTTCTTGAAATGTATCAACATATGTTTGGGTGTTGGGAATTACAATATTCGTGCTTGTCGTTGCTTCGCACTGACAAATCGTTCAGACCGGGAACTAAGCTTTTGCAAGCCAAATATAGCCATTCTCAGCTTCATCCTCTGGTTTAATTAGGACCCCTATGAAACCAGCTGCTAATATAAGGCCTATGTGGCTTCCTCTTAATATAGTCATTTATCCAATTTTTGTATTATTATTTTTTAAAAAGAGATCTCCTCGTGCAAGGTTATTACTTACAGCCTGGGTACTTTGATGTCTCACAAACAAGCTCACCTACTAGCGTCCTACACTGCCTGCGTATCAACGCAGAACATGACGTAATGTAGTTGAACTAATAAGTGGACAAGGCTAGCCGAAGGATAAATCACTATCTATTAAATAAGCGTTGGCATAATAAGCTTCGCAAATTATCCACGTGATCGTAATTTAACCAGTGGATAACATTGTCCATTCTGCGTTCTCTATCACACATACCTTCCATTCCATCCAGATCTGCGCCTTCGTCACTGATGAATAACTGTTTTTGAATGTGTTTCTTTTAAAGGTTTGGAATCGAAAAAGGTGGCTCGGGTACATTTGACATGAAAGTGTCTCTTCTAAACAACGACGAGAAAGATCTTCCAGGAGATAATGTCTTTTTAGCTCGTAGCAAAAGAGATCCTCTGAAGGATGGGTATTGGAAATGCCTGGCACACACCTTTAAAAGTTATCCTCCCGGGTTAAGGTTCATTCGATTTGAAGATGGTATGCAAAGCCTTGGATTAGGTGGACACGCGTATGACATTAAGGCCTTTGGCGCAAAAGTGTCGGTTAAGAAAAGGTAAGAAAAATTTACACGAAGCCGCGTATGTACACGTGGCTGATTGAAGTTTCATTTTTTTATATACTTATATCTGCGTCCCAGGAGAGCAATTGTAATTTGTTAAAAGGTCACCTAATATAGATTAGTATAAATTTTGACCTCACCCGGTTGATGCGGCCACGTTTTGTTAGCCCGTTCAAGACTGGGTTCCACTGTGCGTCTTTTTATAAAAAATCATTGACGGAAAGAAAGGCGCGGTTGCAAGCAAGTAAATTGCCTCTATATCTAGATATATCGAAGTTAAATAACTGCCCAATCGTCTTCCAATTCTAGTCCCAGCAACTACAGCAAAGAATGCGAAGCGGCAGTCAACGAGCAGATTAACTTAGAGCTCCACGCAAGCTATGTCTTCCTTTCCATGAGTTGTTACAAATATCATGACGTCGTCGTCGATGACCTCACCCAACCGGGCTTCAATGATTTCGTGTTGATCCAGTCGAATCTGTGTGTTTCACACGCAAAAATGTTGATGAAGTACCAGAGAGAAAGCGGAGGTAAAATCGAGCTGCGTGACATCAAGAGGCCAGAGCGTGACTCATGGGGTACTAGGCTCGAAGCCTGTGAAGCTGCCTTACAATTGGCCAAAAATATTGATGATTCGTTGCTGGCCCTGCACAGAGTAGCAAAGAAAAACGGTGATCGTCACATGATGCGCTTTATCAGCGACAATCTTCTCATAAAGCAAGCAGAGTCTGTCATCGAGCTATCGAGCTTCGTGACTAAGTTGAAGAAAGCTGGTGAGGGGCGGATAAACTAGACTCCAAAGTATTAGGAACTGAATGACTCGTTACATATATTTTCTTCTATAATGATTTTTTAGAAGTATGCGTTAAACCCGATAATTATTAGGATGGAAAAGATTTGCTTGTACAACCTCGTACGATATTATACGCTACCAGCTTAAAGAAGGCCCGCTTATAAGGATTTGTTAACCGGCGGCAAGATGTTCGGTTCACGTAAGGTTTCCACTGATAATACACATTAGATATAAAATGTAAAAGGTATGTAACTAGCAAAACAAATTCTGTTGTAGTTATAGGGGTGGTAGTAAAAATAAGTCGTAACAGTAAACTAGGCGAAAGGCGAGCATACCTAACGAAAACTTTGGCTCAATTCAGTCTGAAAACTGTCTGGAGAGGTGTGTTCAAGCCTGTAGTAAACATAATATCAGATTTTGCCTTTTTATTTTCAACTGTTTTCATTTGTTTGTTGGACTAAATAAAAGGCCGCAGACATTTACGTATACGGACAAATTTAAGTATGCCAAAGAATAGGGAAATGAGGTATTCTGCGATAGGTATTTTTTAACAGTATTTAGACTAAATATATCAGAAGTCTATTTTTTGGAAATTCTTTAGCATTCTGGTTTAGCAGAAATGGCATTCCAGCTGTTTCTTGTGTGCCATGTTTGTACTCTTTTCAAAATGTCGGGGACCCAGGGGACTTCCATATAAAAGGATGGTGAAGTTCGATTTACCTTCAAGGGGTTAATTGAGCGATCTCAGAGTGGTTTTTGTGTTCAGGCTCAAAACGTCCACAGCGGGAGCTTTCGCAGTACCTTTTAAGGTGACGTTTCGTTTATATCGAGATTTATTACGGTGCTTTCAAACTTTAGGAGAAGAAGGTATTCGAAGCCGTCGTCTTTGTCGCTATTAAAAGTTAGGAAGGTGTCAGGGAATGTGCTGTTTTAGAACTGATTCATCTAAGGGGGTGAAAAAATTCGAGGCACGCCACACAACAGGATCTCGGCACCTCTCAGGGCTTCTTTTTCATGATCAGACGAGCACAACATTCCTTTTTACAGTGGAGTCCCCCTGGGGAGGAAACTTCAAGTTCAACTTACTTCCATCACTTTTATATTCAATATATTACAAATATTCTTACAAACAGGCTTTAAAATCCATAAGAGATTTGCACTCTATAAAAAAGCAGTAATGCTTGAGGTAATAGACCCACTTCAATTAACGGAATTTGATATCAACTCGCCATGAGCCATTGAGTAGAAAACATGATAAAAACTCTTTTTATAGCTTAAGCCAAGATAATACGACTTGTTGCTTCAGCGTACTAGTAAAGTAATGTTAATTAAAGCTAGGCAATAGATTTTTTTAAGAACTGTGTGGCTCTTTGTGAACGACGTGTATGAACGACGTGATTCTTCATGTACCACGCCGGCGGTGTCCTCATGTCTCCTGAATGTTTGGATGTTACCCCGGGTTCAGTAACATGAAGCACCCAGAAGTATTTCCAGTCTTCGCTTGAATAGAATGCTAGTCAACCTCGTTTCCAGGGTCTCACTGGGAACGAGGCAGTATTTTTGTCACTTTGCCCAGCAGTACCCAGGGACCCCTTTATTTTCTGTCAAATGGTGATTAATAAATTACGATTTTTGTCTAGCGAAGTATCTTTATCGTCATAAAGAGTCGTTTTTACCGGCATAAAGATCGTGTTCTGGTTTCATTTTAACGTTCAATTTAGTTGTCATGTGCTTTGAACTCTAAATAAATATGAAACTAATGTTAGTATTGTACAGTTACTTTGGCAGCGAAAAAAAAGGTTTCTGATACACCAGAAATGTTGATAAAGAAATATTTGCTCAGCAAGTTCAAACTTAATTAAAAGGAAAACTCTCTCATTGAAATTCCGGAAAATATGTCACTTAAATGAGTAGTATAGTTTCCGTTGCATCAGTTTTACGTTTTATGCAGTTCGCCTCTCAAGCAGAAATGTTTTGTATTATTATGATTAAAAACTATGTAATATTTATAAGCGGTTTGTGAACGTCACTCCAACATAACTCTAGCGACTCTATTTACACCACGCAAATTTTCATTCTCATCAAGCTTCAGTCTTCCTTTTTGAATGTTTCTCGTAACTCGCCAACAATACATCTTTTATTTCGTCATCTTCGACAAATTCTAGCGGCGAGTCGCCGTCATTATTCTTCACGTAAATATCTCCTCCACACATGATCAAGTATTTTACGATGTCCAAGTATCCCTTGGCCATTGCGTAATGCATGGCTGTCCAGCCATCTTCGTCCCTCTTTCCCACTTCAGCTCCGAGCTCAACAAGAATCTTGCAGCATTTCATACTTCCCACGAAAGCGGCCGTGCTCAACACAGTATGTCCATACTCGTTGAAGCAGTTGACGTCGACCTTTTCCTCGCTCCGTACAATCATTTCCAGCTCCTTCGTTGTATCTTGTCCCGGGACCGTTTCTCGGATAATTAAATCTTCGGGGAAGCGAGTGGGGATTGATTTACTTGGCTCATAATTTTCATTCAGATCTGTTTCAACACAGTTTGACATGTTGCACGTTTGACAGTCGTCTTCAAGAGACTAAAACTGAAGGACAATTTCCATATCTCTTATCAGCGCCGGACTGAAACGTGATTATACAACGAAGCAATACACATGTTCCGGTTTTAAACTCTCCGGCGCCTACAATAACTGTCAGACGAACGGGAACTTATCCAAACGAACCAAGTTCACTGACACCGTCGTAGGAACGTCTTTACTCAAAAATTATACAAGCGTTAATTTGTTTGCGGATTGTTGTGGACCACTATAATTAACCAATCATTCTAGGTTTTCAATCGCGAAACCGCTACACCTAATTACCTACGAAGTTCTTTTGTTTTGCGTGTTAACACCGCCAGAGCCTATATTAAAATTGCATGATCATATCATTAATTGGAGTGGAGGTTTCACCGCTTTCAGTGTTTGTTCGCTTCAACGTAGGGTAATCACAAGGATTGCCGGACGCAATGTGAATTTCCGCAACTAAGGGATTTTGTTTGTCGAAGTTTTAAAGCATGAAGTAATCCTATTTGTCGAGTTTATGTATTGTTGTTTACTTGTGGCCAAGGCACAATATTATATTACCACTGCATGACAAGAGTACAAAGATTTCCTAACGTACACTCTTTTTTTAATTATAAGAATGTGTTTTATAAGAATATTGGAGCTGAAATTCGCGAAATTTTAAGAATACCTTAAAAATAAATCCGAGGACGACATTTTGAAAACAATATAACTTTGTGTGTTGAAAATTTGTAAATGCAATAGAAATATATGTTGTTAACTAAATTGTATAAAATTCTTCCTTTCTCTAAACGGCAAAACTAGCCAAAAAGCCACACAAAAAAAACAGTACCAGCCGTATGTTCCAAGCTAATAGCATTTCCTCTCAAAGTTATGTGCGTGATAATTATTAGTCTTTAACGATCCAAAATTACATTACACCAAATACAATTAAAAACAGAATTTTCATACGCTACAATCTGTGATTATTCACAAGAATATTCTCAGCCTGTAATCGGCAGAAAATTAAGAATGTTGAGCATCGGTCAGAAAAACAATATTCTTGACAAAAAAGACTGTGTCGGTGCAGAAATGTCTGCAACCCAGTAGCGGCTGTTTTGCTCCCTCGTTCGATTTCCAATCCCAGTATAAGTTTTGTAGAAAGGCTGAAGAAAACGCATATGAGAATATTAATAAAAAATAATTTTGTCCGCATGTCTTTTTCGCCACTTTTCGTGTAGTATGCGGGTTTCAATATCTATGCCTAATCGTTACAGCGGAGTTGATGTCGCTAATTAACTTTTGACTGGATTTCGCTGCAAACTAGTTCATCCATGTTGGTGATTCCATTATGTAGAGCTTAAGGTCTACAGAATTGTTTGGTTATTCTCTAAACGGAAGTTGATTGGACTTAAAGAGCAGGAACTAGTTTTAGTTTAGTGATACGTCGCCAAATACATCATCCTCTGAGACCCAGGGTCTCGTTCTTGACTTTTCTTCGCCCGAATTTTTTCTCCCCCGATTAGACTTTTTCCCGCCCCCACTAACTGCCCCTGGGTCTCAGAGGATGCAAATACATGAAGTTGAAGAAAACAATCAAAGCAAAAAGACGGCGTGATAGTAGCAGGAAGGAACATAATTCCAATTCAGGCAACTCTACGTTCATTTAATTTATAAAGTAAAATCCTGGGTGTATATTATACAATAATATGATTCGCTCAATAAATTTAAAAAGGACAGTTGCTAAAATACAAGTAAGATAGTAATAAGACTATGTTACTTCGAGCGCAGGTAAGAAAATAGGGTAGAGAAGCAAAGAGTAATAGCAGACAAAGGCATCAAACGACGAAATCAAAGTAACCAAGAGCTTTAAACGAAGGCCAGCCACCATGTGCTGGATTAAATAGTTATAGAAAATAAAGCCTTAGCAAAGTCGCTGGATGCGGGGGATGAAGGAAAAGAGGAAAGCGCCATTATCCATGACGAGCTTAGATGAAGTGCACACGCCCCACGGATGATGCCTCTTTCGCCAAAATCCCACTTGAGATTTGGTGCATGGCATGTTTGTACTATGTATGACCAAGGAAGGTGTGCACAAATTAGATAGTGAAGGAGATGAAGATAATTTTAAGTCTGTGTATTTACCCAAACTTTAGATATTGGCCGAAAATGTTTCGCAGAAATTTACAGAGTCCAGTGTAGAAACGCCATGTTCATGTACCTCCGTGGTACACACCATGAACATGGCGGCCAGAAAATAGTGTTAAATCTGGAACTTACTTTGGCTATCTAGGAGGCTGATTATCTGTACTGAGCAAATCAGCATTCACATTAGCACTTTCCCTAATGCTTTTGTGACGTCTAAATAGCCTTCGTCACATCCGGAATTACGTCTAAAGGGATACACCCAAAAGCAGCGTCAACAAGCTAAGGGTGACACTCAACTCGAAGCTGGCATACGTACATCTTTTAATTACGGTAATTCAAAGTGCTCACAAGATCTTGCTTATATATAAGATGCGTGTTCTGGTAGTCCAAGAGTGAAAACATTTGGGTCTGAACCCACATCTCGTGCCTTCGCGGAGAACTGGTTAGGTGTTCAAACTCACAGGGTGACGCAAACTCCTGAAACTCCATAGAAATGAAGGGCGGGCCACTGTCACAAAAGACCTGGACGGGTATCCCATGACGAGCAAACTGAAACTTGAGCGTAAAGCAGTTACCTCCTTGCCTTTCTTGACACAAATTCTGTCTATCTCGAAGTAGTCTGAGTAGTAATCCACACAAACCAAATAATGATTGTCCTCAAAGTCAAACAGATCACAGCCAACTTTCTCCCACGGTCTTGTTGCATTTTCATCACTAATCATCGGCTCTTTCTCCTGATTTGGTTGATAGCTCTTGCAAACAGCACAATTGGAAATAAAATCTTCAACGTCCTTACCCATCTTGGGCCAGTAAACAACCTCTCTAGCTCTTCTGAGACAACTCCGTATTCCAAGATGGCTCTGATGCAGTTTCTTCTTGAAATCTGAAATTCAAAATGCGTCGATTTCCAAACGAAGCACGCTAACGAGCTGAAAAATTGTAAACAGAAATAAATATACCGTCTGTTATGCCTGATGAAGACAAAAACTTTGGTGGCTTTTTAGTTTTGGATTTTAGAAAATGATGACATCACGTTAAAACGATCTATTCTAAGTTTAAAACAACTGATATCGACGCTGTTTCGCCCTAAAATCAAGCTTCAAAGCTTTTTGCTTCGGCCACGCCCAGTGGAGCTGACCGTGAGTCAGTGCAAATCCCGCTACTTTATTTTCCTAAACAGTCGCTTCAGCTTCAATAAATTTTTTATTAACTAGCTTTACGTTTGTTTAGAAGCGCTAATGTAGGGATTAATTTCGAAAAGGTGTCAAAAATACTTCTTTGAAGAAAGCTGTAAGAAATTGAATGAGATCGAAAAGAAAAAAAATGGTTTTTTTTTCTTAGTATGCTTTTACTCACCTTGGAACATGTACAAGTCATATTAAACACTGAACACATTATTCCAAGAAACAAGTCATGTTAAACACTAGACACTTCCAATAAGAAACAAGTCATGTTAAACACTGGATACATTATTCCAGGGAACAAGTCATATGAAACACTGGACACATTATTCCAGGAAACAAGTCATATTAAACACTGGACACATTTTTCCAGGAAACGTCTTCCAGAACACAATTTCACTGGACAAGAAACCTGCACTTTAGACAAGCTTCGTTTTAAGAGGGGCAACACGTCTTAAATTGAAATAACCAAGTTATTGGGCTGAAAATATTAAGGTGACTGAGTCTGTGTCTGAAACGGAATGAAGCAAGGCTTGTTTATTTCTCTCATTAGCACTTGAAAAGGAACTAAAAAGAAACTTTAAGAGCTGTTCTAAACGGAAGAATTAAAATAAGAAAGGACGCGAAGATGAATATTCAAGAGTCCATCAAAGATCTTAATTAAGGTATTGAAAAGACATAACAAACAATAAGACTATTTGTCTCCTTCATTAACATTCAATTGTACGTGTTTTAATGTTAGTCAAACACCAGAAAATATCACATTTTATTTTCCTTCCCCTGTTTACTTAGACATGATATTCTCAAAACAAGCTGCTAAGTGAAGGAAACGCTCTCCTGAGCAGAAACATTTACCTAGCCTTTGCATTCTCTCCTGACGCCAGTTCAATAAATTAATTTTTTGATTCGCTGTTTACTTCCCCCCTGTTGTATTTTAAAGAAAACAAACCTGCTTTTTTCACCAATCAAAAAACTAAGAGGCGAAATGAATAAGCCACAACTGAAGAGGAAACAAAGTAAAGGAGGAAGGAATGATCATTTGGCTTTCCATCATTTTTTTTTTCAATTATTATTTTCTTTCCCTAGTAGTGACATAGAGGTAAATACCTGTTCCAGCCGGGAACTACAAACGCATAGAGACTTACTGTGCTATGAACACAATCTTAGGGCGTTGTAAGCAAGTTTGTAGTCGTGCAGTGGTATAAAGTAACGTTTGGAGTTCACTGTTCCTGTAACAGTTTCTTCTTTTGTAAAACGCATTGCCAAGGACTTTGAAAAGTCTTTTTGTGGTTGTTTTGGCTTCACGTTCACTGCGGTCTATAAATGCTGTTAAAGACTCCTGCAACGGTCCCTAACCAATCAGAAAGTGGGTGTTGCGTCCTTAGCCAATCAGATGCATGGCCAACCCAGGTGTTTCGCTAGGTTATCAGCAGCGTACCCCTTTAAACACGAGCACCTGTTCTTGTCAGGCACCTCTGCCATCACGTTGCCTAGTGTTGCATACATAATAAATGCAGTTTAAATTTTTCGCAGCGGGCAAAGTGCATACATTATTACAAGAGCTTGTCGCCTAAAATTGTTTTTCAAGAATTCAGAGCTTTGTCTCATGGGTTTTGACATCGATAGCATGGCTAAATCAATCTTGACCGTGGTATTTATGGTGGGGTGCAGTGGATTAATCCTCAGGTAAGAACTGTTTTAAGAAACCTTACAGTTAACTACCGTTATCATCTTTTAAGACAAGTTTATCCAACATTCGAGGGGAATTGATTTGTTACACTGAGGTAAATTCTGACAACCTAGAGGACAAATCCTAGAATACACAATACCTTGGTGATTCCTTTTGAAGCTGAGTATATCAAGATACTGTACTGAATGCGAAATAACGCCCGTAATAGGCACAGCGAGAGGAATGAGGTTTATTTTTTCCAATATTTGATGCACTAATTAAAATTTTATTCCCGATAGTATAGCCGTCTAGACCGGCTAAATCCCACAACAGTTAGGCCAGTTTCGGCTCAAGTTTTCGTGACACGGGGAAATACTATTTTCTAAAGGAATCACTCCAATAAATCATCACTGTTGTTGTTTATGCTTAACTGGCCTTTACTAAAAGCAAGATTAGACGAAATATAAGAGATTCAAAGCGCTGTTCTCTACAAATTTCAAAAGCAAAAACTCTTGCTTCAGTTTAATTCCTCATTAACGTTAATCTGTTTTTGACAAACAGCCTGTTCGTGTCTAATCGTTCAAAACATACCTCGAAAAAAAGGAATTTTCTCCCTTATGCAAGCTTCTCGCTATATTTAATTGTAATTTTTGCCCGCTCCGTTAATTAACTCACACAGCAGAACGTCTTCAAAAATAATTTTGATGTATTAAAATTGCTTCAGAAAATTGTTTGATGTTTGTGGCATGCAGTCTGTGGGAAGTCTGTCGCACTGAATTACAATGTTCAGTGTTTACATGTAGGTGGATCAAATCTTTGCTATAGATTATTCACGCTATAAATTGCAATTGGAACCGAATATAGTTTAGGGCCTGCGCACACTACCAGAGAAATTTGAAAACCGCGTTTTTGCTCTAAAAACGCGTAGAATGTTTTTCGTCAACACTTCCCCGGAGAAATTTAAAACGCAACAAACACCGGTCATTTGGGAATTGTGTTTAAAGAAACTCCCATTATTATCTTGATGTCATCGTATTCGAAAAGTTCCGTTTCAAAATGTTTTCCACCCACAGTAAAACTTCAAGCTGGCATGTCGGTTTGAAAAGCGTTTTCGAAAAGTTCCGTTTTAGCCACAAATTGTGTGGACAGTGAGGACAGCAGCCTCACCATGGAAATAAAATTGCGATTTCATATCTCGAAACATTTCTCCGGTTTAGTGTCCATACTAACTGATATTTACAATATTTGTCCCTGTACTAAGGACATTTTGAAGCCTAGGTAGCCTAACGTTTCTCTACATTTTTATGAACGTTCGTCCGCTAAGAGCTATGGGTAAATGTACCAGTCACTATCTTTTTTCTTACGGAGAAATAACAAGAATTCCACAAGCGCGCGTTGGATATGAGATAACAGATAGCCAACTAGGCGCGTAGCGACGAGTTCGCCATAATCATCTCATACCCAACAAGACCAAGTCGGTCAGTCACCCACGAGTAAATGCTTATTCCCAACTAAAGGGTATTTCCGTTTTTCAGATGTATTTTAGCAGACAATAGTCGCTGCAACGTATCAGTATACAAAACAACACAAGACCTTGTTTATTGTGTGAAAAATGGCTTTCATTATGACAAGACGCGACGTCCAAAAACCATCTTCCCAAGAGGTAAGCAAGAACTTGTTTACCACTCTTGACTATGAGAAGCGTTGTCCTTTGCTACTAGCTAGCTCAGCTGAAAACTGGCAAGCTCACGTGTTTATGCCATGTCAGCCTGTCAGTCAATCTGCCTGTCATTCTGTCAGTCTGTCAGTGTGTCAGTCTGCCAGTCTCAGCCAGAGTGTGAGTCTGTTAATCTGCCTGTTTGACTGTCAGTCGGTCATTCTGTCAAAGTAAGTGAAAAAGCAAAGAAGGAAGGCGATAAATGAAGATTGTGCTTTTGTGCTTATTATCCTTCAAATATTTTTCGCAACACGCGCGGCTTGAAAATTGGGGGATATAGAATCACGTGACGCGCTTAAAGCAATCACGCGCGATGAAAAAAATATTTGATGGATTATAATAAAAATATTAGAAATGGATTAGATTATTTTAAAAAATAAAACACTAAAAACATACAAAAGAAAAAATACTAAAAAGAAAAAAGTGAGAATAGTCCATAGCAAAGTTGCAGCACATCTTTAGGCATTCTATTGGAGGACAGACGCATAAATGACGTCATTAACATTTTTTGTACGTTTCCATGTTATATAAAACAAGGAGGACAACTTCTATGATATATTACCGTAACAAAAGTGCGGCAACATGGAATCTATTTGTTTTAATGATAATCAGGTAACTAGAAACTTCATTTTCATTCTGAAACAAAATAAGGAGGTTAGCGTTCAAATGAGAGTTTGCTCTAACGCCGACATATATATCATCTTTCTTATGTTTTTTTTTTCTTTCAGATAACCCCGTGTTTGTTAATGTCTCTATCGAGATTGCGTCACTTCAAGTTGATACCAGCGACATGGTATGATATATCGATTTTATCAGCATGTAATGAGGTTAACGGTATCCATTCACCTAAATTTACAATTTTAAAACGAACATGGCAAATTTCGACTTTATGTTTTCATGGGAATTGACTCTTCTCAGTGTTGATCCCTGTGCTGTTTACTGACACAAGAGATAGAACGTTAAGTTGTGTAGCTTATAGTTGGCATAAATTTACTAGTGTTCCATCACAAATAACGTTCTCTCATTGGCTACGCTACTCATTATTTATTCTGTTGTAGAAAGTGAGTACTGTAGCCTAGCTATCAGTGTTTAGTTCATAACAAATGGCGAGCGCTTTTATGCGTTTTCGAAGTATCTGTGAAGAAGATTTGGATAACGTTGTTTATACTAAAACAATTAAATAACTCGCTCGTTAACTATCACGCGTTATAGTTAACCACTAAATTTGTTCCTACTTCTATTGGTTTAAATCAATCACATGACGCGATAATTATTCATCCGCGGAGAGACATCATCAGCCATTATAGTTCACCACTAAATTATCTCCGATTCTAATTGGTTTCAATTGATCATGTGTCAGTGTTTGGAGGAAGCGTGGTCGAGCGGTTTAGTGCGCTGGTGTTGTAATCCGGAGGTCCCGCCTTCAAGGCTTCCACCCTACCACTAGCGGAATTTGTTTCTCGGTAGTCGCGAGTTCAAAATCCTTGGTCTCGCTTTGTAAATAGCCAACTGGTCTGCCTCGTGGATTTTTAACTGTGTTACGTTTATTTGATGCTCGGAGAAATTAGCTCACTCGAGCTATCTGTAAACTCCGAGGGTAAATAAAGTTATTTACTTTTCTTTTCAACCGCAGAGAGATACCATCCGCCGGATGATAGTACTCGTCCGTGAAAATGTTTCTGAAAACAAGAGGAGATATTGAAAATAAACAATTGAAATTGTAGGTTTTTGACTGTTTTCTTTTTCAAATTTTACATTTGGCTGTCACGACTTTCATCTTAAAAAAATGGAAATAATTCGATATGATTTTTGAACTGGCGCGCCGAAGAAAATTTAGTGATGAACAATAAAGACAATAGAGTGTTTATATTTTGGAACTATCGGTCTGATAGTTGCCCCATGGAAATTAAATGTTCTTAAAACTATCATATTTGTTTTAGAAACATCAAATTTCCGCGGGGCAACTATCAGCCGATAGTTCCTCGATAGAAATCCTTAATTTGTACTGAATCTCGAGTTCATAATCCAGTTGTTAGCTATTAGATTTTTACCTATCTTCTTTGCCACTTCCGTCGCCGTTAGTTCCAACTTTAACTTACTATCGTCCCCAGAGCTTTTCCCTTGAAGGTAGGAGGGGCGGGAAAAGGGAAAAGCCTGGGGATGAGGTTGCCTATTCATAAATGTCTACCAATTTAAAATTTTTTGGATGCATTTAAATTATCCCAGCTAACCGCTAAAAAGGAGGTTAGTTGGGCTTATTTTAATACTTACAAAATAATTTTTAATTGGCAGCCACTTATAAATAGGATCTATGAGACGCGCTTTTAGGGATTCATAGTACCAGGAGAAAATCAGGGAATTTTTCTTGATAGAACTTGTACTCATCAAAACCAATATCTGGAGGCAGGAGCGCTCCTGCAAATATCCAGTCCAAGGTGATGAATACAACTAACATGATTCTCTGCAGGGGGCGTCTTACATAAGGAACTGGAGATCTTTCTTCAGTTTTTCCTTCAAGTTGTAGAGAGAAATTGAGCTATTTAAGAAGTATCTCAAGGAAACGCTGTGTAAAATGCAGTCATGTGTTGTTCTTACAATATAAGCTGAACTAAAATGAATTTTGCGTACGTTGTAGGACTTTTCCATGGAGTTTTTCTTCAGACAGAGATGGCATGACCCTAATCTGGCATATGCTGAACAACAAGCAGGGGGGAAGAAATTTATTGTCTTTAAGGTTGATTTAGTGAAAGACTTATGGATTCCGGACACATATATTTACGGCATTAAGTCTATACAGACCGTACAGACTGATAGTGCAGTCCCTGCAAGTGAGGGTTTACGTATATCACCCAATGGAGATGTGCTTTTCAGCACAAGGTATTCTGACTGTTATTGGCCACTTATCATTTTATAATGCAGCTGTTTTGAGAAACGTTTTCCTACAAAAGAGTATAAGCGCGCTCGATAATGTCGAAAGGTATTATGGGCAATTGCGGATCACAGTTTGTTTGATTGAAGTTAAGGGTATTTTTTACGTGACAGAAGGGAATAGCACAAATGTTCATAATTTCTTCTTCCTTCTTGCCGAAACACTGTGAACCTCAACCAAGTAGCGAAAATCCATCACTACAACACAAGAACGATCGGCTCCGAGCTCCGAGCTCCGAGCTCCGAGCGATTTTCACTCTTTGGTGGGACAAACTTCGTCGAAACAGCTGCAACGTTGAACGTTTTCTTTTGAAGCTTATTGCAAATCTGAAAAAATGATTATTTCAGATCACTGGCAAAGGCGTCTGAGGTTGCCCTTAAAAATGAAAATCATTCTTGATTTTAAGCTTTAAAAAAAAGCAAAATTGCGGGTCTAGACACGTCCTATAGAGTGTCTCACAAACCAGTTCCACTACTAGCCCTCTATGAGTGATAGTCAACTTGTCTTGGCCTCTTTTAATTGTTGATTAACGGAACGCGTGATCAGGCTAACCGAGGTAAATAGAGTTAGCGAGAGATAACACGTTTTCTCTGTCAATCGAGGTAAAACTCAATAACTACCCTAAAGAAGTTCTGATTAGGTTGAAATTCGGTGATTTCGTTTGACCAAAGCATCGTTTATATGTCATTGATTTATGTAACTGATGTACAACAGAAGGTACTTTATCGAGTGGTATTTCACACAATCAATATCTGGCTCAACCTTTAAATCTTTTTCTATGGACTGCACATAGTGAGGATCTGGAGTGCTGTGGCTACTTTCAGGGAAGGAATGGGTTCATTACTTGTCGAACTTCGCTGTATCTGCACAGTAACTTTCCTATAATTTTGAGAGGACTTGCAAGTAAACAATGTCAATGATGTTTTTTTTCAGACTCAGCATGACACTGTCTTGCTCTATGGCCTTTCATGATTTTCCCATGGACAAACAGACATGCTTTTTGAACATCACTAGTTGTAAGTACCTGTTGTTCATCACCCTCTGCCGACCCTGCTGACCCCTATTCCTCCCACTCCCCCACCCCCCCCCCCCAACCTCGAGGAAATAATAAGGCTGTCTTGATTTTGTTAACAGTCTTCTATACAGACGAAGATCTTCATTACGAATGGGGTGAGTTGACGGTATTGGACGAAAATATCGCCCATTTTGTGCTCATGTCGTATGATAAGTCGGTGACAGTACAGGAGTTCACATCAGGTAAGCGTCTATATTCTGTAACTAACTTAGAGAGGAAAAGGATTCAGTTAAACAGTGAATTGAAATTAATCAAATAAGTAAGATGACCGAGACTAGATAAAGGATGGTGTTAAGTTAAAGATGATTTCCAGTCCGTACTGCACAGTGTCAAGACCCTAATGTTCATGTGCATGTGCCACTCGTTGGAATACAAATCGATGTTTTTCGTTGCGAACCACATGCCTTATCTTTGAGGGCTTTTAAATTCTTTTTCCAACAGCATCATTGATTTTCACAGCCGCGAAGTTGTTTCATCAAGTGATATAAGAAAGAACGAAGCATAAAGCTTGGCATCCATAATGGCGGTTGACTCGGAACTTCATGTAAACGTTACATTTTATGATGTCTTACATGACACAAAACAAAAAAACATAAACAAACCCTCGAGAGTGCGCAGTACGGACTGGAAATCATCTTTAACAGTAAACGTTGCGATGAACCGCAGTTCGAAGGTGTGTCCTGAGTACACACATATTTAAAAAAAGTATTCAACACTAGTAAAATAAGAAATCGAGACATTCCTTGTTAGAATCCGAAAGGTTGACTGGTTAGAGTATCTTAGTTTGTTTTGGAAACCCCACAACAACAGCAACAACAGCAGCAATAACAACAACAACAATTGTTTCTTACACAATTTTTTTTTTAACAACAGATTTGCTTGTTGGTTCCTACCTAGCTAAACATTTAGGAAAAAGTAAATATGTATAGTAATAATAATAATTATATACGTACTCTTTGACATTAACAAAACATAAAATCCGTTAGATTCTGGCTTCGCTTTCTGTTATGTTCCAGGTAAATACGGCCGGCTTACAATAACGTTCGAATTCAATCGACGAATCAACTTCTACCTTTTAAGTTGGTACCTGCCCGCGACACTGATCGTAGCATTGTCGTGGGTTGGTTTTTGGATCGATACCACAGCGACGCCAGCTCGGATATCGCTCGGAACGATCACGATTTTGGCATCTGGTAGCTTTCTAATTGGCGAACAGGATGGCTTTCCTAGCGTGTCCTATATACGGGCAATTGATATCTACCTGATCACGTGTTTTGTGTTCGTGTTTGGCTGCATGGTTGAGTACGCCATAGTCCATTATGCAAAGAGATTGATGGAAAATAGAGAACACCGCAAGAAAAAAGACACAGAGGAAGTGAGTAACCTAACTGGATATATTCAGCATTTATACTTAGGAAACGGGGGAGATGGCTTTGAAAAACTGTTTAGGCAACCTGAAAAAATTTTGGGTGTGGTGAGGTGGCTCCCATGCAGGGGAGGGGGGGCGGTGGGGTTAACAAAACTCTTAGCCATTACATGGCGCCTTATATTCACATCATCGATTGAAATGGACTTAACAGACTTTAAGGCGAGTTAAATATTACATTTTCTGGCTCCGTCCGTTTTCTCTTCGAAAGAGGTTTCAAGTGGGTTCCCGTTTCCTTTACCTACGTAACTACATGTATCTACTTAACAGTTAAAACATGAGCCCGAGATTTCCATCGCGTGAGAGTTGACGAAGGCGCAGTCCGAGTCAACTATTACGCATAGAAATAAAGAACAAATAATTTAATTCTTTAAGTTTAAGTAACTTGTCGTTTAGACTTTAATCTAAATCTTCTTCATGGATACCTCGAAAACGAAAAGTTGGTCAACAAAGGAACACTGCTAGGCTAAAGTCACTAACTACAACAGAAGAGAGATAGTGAGTAGCGAAGCGTAGCCAATCAAAGAATGGTATTCGTGATAAAACGCAAGTAGATGTGTACTAAAATGGTTTATATCCACTGATATCTACTCAGGTAAAGGAGTCCGTCCCTTCCGATCCTCGTCCCGAGACCAAACCGGTAGCAAATGGCGTGGTTAATGCGGGATTCATGGACATTCTAACCCCGTGGAATTCTCAAGAAATTCTACAGTGGACCAACTTTCTGCCAACAGCTGAGACTGTGCACAACACAGCAGAAGTAAATAAGAAGCCGTCTTTCTTCAAACCACACAGACCCCGATTCAGAGAGCAATTTGTCGTTTGCTGGGCAGTAAAACTGGACGAGTTATGCCGCTTGACATTTCCACTGACTTTCTTAGTCTTGAGTATCGCGTATTGGGTCGTATTTCTTTTTCGCTGAATGAGTCAGTGCTGCTTCCCAGCGAAAAATGAACTTCGATACAACAGCTTTGCTCAACTGTGCAACCTTGTACATCCTCAAACTGGAGACCGACAGTACGTAGGCCAAATCGTAGAAATTAAGCTGCGTTTTCAACTTTCTCCTGCGTAGCGCGGACGCTTCCTTAAGAGCGCAGAAACTAAAATAAAGTACCTTCTTTTAAAAACATTTCCAAATATCAAACGTTTACATCGAAATTTGAAGGGACGGTACCACCCTATTTTCCTGCGTTTTATGATTCAAGTGCGAAAATTATTAGATCAGTTTTGGTTGTGATTGGTTCAGCAGCACAGGGTCAAGCGCGTTTTCCCGCGCTTGATTTTAGTTATATGCAGTTGTTTCCTGTTTAGATGAAAACCACTTCAATGAAAGTTTCTTCGTTGTTTTATGCCAACTGTTTATTAAGGATGTTTGCCTTATTTGTTACGAATATTCACAAAAACCGAAAAGAGTAAGTGCAGGCGAAAGAAAGACATAAATATTAAGAAATTATTTGTCACAGTAGAATCAACAATGATCAAGAAGGATCAATAAAAGAATTAAACTTTGCAGTCAATTCATTCTATCTCATTAATCTGCACTTTTCAATATTCAAAATGGCCGCCGGTTAACTCTCTATTGTTCGCCACTGGACTACTTCTGTACTCTGATTAGATGTTGATGAACAGTTAGTTTGGGGAGGGAGGGATTACTAGCAAGAAACTCTTGGCCCTTACAAACTTGATTTAAACTTGAACCCTTGTACCGGTAAGTCTAATAT
>OMLO01001411.1_pt1 | contig 18496 bp, 10 predicted proteins | sample 1674811 | NCBI WGS metagenome assembly OMLO01 (sample SAMN06265003, study PRJEB25207) | coral metagenome | isolation source: Coral host | place: Mexico:La Bocana,Puerto Morelos, Mexico | collected 2008-11-13 | reverse complement strand
TTTTCTGACACGGGCGTGATTCTTCTGGCGAGTACCAGCTCATCCGCCCACAGTCTAATCCAACTCTTGATGGTATATCCTTTTGAGGACATAACATTGCAGGCAGCAGCACTACCCGTGTTGATAACCAAAATGGGAAAAATTTGACGTCGCTTTGGATCGTTTCTGATGCCTGGTGTGTAGGATAATCACCCTTGAAGCTGCAAGAAAGCGAGTCACGCAGTGGCCCAATAGGTAAAATGCTGGCATTAGCGCCTAGTCTGATGAGTTCATAGTGTGCCCCGCTAATGTCGACCTCCTTGTGATCATTGCCAAATAGTATTGCCCGTAACAGCCGGGGCAATTGTTGCGCAGAGCTGTGTCTGGCATAGAGACGTCCTCCCCCGTCAATACCAGCCGAAATGTATTCCACTATCACAGGTTTCGTACCTTTTTGACTAGCAAGTGCTATCTCTGTGATATGTCTTTTATGCTGCTCACTCTTCCATGCTGCACACTTAGTAATCCAGTAATAATCACAGCTGATGGTTTCAGTCAAAATTAAAACTGCTTTTCCCCCTTTGTGAGGACCGGCAATGACAGCGTTTTCGCGAAGCAACAGTTCATATGGGGGATCACAAAGAATGGGAAAGTCTGCTGGGTCGTCTCCAAGGTCATCATTATCATCTCCTAGGAGCGTTAACAAATAGGTACTTGCTTCTCCAGCCAGGTGATCCGCTATAGCATTTGCTTCTCTGGGGCGATATTCAGTTACAGAATGGGGTGCAAGTCTGCTTCTCTTCCGGTGAAAGAAATCGACGATACTAACCATATCTTGATGTCTGAACCGGGCTCTAAAATCAAGATGTTGTAGCAATGACTTAATGTCACCTTGGATTGTGTCAAGAGGGTACGGGAGAACTTGATGAGAAATACATTGTTGAACATACTGCTCATACAAGGTAATCGCTAAGCAAGCACCCTTGCCCTCAGCAACAATATTGTCAATACATTTTGGTATAGCTTGGAATCCCCAGTCCAGCAACGTAATACCAGTTGAGTCAACTTGAAATAGTGCTGCACCTGCCCCTCCAAGCTTTTGAGAGCGGTGAGCTGAACCATCAAATTGTGCCATTAGTTTTGGCTGACCAAAGCTGGAAGGGATTAAAAGGTCCGCCTCAACAATGGAGGTGAGTGCTAGTACTTTAACATGATACTTGCCGCATTGGCAGTAGTGTAGCTGGAAGTCGACATTCTTCTTCTTTCCAATAGGGGCGTCAATAAGCGCATTAAGTGAGGCAGTATAGAGGCTATCCAGAGGCAACATCGCGACTTGCTCTCCTGTCTGGATGTTGGCCGTAACGACAGTGACCATCGGCGGGGTATGCAGCGTATTGTAGGTAAGGGGTAATATTCGCTGTAGGTCAAGTTTGCTCGTATCAACTGTACAAACAGGGTGGGAACTTTGCTGTATTGGGAAAGAAATATTTAGTTCAATGTGGGCATCTTTAGCGACTTCAAGATGTAATTGTTGTACCCACCAACTGCTGGGTTTGGCATCAGCTTTATTCTGATGGAGGAAGGCACCCTCCTGTCTAAGTAATCGTCTAAAGCCTGCTAAGATAAGGGTACAAATTGCTGTGTGTCTCGGGGTCATCATAGCAATCGAGTTGAGAGTAGAGTGTTGGTGAGTTGGCCGGAGTATAGCATGGGCAACAATCAGAGGAATAGTACACCACCTTGTCCAATGTCCGATGGTGTTATCTCCACACTCACAAGCTCTGCAAACACAATCATTGGTCGCCTGAGCAGTTTGGCTATCCTCGATGTTTGCCGTTTGTTCACCATCAGTTGTCTTTAGATAGGCATGATATAGCCTAAGATGATGTGTAGAAAGCGTCCATGCCGTGATACCACTTTCCCTAATACAATTTTCACAGAATGGCGGGTGGTAGAACCCATAAGGAAAGGTATCAGCTTGCTGCTGGCAATGCCCACAGAGTTGTTGGTCGAGTTCCTCTCATTGAGAGCCATACATCATCATCTTGGTTAACCGCCCATCTAAGGAGAGTGTACCTTGAGATGGGGTTACACCATGTTTTTTTATTCCAGCAACAGTCTCAACCCATTGAAAACTGATGCCTCCACTCCACCCTTCACGGGTAACTTTAATACGTAATTGCGCCTTTGCTTCTCGTATCATTGCCGTGATTACCACATTCTTTACAGCAAGAAGTTTAGCATGGCAAGATTTGGCAGGACGAGACACAGCTTCGAATATCTCAGCAATGCTAACAAAGGGGGACCACATTTCGATCAGTTCCTTGACAATCGAGAGCTGTCGACGGTTGCATTTGGCATGCTGCAAATCTGAGGTCAGCTCTTCAATTGGGTTACCCTCTCTTAAGTACAGGCCTAATGCTGCAACGAGTGCCGAGAGACCAGGGTCTAGCATAGGGGCAATTTTAAGGTAACGTAAGATGTACGGCAAGATTTCCGCGGCAATCCAATGTCTTTTTAAGATAAAACCAACAGCGGTCTGTCTTAACCGATTGAGCTCACGAGTATTGAGTCCAAAGAAAGACATGGTATAAGGCATGACACTGAGGATGAAGGTGTTGAAGCCGATACATCTGGAAACAACTGAGAGGGTCGGCTGCTGAAAGGACTTCAGTCTTTCATGAAGTTTTCTGAAAGGAGTAGCAACGAATTCTTCAATACCACTTGGTAATTGATACGCTTGGTAGCTACCTGCATTGTCAAATACCCATCTCCCTGCTAATGCCAATCCAAGCGCTGGTGCCTTGCCCACAATCGATTGTAACCCAAACCCTGACTTCTCAAGGCAAGCAATACCATGCGGTCTCATTTTAAAATTGGAGAGTACATGCGTTTTGGATTTGCAGTTGCACTTTCCATTGGCAAAAACGCCCAGCATATGTAATGCCTCGCCATTAAGGAAGTCTTGTGCCTGTTGGTAACTGACAACGCAAATTATAGATGATCCTTGCTCATAGGCGTCAGCAGAGTTTTCATCATTGGCAAAGACCCCTTCCCTAAGCACTGCAATATTGTAGCCTGGCCGACCAACTCTTCTCAATACACCGGTGATGGTAGAATGCGGCTTCGAAGTCCTCAAAGCAGGCCAATGCTGGTCAGCAAAAGCAATGGAGCAACATCGAGGTGGAAACTTGTTATGTATGGTAATACATCCTCGAAAGCAAGAATGCTGATCCATCACGAAGCCGGCTGTGGCAAGATCCCCATAGCAATCAGCAACCGTTGCTAGCCAGTCTGGATCTTGGGCATTGCCAATAATGGTAGTGTCATCAACATAACCTTGTACCGTAATGACACCAGGAATGCGATTTAGATACACAAACAGAGGGTCCATCGCAAGGCAGAACAAATAAACTGAAAAAGAGCGCCCCATGTCAACTCCTTGTAGGATCACACGACTGGGCAGGAGCCTCCCTTGTACCTTATGGGTAACACGTCGATCAAAAAGGATAAATTTCGTGTACGCAACCAACCATCTGGGAGCTTGGCGTATTCTGAGCAGCTCCAATATCCAGTAAGGGTTGACTCTTTCGAAAGCTTTGGACAAGTCAGCAAGGAGTGCACAAGCAGGGCAGGTGCCGTCCAAGATAGTTTGGATTGCGCTAACGGCTTTCTGGGGTTCTTTGAAACAAGACATAACCGCCTGCGATGGATGTAAGGTATGTGCGGTATGTGACATAACATGTGCAGCGATAGCGCCATCAATCAATCTGTCAATGGTATTAGGCATCCCCAACGGGCGAAAGTGATCAGCAGTCGGCCCACTCTTGGCTTTTGGGATCCACACCCCTACTTGCATAGGTGGAAGCGCAGTACCATTAACTATATCGAAGAAATAACTCAGCAAGGTATCAACCGTAACGTCTGGCAGTAGCCTCCACGCTGAGTATGGAATACCATCCGGACCCGGTGCTGAATCTTTTGCGTGCAATAAGGTAGAGTAAAAGGTACTTTGTGGTGGGATGGGAATGTCCTGCCAAGGCTCACAGGTGTTGTAGACCTCTAGCACTGTATCCCAGGCTTGGTCGGCATTAGGAGGAGATACAAACCAGAATTCTCTGGTAGCTAACATTGCTAGATCCAAGTCCTTGTCCGTGGTGCATTGTTCCCCATCTTTGGTAAGAATAGGTCCATGATAAATGTTGACTTTCGGACATATACTACGCATTCTTTCCCAGAAGGCAACCATATTTCCAAGCCCTCTGGCTTGGCAATTCGCTTCATCACTAGGGACAAAGGGGATCCCTTCAATACAAGTTTCAACAACTTCAAGCATTTGATGTATGTACAGGGTAGGGATGGAGTAGCAACCATTTGTAACAAGTAGGCTGTTTGTATCCTGGAGGATGGCCTTTCGCGAGGCCAGTATAAGGTCCTCAATAATAATGATGGGTACATTGACCCACTGGGCATTGCCTCGCACATACTTTCTCGCCCGAACATATGGGCGAATATCAGGGTGTAACTTAGGCATTGGTTGAGTACGCCACCAAGTCCAGAAACAGCTTGCGATAGTTAGGTAAGATCCAAAGTATTCAGGACGACAACCTTCATGAGCCAAAAACACTTCTTGGGATCTGTCAGTGTGATCAACCTTGTAAGAAGAACAGCCTTCAGCAAGGTGACTATCATAGTTCAATGAGGAGCAATCTACAGTCCAGGACTGCAATTTAGGGTACAACCTATCGTGCTCCCGATGCAACAATCTGACAAGCTCTTGAAGGGCAGAAGTAGATTTAACTGGCGTTCCGTCTTTACCAGGAATAAAAACACCACTGGGTATAGTAAGGTGTTTCGGATGCTGAGGATTAGAGATCACTGTAGACCTAATGTTAAGTTTCAATTTGAGAATTTCATGGCCATTGACAATGTGCGAAGGAACAGCGAATACCTTGGGGTGAAGCTTTGCTGCTGATACATAGCTGTCAGGAATAAGGCACCTGTCAAGGGCCGATTCACCACCTTGGTAGAAGTAGGTCGGCAATGTCGGGTCCACATCATGGCATCCAAATGTCAACAAGAATCGATTCCATAATTCAGGGGATTGCTGGTCAATGTTGTTGAAATCACCGACGATAAAGACATGGTTGCTCTGCTCAACTGTATTCCTCCACGCTTGCAGGATTTGTTCCAGATTTTCTTTGCGTTCACAAGGTCTGAGGTAGACAGACAGAATATAGAACTGAAGCGTGCGATCCTTAACAAACGTTGCGATAGCACGTCCTTTTACCAGGTTAACTTCTTGTTGTATAGCCCAGCCTGCTGGGAGCAATATTGCAACACCGCCTGTTAGCTCCCCATTTTCATTCGGTGTAGCGCTGGAACTGGATATCTGGATTCCAGGTATGCTTTGGTAGAGGGATTCTTCTTGTGTGCCATTCCACTTTGTTTCCTGTAAGCACACTGCCCTCACACGGGCGCAGCAAATCTGCATCATTATGGGACCCATTGACATGAGGGGAATGGTAGGAGCAGCAACCATCATGGGAACTCTGAAATTTGGGGCTTGCTTCGTTGGATGCGATGATGATGGTCAACAGCAGCTACAGCTCCAGTTGAAGGAGAAGGAGTTAGCTGAGGCCCCGGATGACCCTGCGTTTTTGCAGAGTCTGCGGTACTCATGCTCTCGACTTAATGGAGTGTACCCACCCCTGGCCTTGGTTGAAGCTTTTCGCACGGAGGACAACAGCACTCCCAGGGTGCGAAGACTGCATCTAATCATTGTGGACTTAACCCGTCGAAGGAGGTTTGCTGGCCGGGTTCGAAAGCAACTGTGGAAGTTGAAGGTGTATGAACGGTTGGATCAATGCTTGAACACACTCCCGGTCCCTTGCCACCGTGGACAGGATGATTACCAGCTACGTTATGTCTTTGCCTATGCTATGGATGGCGCGGATATGCCGTGTTATATTCTCTGGCCGATGCATGGGAAGGTGATATGTGGTTTCATGGCTCCGGTTGGTATTGAGCACTTCTTTGAAGCCTTCAGCCTAGACCCAAAGCGACCTTGGCGCACAGCTGCATGCCAGGCGCTAGGTCTCCAGGAAGGAAGCATCTTGGAGGACACCCATATTTATCAGTTGGAAGATGGCAAATTTGATCTTGCCCCAAGGTGCATTCCGGTCGAGAAATGGTCCATCGCTGAGGATAGAACAGGTGATGTTGCCATGCCAGCGGGAGGAGAAAGTGACTCCGGTGCAGAGAGCGGATGGTCTGGGATTTCTGACAATTCCTCTACAGATTCGGAAGGTTCCTTGCTGGAGGCCTCATCGGTAGCGTCTGACCAAGACAGGTTCGATACTGCATATGAGGCATTCCAGGACCTGTCAAATGAACTTTATCATATTAACACTAGCCGGCCAGCCAGAGGGGTGACCAGTGATGATGCACCTGGCGTGCTATTACAAAATGGACCGCAACAGCTTAAAGAGTTGGTTCACTTTCCGCGCAACTGGCCGCTGGCGCGATTGACAATCCCGCTTGGGGGGCTTAGCAGACAAGTGGATAGGCTCCTCGAGGGCTTTTGCTTTCAGATTTTGGCCACCCACAATCACCCAGAAGTACACAATGGGAAGGTTATCAAAACTGCCTCCTACCTGACGGTGATGCTTGCTGAGTATCTGGCGGATACTATCGCGTGGCTTATGAGAAGTATACTGGAGCAACTCCAAGATCCTATTTGACACTGATACGGAACCTCTGTTGGCACCAGGGTTCTGGATGCAGTCAATTTACAAGGAACTACTCAACAGTGCTTCTCGCAGTCGACCAAGTGCTGCGTCAGAAAGAGCTCGGGGCAGTACTGGCTTGGTGATAGTCATCTGTAAAGAGAACAAAGAGCAAAAAGGTAAAAGGAAGCATCATGAAGGAGCACCGCATCCTAACGATCATGGTGGTTTTGCTCAATGGTTTGGATCTTACAGCTTGATCAACACTTTGTTTGTGTGGTTCCCGGCTAGCTGGGCGCCCTGTGTTGCGGAGAGGCTCTTTGAGCAATCGACCTCACCATCTCATCACTCACAGGAAGAATACGGTCAGCCCGCTGTAGGGCTTCCCCGTACTGACTCTCGACGGCAGGATTGGTACCAATCTACACATGAACCTGCCAGGTCAAGTGGTGATGTGCAGGAGTCAGAGAGCAATGTAGTTACATATAAGATCCGGAAGGGCACATTGCCTGGGGTAGATATCATGCCGATGCTCAATGTCAGCAGTCGGGTCACCTGGCTGGAGCTGGATGACAAAGACCTGGTTAACAGTTATGATGTGTTACGGGAAGGCATTCTTTGTGATGTATTCTCACAGAAATGCTCAGCTGCCTGGCAAGGGGCTCAAGGTCAAAAGCTAACCATTTCAATTATGCTGCCAGGCAGGCAGCAAGCAGAGGATTGGTTGGACAATATGCTCTCCCAATGCCATCTATGGCCCACCCTTGCCTCCAAGGGTACTTCCACGGAAGAAATCTCTGAACGTATCCTCCGCAAAGAACGGCGTAGACTGAGGGCCAAGCACCTGTGGATGCAGGTTAGCATTACATGGGATGTGCTGCGCAATAGGATGTACACATTGAAGCCAACGGGTAAAACATGGCAGGAATTGCAGGAAATGCTATTTGATAGAGCAACCAAGAGCAGTCTCAAGAACCACTATGAGCAACAGGGTTACCATGGGCCAGACCAGCACGCAGTCGTGGAAAATTGGAAACAGTGCCGATACTACATGTGGTGCCGCATGGACCAAAGGGTGCCACTGGTACCTGACATTAAATGTTTCATCAGTGTCTCGCGGGACAAGGAAGAAGATGCACGTTCAGAGATCAGCGAGTACATGGCGTACTGTGCTAAGAGGTGGCAAACTAAAGAAGGCAGATACCAAATCAAAAGGCCACGTATTCCACCGGATGTGAGGGACCCGGGTTACCAGAAGGATGTCTTCATGTCGGACCACTGATCATTCACCAGGAATGATAAATTCGTGTGAGTGCTACTGGTGGCCTGACATGCTGGACTCTGGTACGGGATTCTTGCAATACTGGCAGTTTCACTGGGCAACATGGTTTTGAACTACATGGTGGAAGAGAACACATGAGGGGTATGAGAGGACGGCGCACGACGTTTCGCCCTAGTTTTTGCTAGAAATTTCACTAGTTTCTGCCCCCTGGGCTGGGCTTTGGGTGTCTTTTGTTTTGGTGGGTTTGTTGGTTTTTGTTTGTTTGCTGTTTTTGCTTCCAGTGAAATTTCTCTAGCACGTTTTGTGTTTCACACTCCGCATTTACAGACCTCGAACGTTGACCGACCATGCCTCGTGCTCGCTCGGCAATGCAGGAAAAAAAAAAGCTGTTACGGGCCCGCAACGCAAGCCGTCAAAGCCTTGATAGCGCATTATCCCAAGCAAGAAAAACGAACAGGAAAATTTCCCGGCCTTTCAAAAATTTTCCTTTAACAGTTTGTTGCTTGAGAAAATTTGATCGGCGAATTTTGCCATAACCTTTTCGGAACTTGCTGTGCAGCATTCATACTTGCAGTTGTCGTGACAAGTCGTTTGTTCCAGAAACTTGATTCCGAAACCTTTCCTTGATGTTACAAGTATTTCTTGTGATTGAATTCAGACTTTGAAATCGTTGCAGTCACAGTCTTGCATTCACAGGTTCATTCCGGGTGTTGTGAAGTAGCTTGTGAAATAAATATCACTCTTACGAATTTGGCTTAAGGGTGGGAGGTGGGACTTCAACTTGTTAATCGCGAGTTGTTGATGGTCACGCGTGTGCGTCAGCGGGGCGCCAAATCTCGGGCCGAAGCTCTAGGCTCTGTGACGTCGTGGCCTTTTACTGTCCAGACTGACAAACAGAAGTCTTATCTTTTCAGTTTTTGGTTCGTTGGCTTTCTGTGCGGAGCAGTATTCATTATTTGGATTTTGCTGTGTTGATGATAACACTGCGTCGTCGAATTTATCGTGGTCAACAATTGAATACACCTGATCGGAATTTCAATTTCCTCTTCACCACACGTGGTCCTGTTGAACAGATTCGCATACAAATTTTGCTTTATTTGTATCAACCTTTTCCATTCATATTTCCAAATCAGTGCATCGGTCGCCTCATTCAGACTTCAACTGTCTTGTTTTGTGTGATTGACAGCTGGCAAGTTGTGCTGACTCCATCAGTTGCACAGTCTGACAGCGCTGCCGAAGAAGCATCGGATTTGGACGATCCTTGGAATTAGGTCGGTCAAGTGGGGGGTTGGTTTAAAATGCCTTGGAGATCAAATGTTGGTCAACCATTGCTGTTCAAAAGTAACTCACCAGGAAGTGAAGAAACTTCACATCCAGATTTGTGTCAGGGGGCTGAAATTTTGAACAACAGTGGAGCTGGTTCGGGCAACCCTGACATCATTTCACCTCAAGACGTTGATGAATATATCAATTCTGCCTTGAATGAATCTACATTTGAAGAACACTTCAACGATTTTGACACTGAAGCTCTCCAATCAGACATCAGCAGTTGGAACAACAGACCAGTTGAATCTCCCGACATTCGTGCCACAAGGTTCGATTGGGATTTTAGTGAAGCTGACTTTTCTGATGAACCTGTCGTGAGTGGAAGTGCATTTTCAAGAATCATTTCGAATGCAGTAGCTTGCAACACATCCGTTGAGTGCCCAGCTTTGCCTTGGGAACGCCCACCTTTCAACGAAATTTTTGGAGTGGGTTCACAGAATGCTCGAAGGAACTTCATACCCATTAGCAATGCTGGACTTGAATCATTTGCGCATAATGATGAGATCCCGGAGATGGTCGCGGGTGCAGCTGTTGTGCAAGTCAGGCCTGATGATATCTCTTCAAAGGTTATTTCAAATGTGGCTGATATCAGTTATGAAAGGAAATTTCAAGAGTTGGTTGAACAGGCCGTTGGAAAATGGATTGACATTTTGAAGCTGCATTCTCTTCCTTCTGAAGTTGGTCAGCAGATTCTCGCCACATGCAATGTTGAGAAATCATCGACTGCCAAGGAAATTGTGAAGTCAGTTTTGGGAGTCAGGTCACCGAATACAGCAGTGACTCGAGCAAACTCACTGTTGAAGTATCTTAGGTGGGCTGCCGAAAAGCTTCCGGGACATCCTCCTCTGCAAGAAGAGTGTGCTTGGCGATACCTTCAATTCTTGAGGGAACATGGAGGGGCAGCGACCACTGGTTCAAGTTTCATTTCTTCATTGAGATATGCAAAGCATGTTTTCGGCTATTCATGTTTTGATGAGATGATCGGTAGCAGAAGGGTACTTGGTGCATGCGACGTTCTCTACACCAGCAAAAGAGCTTTGAAGCAAGCACTCGTTCTTTCAGTTCCCCAGCTGCTCGAACTCCACAGTTTTTTGGAAGATGCTAGTCGAGACAAAGCGGACAGAGCTTTCGTGGCCTACATCATCACTGCAATCTATTCGCGGTGCAGGCACTCAGATTTGCGCCGGGTGCGGTGTGTCAACCATGACTGGGACCAGAAGTCAGGGTTTGTGGAAATCCTGACGAACACCCATAAGACTGGAAGAACTGCGAAGCTCAAAACACAACTTCTACCGATAGTGGCACCAGCATTTGGTGTTAATGGGAAGCTGTGGCCGAATGTAGTGGAGGAAGCGTTCAACAATGTTGGACTATCTTTTCGAGGCGAACTTCATGGCCCCCTTTACAGACCCGCGAGTTTTGATGGAGTGCCCTGCATCAGAGGGATTTCTTCTGATGAGTGCACCCGTTTTCTTCAAGTCTTCTTCGGAGTGGATGGTACTACATCCAAGGATGAACCTTGCATCTCTTCCCACAGCTTGAAGGCTACGTGCCTCAGCTGGGCATCGAAGTATGGCATGGATCCCTCTGACAAATCAATTCTCGGCAGACATTCCGACAGTGTGTCTGGATCAAGTGCGGTCTACAGCCGGGACCTGGTCGTGCGATCGGTCATGAAACTACAGGATATCATTTGGGAGATTTTTCACGGACGCTTTGTGCCAGATTCCAGCAGGCGTGGATATTTTGCTGGTCCAAGTGAGCAGCAATCTGTGGCAACTGCAAATGGTATCGTGCAGGTGAAAGAAGAGGAAGGGGAAAAGCAAGTTGAAATTGTGGCTGCCTCTTCTGATGAAGAACAGCCATGCGATGAAGGGGATGATGAAGACAGTTCATCGTCCGATTCCAGCTGCAGTTCATCTTCTGAGTCAGACCACCAGCCCGTGGAAAGACCGTTGAAGATCGTGAAAGCATCATACGGCATCCTTCCCAACTCAGGCAAAGCCTTTAGACACAATGTTTCGAAGATTGTCCATTTCTGCTGCAAAGCTACTCTTGAAGATGACTGGACCTTCAAGACGTTTTCATGTGGTAGAAGTTTGGGCAAGATGCACCAAGAAGCGGGTCGTTTTGATCTTAGCAACATGTGCAGACTTTGTAAGCAAAAGGCTTCCGAAGAAAACGCCTTGGACGGGTGATTATAAGTGAAGAAAAAGTCGGAGTGTTTCTCCTGCACAAAGGTGCATGTGATGAGTGTGTGCTCATCAAGTTCAAGTCAAGCCTTGTCACTGTTTGTGATTGGCTTTCAAGAAGTTTCAAGTCTTTCTCAGTTCTCTCTAAGATGCATGTGCGGTTTGTGTGAACCGTTGCTCAAGTCATGATGAATCTCTTGCACATTCACCATGTTTTGAAATGTCGCTTCAGACTCAATTGCTCGTTTTCTTTTTCAATTAACCAAGCATGTGCACACTGTTTCGGGGCTCCGTTTTTGGGGCAAAAAGAACCTGTAATAGTTCCTCTCTGTGTTTTTCAAAACATTGGAAGACTTTTGTCAACATAATCCTTTTCTATAGGAACAGGTTGCCATGGCGAGCCTCGTGGATTCGGAGGCGCAATTCGAGCAGAGACTGGATGAGTTTAGAATCTCAAATGGTGTCAAAACTAAGCTAGCTCGTGCAGGCATCAAAACATTTTCAGTCCTAGCTTATGCACACGGCCAGCCGGGCCAGTTGATCAACGACAAGGATTTCGAAGCATGGTTCAACCAGAACATTGATAATAGTCCCGCCATTTCTGACCTTGCTGGAGTAAAGAGGTTGCTTTTCGAGTCACAAACACTGTTGTTAGCGACCTTGAAAGATCAAGTCCTGGGAAATGAAACAACCATCAAACGTGTCCCAGTCGCTGAAAGGGAAGCCCGTATGAAGGTCATCAAAGGCCAGCTGACAGGCCTTCTCGTGGAAGGCAATTTGGAGCCAGGCCACGTCGTGCTGGACTTAGCTGCATCCATGTTTCAACGCAATGAGATCAAATATATCGCTCCAGAGCGTGCTGTCTCCAGGGTTCATGAAGTGGTCCATCAAAAAGCACCCACCAAGCAACTTGACATTGCATCCGATTCTTTGATCGTCAAGGAGTCCCAGGAGGTCCCCGATTTAATGGCACACAGTGCAATGCAAGTCAGTGATGCTCTCATTCGAAGGGGAGTAGCTCTCCTTTTCGCAGACTTGGTTGATTTCAACAAGTATCAGAAATATTTGAGCATGCTTTTCAACCACATGAACCGTGATCCTCCTCCAGGTTATAGCCGTTGCTCTGTGTCTCAGATCATCGCTGCAGATAAGGCGGTATGGCAGAAGCTTCTACAAGATGGTGTGCAACCCAGAAGACTCCCATCGGGAGAATTGCCATTGAGTGATGGTTTGATTAATGCATTGACTTCGTATGAAGTGTCGTTCCTGCTATTACCAATGCAAGCGAAGAAAGACAGTGCAAACAAAGAAAAGAAGGAAAAGAAGGAGAAGAAGGAGATAGAGAAAGTCTGGAAACCACCTAAGAAGGGTGGCGGCAAAGGTAAGACTAAGGGAAAGACACCGCAAGGGATTTTGAAGTTGGGAGGAGTTTCAAAAACTCCAGAGGGCGAGAATTTGTGTTTCGCCTACAATTTGTCAGGTTGTTCGGAAGCATCCGACGGAGCAAAATGTCGTCGTGGTCATCATTTGTGTGCAAAGTGTTTTGGAAGTCACCCCATCAGTCAACATGATGCTCAGTGACTATCACATGAAAACGAAAGAGTCAAGCGTCAGAAGTTGTCTCATCCAGTGCCGGTTTCATCAAAAGCAGTTGTTTCTATTGCTTGTGCACAGTCTGTGAACTCAGTGGTGCACCTTGAAGACTCAGGTGAGGATGAGACACAACTTGTTGCTTCATCTGGCAAATCAGTGTCGCAGGAAGTTGCAATCTCAGAGTCGATGGCTTTAAGCGAAGTTTTGCCTAATAGTTCGTTTGAAAATGTCGAATGCAGAATAATTGACGACCATGATGTAAGCCAAACGGAGCCAGCGTGTGAGCCTTCGTGTGCCAAGCATTCTCGTCATGAACCAGGGTTTGATCTTAAGGATTGTAAGTCCCCGGTCATAATTGAAATTTTTTGTGGGTCCGCTAGGGTTACAGCCAGCCTTAGAACTTTAGGTCTTAGTTCTTCTTTTGGCGTTGACCACGTAAAAACGAATTCCCAGGGACCCATAAAAATAGCTGATTTAACCACCAAAAAGGGCCAAAAACTTCTCTTGAAGTGGCTTGAATCACCATTGGTTCAAGGTGTGTTCCTTGCACCGCCGTGTGGGACATGTAGTCTTGCAAGAAATATCAAAATACGCGACTCAAAAGGTCGTGTCATGTCGGGGCCAGTGCCGCTTCGATCCCAGCAGTTTCCAGAAGGCCTCACAGGTCTTTCACACACAAACCGCCTTAGAGTATCTAAAGCGAACAAGTTATATGAGTTTGTGGGAGAGATCATTCGAGTAGCACATGCCAGGAATCTAATCATCGTTGTGGAAAACCCACGTTCATCTCTTTTTTGGCTGACCAGGTGGTGGCGATCTCGAGGTGTACCGCTATTCTATGTTGCTCACCAAGCATGTGCATATGGGTCGTCCAGACCCAAGTGGACGGTTTTGGCAGCAAACCATGAAGTTTTTAGAAAGATCTGTAGAACATGTCCAGGAGAGTCCCCAAATCATAAGCACCTGCCATGGGGAGTTGTTCGTGATCACTCAGGAACACGTTTTGCAACTTCAGAAGAAACAGCATATCCGCACCCCTTAGCTGCCGAAATTGCTTTGTGTTTTGCAGAAGCTTTGAAAGAAAAAGGATGGATTCCACCAGCTGAAACGCACTCTTCCGATCAGATTGCATCGTTGGTCAAATGCCGTGCAGCAACAGGCATTCAACCGAAGTCTTCAAAGCTGCCACCGTTGGTTCGTGAACACAAGGCTATCATTGTTGTCCGGGGCTCTCATGAGGCTCTCAATAGATGCGCCATTAAACCCATGGAACGTATTAAAAAACCGTTGGTCATTGGGTCCCAATGTGAAGTTTCTCCAGTGTCACCGGATTCTAACGAGATCCCTCCCGAATCCCAACTGCTGAGGTTCACACCACTTCGGTCAAGGGGGGGGGAGCTTTCGTATAATCAACGCAACCATTTTGAGCAGGCGTGGGGTGTCCCCTACAAGCCCAATGAATTTGTTGCAGAAGCTGTCAAAGCAGGCCACCCGCAGCACATAAAGAATCTCATCCCAAAAATATTGTCCAGAGCCATTGAAAGAAACACTGAGCTATCCAGTCATGCAATTTGTGTTGGCAGGGTTGAATGGTTCAAAAGGTGGTTGGCTAGGTCGAAAGAACTTCACCAATCCGAAGTTGAACTAAAGAAGAGTATACATCCTGACGTTGCCAAGATAATTGAACCCAAAAGAATTCTTTTGTGGAAAGAAATGCTTTTGTGTGCAAACTACCCTGACATGGGTGTGGTCGATGAAGTCCTCTCTGGGACTGAACTCGTCGGTGAAGTAGGCATCACTGGAATTTTCGAATCCAAGTTTAAACCAGCTGATATAACCGTAAATGAGCTGAAACAATCTGCCCTCAGTGAAAGTCGTGCAATGTTTAATTCAGCAAGATCATCAGGTGATGAGGAAATCGATCTCGCAGTCCTCGAAAAAACACAAGAGGAAGTTCGAAACGGATGGGCCCAAGGGCCAATTCCTTTTGAAGAGTTGCCGTCGCATGCAATCCTGAGCAGAAGGTTCGGACTCAAGCAACCCGGGAAAATCCGTCTTATAGACGACCTATCAGGTAGCCTGGTAAATGCCACAGTACAAACAAATGAGTCTCCCAAGCCTCATACAACCGACATGGTGGCAGCATTGTCTTTAGAGCTGCTTAGATCTGGTCACAAGGAAGTTTTGGGGAGGGCTTATGACCTTAAGTCTGCATATAAGCAACTGGCTATTAGTCCAAACTCTAAATGGGCCTCGTTCATTGTCCTCTTCAACCCCAAGACTCGTAGACCGGAAATCTATCAACTCAGGGCTGTACCTTTTGGGGCCACCAGATCCGTATTTTCATTTTTAAGAGTCGCACACAGCATTTGGTTTCTCGGAACATCCGAACTGAACATAATGTGGTCCAATTTCTACGACGACTTCATTGCCTTCTCTCCTGAAACCACAGTTAAGAGCACCCACCTGGCGATTGAAACTCTATTCGACCTTTTGGGATGGAAGTTTGCAAGAGAGGGTGATAAAGCGAATGAATTTTCAAAGACGTTCAGTGCTTTGGGCATTCAGGTGAATTTGACGAAGTTTGACCAGGGCATTGTTGAATTTGCCAATACCCCGAAAAGAATCGAGGAGCTTGTCCAAACTATTGAAACCTTTTTGAAAACCAAGAAGATGACGACTAAGGAATCACAAAAGCTGAGAGGAAGAATGCAGTTCGCTGACAGCCAACTTTTTGGAAGAGTAGGTCGTCTTTGCATGCGCGCTGTCACAAATCATGGGTTCTCGGGTGGAGGACCAAAAATCAGCAGTGAATGCGTTAGTGCACTAGATCGTTTCAGACGCCAGTTGGAACTAGCCAAGCCTCGTCAGATTACAAAAGCTTCTAGTAGGACCTGGCTTGTTTTTACTGACGCTTGTTATGAGCCAACAGCATCCGAATGGAAGTGTGGTTTGGGCGGAGTCATCTACGATCCCACAGGGTGCTTAGTTCAATCCTTTTCCATTTCCTTGAACGATTCCCAAATAAAAGCATTGGGTGGTGATCGGAAAAGCACAATTATTTTCGAGGCTGAACTTTTGGCATTGGTTGTAGCAGCAAGTCTTTGGCAACCTTTGTTTGGTGGATGCCCGACAGTTTTCTATGTTGACAACAATTCCGCAAGAGATGTTGCCATTTCGGGTTGCGGACGATCGGCAGTCGCAAATGACCTTTTAGATTTCTTGCTCGATGTCGAAATGAACTCTGGGGCTTTTGCATGGTACAGTCGTGTCCCTTCACCATCAAATCCCGCTGATGAGCCTTCTAGGGGATCAGAATTTTGGTTGAATGCGTTTGGGCCTTCTGTCGTTAATGTTTCCAGTTGGCTTGAAACCATCATATGCAAATTGGTGGAATCTTCGGCTAAGATGGGGGTGTAAATTTGACAAAAACAAGATTCACCTTCACAATATTTCGTGTCTTCAAATGCAACCATAGTATCTTGAAAAATCCACTTGGATTGCACTCGTCGCATTCGAGGGAACCTTTCTTGAAGAGTCGTTGCATTCGTTCACACCAAAAGGGTGTGAGACTTTGTCGAAGCCCACCGTTTCCACTGGAAAAAGTTTTGTGCGAGTGACTTCACGTTTCCTGCTTTGTGGTTCCACTTGGATGTTCCGTGTTCGTCGTCTTGCGTTCTTTCTGTATTTATATATTTTCTTCCATGCTCAAGTCATTCAACAAACTGTTGAATCTTTTTCTAAAGGGGATAAACACTACCATATGGCATTGTTTGTTCTTCCTGGACACTCTATCAACCTCATGCCATGGTCTGGGATTATGGATATTGGGGAACAAGACAAGAGTTTGGAAGACAGGCTGGGAACCTTCTCAACAAACTTCCGAACTTCCAATGGGACAGGATTATCCCTCCTCCCTTTCTTCAACCTTGGCTTTCCTTTATTAACCTTCTCATGACTAAAAAAGGATCAGGGAAGGACATCGATAGAGGTTGGAAGACTTCTACCTCTCTTCAATTGTCGAAACTATCATATACCTTGCAGAATACTCACTGAAAAGGAAGTCGCAATCTTGAGTGGACTCGAGGGACATTGGACGAGAACCAGCACAGAAGATGCACAACAATTACCCGAAGATCTCATCAGAAGTATGTGTGGAAACAGCTTTCATCCTGACTTAATTGGTAGCGCACTTGGAAACAATGAGATACTCAAGCAATGGATTAGTCAACCTCTTGGAAACGCTCCACCTTATGTCGCTGATCGAGATACTGCACACAAGATTTTCTCGGACTTAGTAAATAAAGTTCGAGCACAGGTTGACAACATCAACAGCAGTGGATCACATCCTGTGAAGAATGTTATTGATCCTACTCTTCCTGTATTTGAGTCGCCGATGCCCATACCTGATGGCTTCCGGCAACCAGTCATGCACCCTGCCAGCTTAGGATCCAACAAAGCAGTTAAACTGACTAAATTTGATCAGCATAAACAATTTTGTATCGAAGCGGCAGCACAGAGTCTTGAACCAGAAGTTAACAAAGCTCTAAAAGCAGCAGGGCAGGAGGATATCTTCGATGCTCTACGTGCCCCTGTCTCAATCAGTTTTTGCTTTGATTCGCTTATCGAGGCTCTGTGGGGACAACATCCTAGCTGCTTTTCAGTTGAGGAAATCAGCTCAATCTCCTTGCTTAGCGCTGTTGAACAAACTTAAGAAGGCACTCTGCAATTTTGAACATTGCCGTTCAGGGGCTGCTGTTGTAGCTGTCCTGTTGTCGATGATTGAACTGAAAAGCAAATCCTACTGGCCAGTTGGTTTCATTACGATATTAGGTAGCCTTTGTGCTCCTTTTGTCGCTTATGTAGGCGATCAGAAACCGAAGCTGACCTTTTTAGTTAAATGTCTCAACCCAAGTCAGCCCGAAATCTTCGTTGTGAGTGCTACGGCTTACGATCAGGAGTTACTGCTGAAAGGTGCTCCGAATATATTCGGTCAGTTTTGGCCTTACAGGGATAATTGGGAAATTCCCAATTTTTGTGTTGAATGCCGAGATGGACAATGGGTAACCAATGTTTGGGGCTATCACTGCAAGCAACCTGAATGTCATGCTTGCATACTTAAAAAGATGGGACAAATCGGTTCTTGCCCCTGGCATTCAGGAGTTGATGAGTTCTCAAACGAGGCATCACCAATTGTCTGTCATTTCTGCTGCTACAACTTCGGTTGTTACGGTGACAGGCTACTTTGATCGGCACAGCAATTGCTTCTCCCTTTCCCTGTTCCACATCATCACTGAGGAACAACTTTCTCTATACGGCGATGATATGGTTCGTTTGCAAGTACCTATTGACATTTTTGTTTCTACGCTTTCAGAACATGCTATCTCTTCCGATGA
>OMLO01001410.1_pt1 | contig 18497 bp, 7 predicted proteins | sample 1674811 | NCBI WGS metagenome assembly OMLO01 (sample SAMN06265003, study PRJEB25207) | coral metagenome | isolation source: Coral host | place: Mexico:La Bocana,Puerto Morelos, Mexico | collected 2008-11-13 | reverse complement strand
CAGTGTCATAGCTTGTTTTTCTCTGTGAGCAGAGGAGCTTGGGAAGCCTTGGTTGAGTCGGGAAAAAGGAAGGGATGGCCTGTTATCCCTGACACAATAGATGAAAACCACTGGCTGCAAGATCTTTGGGGCTCGAATGGGATTAGGCCCCTGGATCCTCGAGGCCGCTCGTGAAGCCAGGTGGTGGAGCTCCGCTCCTTGCACTTCTTGCCCCTGGGGGGCAGTGGCATTCTTTGGCATCTTGGTGTTTTGCACTGGCATCATCTGTGGCATCTGTGGTACTTTGCTGGTGGTTTCAGCTCAGTGCCGGCGATTCCTGACCTTGCTACTTGGCTTGGCGGCCAACTGCTTGGGTGGTGGTGTGCAACCAGGCCCGCAAAGCCTGGCGGTGAGACTCTCCCAGTACCGGAGGGATCTTTAGATGCAGAGCGAGCCTTCCAACGATCCAGTTGAGGAGGTGACCATCCGCTTAGCGAATCTTGAGCTTACTATCAGGGTTCGTGAAATTGGGGCAACTTCAGCTGGACAGACTGGAGTGACAACTTCGGGCTACGAGCTCGTATCCTCGGTTCAGACTCCTGAACCTCCCCTCGAGAGTGAGGGCCCTTCACTGCCTGTGGCTGTGGAGCAATCTTTGCTTGAGGCTACTTCGGCCCGGACTTTGACTGGATTCCACTTGGACTTTTTGACACGGTTTGCCAACAAGCTCCGAGGAACAGATCGAGAGTGGACCCCACGTGCTCGCGTGGCAAGGGCCTATCGTGCGGGGTTGATTGCCCGCCGTCGCCTGGAAGGCGAGGTGTTGGAGCATTCATCTCCTGGTACCCCTTACCGGGTGTCCTACTACTTGGTGCTGCGATCTCCCCGTCATCCACTTGGCTGCTGGACCACGGACTACAATCGGTACCTGACCGCAGTGGGGCCTTCCACTGCACATCAGACCTTTGCTGACACCAGTGTCAGCCACGGCTTTGCTAGCCACGCGGAGTGTGAAGCCTATTTGGTCGGGGCCTCTCGACCATGGCCACGGCACTTGGATTAGCTCCTCTCAGTCGAGAGGAGGTCGAGGGGCTTGCTTCCCAGGTGGCGGCTTCTCGAGTGGGCAGTTTACCTGGACTATGGCTTCCTTTTCAAGTGGAAGGGGAGGAAGTCGACACCATCGGAGTTTGCTACCTGATCTACGTCAGAGCGGGTGGCTTCATGATCATTTTTCCAAAAGCCGAAGTTTTTCAGGAGCAGCTATCTATGTTGGATCAGGCTGGGGAAGACACCGTAGCCTACAAGGAGGTGATGGTGAATGGGGCTACCTTTCGAGGCCGGATGCTTCGTCAGCTGGAAGGTGTGTTGGCAGATCTACCTTGGTCTGCAGTTCGCAACTTTGTGGCAGCTCAACCCATTCGCAGTGCCCTCCTAAAGAACCTCAACTATGTGCAGTTCGAGTCCGACGGCGTTCCATGTCGAGCCGCCGCCAGTTCAACCCTCGATGCAGCAAACGAGTGGATTCAGCATGGTTTGGATTCAGACACTGCTCAGGACTACTACACTGGCACCGAGCTGGAGCCAGAAATGGTTCCAGATGGGGAACGACCTGGTGGCGGCGACGATCCAGATCCTTCTGTGGTGACTACTTTGCTGGCTCGTGTGGCGGAGTTGGAAGCAGCTTTGGCACGGAAGACCGCAGGGACATCCTACGTCCCGGCTACTGCAAAGGCAGCACCAACTCAGCAGCCTCCCCCTGGAGGCGGTCAAGGTTTGTTTGCTGGAAAGGCTGCAGGAGATGGACAGCCTGCAATCAATTGGGACAGACTGGAGCGTTTGGCCGGGCCACCCCCGGGAAAACAAACAGGCATGGCCAGGCAATCAACCTTAAAGCCCTTGGTGGAGCAGCAGGACAACGTGTTGGCCGAAGTGGAGAAAGAAGCAGCCGACCCAACCACCGCAGATGCCATTTTGGGAGCTTTGCAGCAAACAACTCAAGATCCCGTACAACAACTGATGGTGGTTCAGCTGCAGCAAAATGCTGCTCTTCTTCAGGCTCTGGTCAAGACCAACAAGAACCAAGATCCTCTGGTGGGTGCTCTCAGCGGAGGAGGGGACAGCGGGTCAGGCAGTTCATCCGGCGTCAAAGGATGCATAGCCCGCGACCTGTATGTGAAATCGTCCCAGGATCTTGTGAAGCTGGGCGAGATTGTCAGGGCAAATGCTCTCCAGGAATTGGGGATGAGTCCGGCGAGAGAAGATGGGCAGGTGATGAAGCGCTATGTGGAACGGCGGATGCCGTTGTTGGAGCATCGCCTTTTGTCGCACTACGCGGTGCTCATAGCAGAGGGGTGGGACATCGCCTACCAGTCAGGGAATGCAGAGATGATCGGCTTCCTCGCCAAGATGGCCATGTTCACCGAACAGACTGCGTTGGATGGGGGGAAGCTCCAACTGAGCTGGCTTCTCACAGGATTCAGCGAGCCCAACCGGGCGATGATGTTTGGTCGCAATGCAACACCCGGCCTCAAGCCGTTTTGTCGACTGGCGTCAGCCTCGTGGATCACCGCGAATCTTGCCTATCTCAAGGACCTGGACTATGCCGAGAGCAGGTTGACAGCTTTAGGAAAAGGAAAGGAAATCCCAAAGCCACCTCCAACCAAGGAGGAAACCGAGGATCGTCGCATCAAGAAATGGGAAAAGGCCAAGGCGAAAGCGAAGAGCCGAGCAGCCGCAGCAGAAGAGCTCAACGCCACAGCCTGAAGCCTGAAGCCATAGATAGCCTTTTTCGTGTGGACCAACCCCAGCCATCTATAAGTGTGGGAGAGCACGGTGACTTGGATTCTTCGGATCAATCATGTCAGGAACCCTTTTCACCTAAAGTTCCCCCCGTAGACCATAATGTCAAGGATGCATTAGGGCCACTCGATAGAGCTGATACTCCTTTTGATCCCGTAACCTTAATTCAGTCAGCATGTGATAGTCTTTTGAGTTGCAACACTGGTTTGTCATGTTTCGTTAAGCGAAGCCTGCAGCCTTCCCGAACCGTGCAGGGAGAGGAATCCTCCTCCCTTTGGCCTGTGCCCCCACCTAGGTGGCGATGGTCAGGCGAAAATCTTGGAACTCGGCGTCGGAAGCGACACCGCCTTTTTGCAGCACGGCACCGGCTCTTGCAAGTGATCATTGGTGCCTTGAATTGGGAAACCCTTGGGCATCCGAAAGAGCCTCCGCCCCATGCATGTCTAGGTTCAAAGATCTCCCGCAAACAGCATGAGATCATAGAACGCCTGGAAGGCCTAGTTGTTCATTTTTGCGATTTAGGCGTTTTCACTGGTGGTGATCTTGGCAGATCTTTTGAAAAGTTTCAAGATGTTTTGCAGTGCATTCAGGAACTACCCTTGTGTAAGCTAGGGGTCGAGGACCTTCATCAATTAGCCTTGCATGTTCAGTTTGGTTTGAACCCTTATGACAGTCATTTTTCTCGAGCTGGCAAAGCCGAAGACCCACCTCAGCAAGCAAAAGCTGAGAGCCATCATCACTGTGGTACAGAGACCGACGTTCGTGTGGAACGGTTGATGCACCTTTCACGCCCGGTCGAGTCTGATCGCATTAAATGGGAAAACCCTCCTAGTTTCGACGCCTCAGCTTATTAGAGTAATCCCTTAGTTCGTGCAGCCTTTGAAGACCCAGAAATTCTCAGGAAGCCTAAGCATGAATGGCCGTCTTTTCGACCAGCCAAAGTTCACTGCGATAAAGGGGAGTTGCTCAAGTTGGCTAAGAGGTGGGATGATTTAGGAGCCTGTACCTTAGTGCCTGCCCAGAGCAAAAATTTGGACGAAGCAGTAGGATTGTTTTGTGTGCCTAAAGACCAGCAATACGACCGCCTTATCATAAACCCAAAGGTTATTAATAGTCGGATGGATAATATCAGTGACTTTACTAAGAGCCTCGCACCTGGGGCTATGTTAGGGTTGCTGCATCTCGAAGCCCATGAAGCATTCAGGTTTGCTGCAGATGACCTTTCAGACTATTATTACACCATAAAAGTTTCTGATAAAAGAGCCCATAGGAACGCTATCAGGCATGTGTTTGCCGCTTCCGAGTTGTCGCACTTAGCATGTTTTGATAGGAACGCCCCACACACCCATTATCTGGTTGCTTTAAAGAGTCTCGCTATGGGAGATAGTCTTGCGGTAGAGGTTGGTCAGCAGAGTCACTACAATGTTTTGAAGAAGCTTTGTGGGGCTATGCGTCCGGGGGAGGTTTTGAAGTATAGGGAGCCCTGCCCTAGGAGTAACTTTGTGGAGTTGTTAGCCATCGATGATCATGTCGGCATCCAAAAGTTACCTTTAGCAGAAGTTCCTTCAAACCCCCCTCTTAGGGATACTGAAGTTTTTGCCGCTGCTGGAAAAGCTTACCGTAGAGTAGGTTTAGTCCAACATGAAAAGAAGCAAAAGCGTAACTCCACCTCTGGGACGATTTTAGGCAGTGACTTTGATGGGATTCTAGGACGTGTGTGTGCCCCTAGATCTCGTGTCATGATTTTGATTCTTCTTAGCTTGGAAGTTGCCCACCGCGGCACTTGCACCCCAAAATTGCTTAGTTGCCTGGTTGGATGTTGGGTTCACGTTTTTCTTTTCCGAAGAGTGATTTTTGCAGTCATGGATTCAGTGTTTAAGGAAGGCCGTGGAGTACCCCAAAATCGAGTTTTCTGCCTTAGTAGACAGTCCCGAAATGAGTTGCAGATGATGGCGTTGATGGGTCCTTTAGCCCAAGCAAATCTTAGAGTGGATTATCTCCCCTATTTGTTTTGCACAGATGCCAGCCCGGACGGCGGTGCTGTTTGCAGGGCTCATGTGGGCTCAAGTGTCATTCAAGAGCTGTGGCGACATTCAGAGCAGAAAGGGTTTTATACTCGATTGCAATGCCCTGCGTCGGCCTACTTGAGTGAGAAAGGTTTTGACAGTGATGCAGCCCAAAGTTTTGGAAACCACCTTCAAAATGAAGATCAAGAAATTTTTGAACAAATCCCAAGTTCGTTGCAAGAGGGTTTTTTATATGACGTATTGGAAATTTTCAGAGGATCAGGGAATTGGAGCGAATGCCATAGTGAGTTAGGCCTTAGGACCCATGACGGGATTGACTTGGATGGCCAGCGTTTGCGGGTCGCAGACTTTAGCTCGCCAGCAGTGTTTCATGAACTTCGAGCCTTAGCTTGTCGTAGGGTTGTCCGTGAGTGGCACGCCGGAGTGCCGTGCCCTTCATTTGGAACATTGAGATCCCCCCAAGTCAGATCCAAGGCTAAACCTTTTGGTTTCAATCCCAAAGATCCCTATACCCGTTTTCACAACATGCTAGCTCACCGGGCTTGTTTCATTTTGACGTTAGCGGTTATGTACGGCCAGTACATCAGTGTAGAACAACCTGAAGGCTCTCGTTTGTACCTTTTGCATTGTTTCAAAACTCTGATAAAACTGGGGTGCGTTATCAGCCATTATGCTTTTTGTTCTTATGGAAGCGGCTTCCAGAAAAGATCCAAGTGGCTTCACAACAAGCCATGGCTCATCCCTTTGGAAAGCCGTTGTTCGTGTGCTAGCGCTCATTTTGTGATTAAAGGGCATTTTACTAGGGAATCATTGAAAATTTTTGAAGATCGTTGCACCCCGTCCAGTTTAGCAGTCTACGGCCGTGCACCCCGCCCAGGAGAAAGAGTTTCCAGTTACTCTGGCGCATACCCTGTTTCTTTGATGAAACAGATGGCCGAGGGCAGTGTTGCTGCCAAGTCTGGACATGAGGGAAAGATCCCCTATGAGGTTCGGGAACGCAGTTGTCTTGAAGTAGGGCTTAATATAGATCAGATTCTTAAGATAGTTGCCCAAGAAGTGCCTTTTGAACCACGAGTTTTCCACGAGGATCCAGAGTGGCTAGTCGATCTTAGCGAATCTGTCAACTTCCATGAAATGTTCCGTTTTAAATTCCATAAACCTGGTCATATAAACGTGAATGAGACACGGACTTATAAAACCTGGTTGAAGGCAGTGTGCAAGCAGCACGGTGATTGCCGCACAGTGGCTTTGCTGGACAGCCGAGTCACCATAGGCGCTAGTGCCAAAGGTCGATCTAGTTCGTTTGCATTGAGTCGGGTGCTGCAGGGCTCTGTAGCCTACGTGTTAGGTTCAGGGCTTTACCCTGGAAGTTTGCATACAGGATCCAAAAGCAATCGAGCTGACGAACCTTCACGTGGGAAGCCAGTGAGAGGTCCCACCAAAGAGAAGCCTGTTTGGTTGAATGAGCTAGCTGAAGGAAAGACAGCTCGTTTTGACTTAGAGAGAAGAGCAGCCGTTTTCTCTCGCAATCCTGCGAGGTGGCTTCGTTTCTTGCTGCTGTTGTGTGGAGATATTGAGCCTAATCCAGGCCCTGGCCTGGCTCAAGAGCGCCATTATCAACCCCGGGAAGCTTTAGACATGACCATAGGTTTTGCACCGGCCACCGCAGAAAGGATGCAGAAATGCCTGGATGCTTTTCGACGTTGGTTAGAGCAGGAAGCCGAATTGTCTTGGGAAGCTATCACCTCGGATGCTGCAGCAATAGGGGCTGCCCTTCGGGGGTACGGCTTGTTTTGCTTTGAGCGGGGGCTCCCTCGTTACCTTTTTGTCTATGCTATCACAGCCATGCAGGACCAGTATCCATTTTGCAAGAACCAGATGAACATAGCCTGGCAGGTGGACCGAAAATGGCAGGCCCACGAACCTGGGCAGTGTCGAGCAGTTCTGCCACCGTTAGCCATTCGTGCTGCCTTGACCGTAGCAGCCATCTGGAATTGGTTACCATGGGTTGGTTTAGTGCTCCTCGGTTTTTCAGCCATGCTTCACCCCGGAGAAATGCTTTCTTTGACCCGAGCAGATCTTGTGTTCCCCAGAGATGTCGAAGGCGACATGACCTGCCTTTTCGTGCACGTCAGGAACCCAAAGACGGCCCGGTTTGCTAGACGACAACATGGTCGGATAGACGATGGTTTTGCTATCTGGGTTTTAGAGAAGTTGTTTTTCCCTTTGAAGTTGACCGAAAGACTTTACCCTGGAACGGCCCTGCAGTTTCGTAAGCAATGGGACAGTGTGATGCAGCGGCTAGGTATTCCATGCAGACAGTCTGACCGAGGTGCCACCCCCGGAGTGCTCCGCGGAAGTGGGGCGACGTTTTTATATACCCTTACAGAAAACGTTCAGTGGATAGCATGGAGAGGACGGTGGGCGAGAACTCGCACACTTGAGTTCTACTTGCAAGAAGTAGCGGCCCAGCTACTATTACACCAACTGTCACCGATTTCGAAATCTTTGATCCGTGAATTTGACTCTGTTTCTTATGCAGTCCTCTGCTCACGTTTGTCTTGCGGAGCAGTACCAAAGAAGTGGAAATAGCTCTTCGATGCAAAGTTCAAGTTCAGCAGTGATTTTTTGAAAGAAGGTGGATGGAAGTGTTTTGCTGTGGCCACAGTGTCATAGCTTGTTTTTCTCTGTGAGCAGAGGAGCTTGGGAAGCCTTGGTTGAGTCGGGAAAAAGGAAGGGATGTATATATATATATATATACAGACATGCTAGTATACCTAAACGTCCGTCTACTATGTACATCTATCTATGTACCATCTTTTTCGTGATGGCTGTTGATCCCTTTTTGTATGCACTGCTTGTTTTTCAGGGATTCTTGTCTGCTTTGGTGTGCAGGTTCTTCCTTCCAAGAGCCGTGATTCTGCCGATGCCCTTGGCGGATTCCGACGTTTGGCGCTGGGCATTGGTCCAGGTCTGCGATTGCGGGGAGCCAAAAGATACCACGATCACGGCGAAAGAAGTCGTTGTCTCTTGGGACGGCGAAGCCAACACCTGGCCTGATTATGCCAGGAAGGTGAGGCTTCAGTTTGAGAAAACGGCGGCTCACAAACGCCGGCAGCTGGGTCCAGAACTAGCCAGCAGATTGACGGGTAGAGCGTGGGCTGTAACACCCTCCCTTGATCACAAGCTCCTCAACAAGCGCAACGGGGCCAAATACCTGTTACGCTTCCTTCGTGACCGTCTTTGCAGGACGGCAATCCCAGATGCTGGTGCAAGGTTGGAGGACCTGTTGATCAGGTTGAGGAGACCACTGGGCATGTCTATGGCTCAATGGTCGAACGAAGTTCTTGAGACCTACCGGAAGGTCCAGCGAGCACTTGTTCGAGCGAGGCATCAACTGCAGATTCGTCATGGTGGAGCTGGACACGGAGGACCTCAACATGGCAGTTTGACGAGCTCTCCGAAGAAGACTAGTTCTGAACCTGCAGCTGAACCGCCTTCACCAATGAGAAGGGGTACACCAACTTCGGCAACTTCGGCTCGACGCCAAGGTCTACATGGTGAAGAAGAAGAAGGTGCTGGCGAAGATCTACGTCAGGACGAAGGAGGATATGCACGGCTACCTCAAGAAGATCCTGATAACCGAGAACCTGATGGTGGAGGTGAATGGTACGAGCCCTACTACACCGAAGAGGAGTGGAGAGAATGGAGGAAGCAACGGAGATGGCGAGACGATGATGAATCATCCTCTGGCGAAGATCTTCCATGGGATGAGTTGGAGGTTGAAGACATCCAGGTCTTGCCAGATGAAGTTCTGGGTTGGCTCTTACTTCGCCGGGCCAACTTGAGTGCAGCCAATCGTCTCGCAGTGCAGTCCAGCGTCCAGAACTCCCTCTTCTTCAAGGACATCGAGAATGCTCTTCGTGACCAAGAAGAAGAACTGATGTTGGGTGATTCTCAACGTCATAATCACCCTCGGCGAAGAACCTACTGGGTAGAAGAAGAAGGCAACTGGGGTCTTCTTGCAACTCCCGAAGATGGTTTGGAAGAGTTGAACTGCGAGGTGCATTGGGTTGGTTCGCAACTACCTGCTGAAGTATATGATCCCGGTGAGGCGAACTATGAGGATGACGAGATCTACTGGTCTTTGGAGCAAGATGGGTGGCATGGCTATGCTATGGACCAGAGCGGTTTCTGGTTGGAGACTGACGGCTATGGCACGTATTGGACTATGGAAGATGATCCATGGGAAGGCCTTTCTCCGGAGCAGAACAAGGAGTTGGAAGAAGCCTATGCAGTGTATGAAGGTAAGGCCAAGACCTTCATGCAGAGCCGACAGTTCCAGAAGGCGAAAGGAGCCAGCCGAGGCTTCTACCCTTTGAGGATGATGAAGGGTAAGGGGAAAGGCAAAGGCAGCAAAGGAAAGAAAGGCAAGGGCAAGGGCAGCTTCTCTACATCACCGACGGCGTCTACTACCAGACCTCTCTTTGCAGCGCAAGGACAACATGGTGGTGATGATGTCATGAGTGTGGCACCCAACCAAGGTGGTTGCTTCATCTGTGGAGATCGTGGACATGGATGGAGAAACTGCCCAAAGAGAAGTGACAATCCATCTACTTCGTCGTCTGGTGGAAAAGGGCATCGCAAAGGCATGTTCTGGGTGGAGTCCTTGACACCCAGTAACCTGTCGAGTTTCTACTTGATGGATGAGCTGGACACCCAGGAGATTGACGATGCAGAGACTGAGACGATTGCCGAGATCTACATGATGAGTGGTGGCCAAGAAGACTTGGTCCAAGATACCTCAGGTTTTGGGGTACTAGACATTGGAGCCACGGAAACTGTGACTTCACTCGAGGCCTTGGAGAAGCTCATCCATCTTCGAGGACAATGTCAAGGTGAAGTTCAAGACATCCGAGTCGTGGCTGGAGGACGAAAGCCTTTCAGATTCGGCAACGGAGAAGCAAGGACGAGCGAGAGTTTCATCCTCTTGAAACAACACCTTGGCCAGAAGACTGTCTTGTTAGGGATGTATACCCTGAACGTGGCAAAGGTGCCAATCCTCATCGGTGTCAAAACGCTGACCAAGCTCGGTGCAATAATAGATGTTCGGGGCCAGTTCATGGTGCTGACCTCGGTGAATGCAGAGGTGAAAATTCCCCTCAAGAAAAGTGTGTCGGGCCACCTCTTGGTGGACCTGACGAAGAATTGGCTCGAAGAGTGCCAGCCCTTGTCAAGACAACCTCAACCTTCTGCGAGTGGTGTCTATATGGTTGCGGCTGCTGAAGACGGTCGTAGTGTTGAAGAGGCAGAGGTTTCAAGGTCAGCAGTCAACTTCGAGGTGATGTCACTTTCAAGCCTGTGTCAGTTGCTGCAGTCAAGTGAACCACACATGGATGTCATGATGACAACTCATGATGAAAGTTTGGAAGTAGAAGAACAAGGTGAAAGAGTTTTGGAAGAAAGCTTGGTCCTGACCGTGAATGATGGTCGTGTTTGCAACTTGGCTCAAACAGATCAAAGGATGCGAGATCAAGCGATTGATGCCCTAGCTCGTGGTCACCTTACTCCTCCAAGAAGCCATGGCGCCCAAGAAGAAGATGTTGGAGAAACCACCGAAAGAGGAGATCTACGACTACAACCGGACCATCGGTCCGCAGACCTCGGACCCGAGGTGCAATGGACCTCCGCGCCATGGTCAACACGAGGCGGAGGCCATGGGACCCGGCTCTCACTCGGGTCGGAACAAGTTTGCCGAGTGGACGGCATGTCGTCACTGCCATCTACGGTTAACCTACACACCCGCTTTCGGGTGTCACGGGTTGAGCAGGAAGGCAGGCCCTTTGGCGACCGACGTCGAGGCCCAGATCAAGATCCACAGTCCTCAGAAGGGCAGCGAGTTGTTGAAGGACAGGACTGTGGGGCTAGAGGCGGCAGAACGTTCACTTCAACAACGGCTCGAGGTGATCCAAGCACAGAAGAAGAGCTATCAGGAGGTTCAGGACCGCAAGAACCAATCCAAGGTCAAAGACCTCCAGGGATACCCCGGAGTCCAGACCTCGAAGGCTCCTACAGCCCTTCCTTCCGTGAAGAACGAGATGGCCGAGACTCCAGGTCGCAAAGCACGGCGCCCGGAAGAGACAGCCGAACATCTGGAGTATCAGAACAGAGCTCAGGTCATCAGCGACGAGGAGGAAGAAGCATGGTCAAAAGTGAGTTCGCCCTCAAAACCGTGAAGGAGGAGATCTCAGATGGGAGCCAAGGTCCTTTGGGACCACACGACATTGCATGCACTACGTCGCCACAATTGACTTCTGGCGAAGATGAGACTGAGAATTTGGAGACAGGCCACATCGAGAATGACCTGGCCTACTATGAGCAGGAAGAGCACTTCAAGCACCACTTTGAGTATGACCCGGTGGAAAAGTATGTCAAGGTGATGGAGGAAAAGTCCAAGGTGGTGTTCGATTCAGAGGACTACCAGGATGACGGACTGGCCTTTAACGCCTTTGATGTTGGAGAACAAGATGCAAGGAGATTGGATCCTATGGATGGAGCCTATATCCTCCAAGTGGCAGAAGATCACCTTCAGGAGATTGAGGATATCTTTCTGGAGCTTGGTCTACAACGGAAAGATCGACCTCACAGTGTGATGGAACTTTGCTGTGAGGAGGATAGTGGAGTGACGAAGGCTGTGGAAAGAAGTGGAGGACGAGGAGTTCGAGTGGGACTCTTCAATGGCTGCGATCTGTTGAGGCGATCAGGCTTCAACAAAGCTATGAGTCTTCTGGAAGAAGAACAACCAGATGTGATGTGGGTGTCGATGCCTTGTGGACCAACATCGATGATTCAGGAGCTCAACAAACTTACTCCTGAGTCGGCAGCCAAGATCGAGAAGAAGGTTGCAAAGTCGAAGAAGCTGGCAGGCAAGGCGGTGATTTTGATGGAAAAGCAGTTAGCCTTAGGTGGAGAAGTTCTACAAGAATGGCCTAAGGGTAATCGTGCCTGGGAGTTTGCCAGCATTCGCAACTTTTGGAACCGACGACATCGAGAAGGTCGTTACTACGAAGCTCGAGTGGATGGCTGCATGTATGGTTTGTCCGTGGATGGACAATTGATGAAGAAGCCGTGGATCATCAAAGGGACTCACAGATCCGTATGGCAGCTTCACAACACTTGCAGCGGCGATCATGTTCACACCCCATGTGAAGGAGGAACAAGGACAAGAATGTCTGCATTATACCCACCAGCTATGTGTAAGAGGATAGCCTATGTGGTGAAGCAGATCCATGCCCATCCTGGTCGAGAAGAAGAAGAAGCTCAAGCCTTTCCAGTTGTACTTGGACAAGGAGATCCCGACTTTGACCCTGAGGCTTTGAAGACGGAGACAGATCAGACGGTGATGAAGTGGGCAACCGATTTGCTGAGGCTACACAAGAAACTTGGGCATCCCAGTCGACAAGCCTTTGTGAAGATGTTGAAGGACAGAGGCGCTGACAAGAAGCTGGTGACGATTGCGACGCAACTACATTGTCAAGATTGTGAAGAAGCCTATGTTCCGCCATCTCGGCGGGTGACTACACTGGAGGATGCCACCAAGCTTTGGGAGGTGGTTCAGATGGACAACATGGAGTTCACTGTTGGAGACACGACCTACCACTTCCAGATCATGATTGACGAGGCCTCCAACTATGCGGTAGGAACTTTCTTGTTCAAGCACTCAGTGATGGAGAGCAGGAATGCAACTACTGAGGAAGTCACTGAAGCGGTGATGAGATCCTGGGTGCAGTACTTCGGGTACCCACAGAAGCTCAAAATCGACAAGGAAGGTGCCCATCGTGGAAGAGAATTGGAGCAATGGGCCTTGACAAGAGGGGTTGAGATCGAGGCCATACCTGCCGAAGCACACGGGCAGATAGGACAAGTAGAGAGGCTGATCGGCACTTTGAAGGAAAAGGTGCTACGGTTTCTCAGATCCAGTGACGAGGACCCTACCGTTGCTCTGGCTTCAATGGTGGCAGCTCACAACATGATGAACAACGTGGGTGGTTACAGCCCCATGCAGTGGGTCTTTGGAAGAAACTTTTCAGAGTCAGACAGGTTGCATGGTGATGGTGATGAACTTCCCTACTGGTCGAACATGACAGCAGAGGAGAAGATGAAGAAGACGATGGAGCTCAGAGAGAAGGCAATGGCTTCACATCGAGACTTCACCATCAAGAAGAAGATCCAGATGGCTGAGAACTCAAGGATGCCCACACCAGTTCTTTACCATCCCGGTGACATCGTCTACTACAAGAGACACCAACCACCTGCTGAAAAACGTGAAAGATCCCACCAGCAGTTGGACATTCCAAGAAGAAGAGTGGCAAGATGGTATGGTCCAGCAAGGATTTTGGCCGTGGAAACCAAGAACACCTATGACGGTCAAGTTCGACAACCAAGGAAGATAGCTTGGATCATTGCCAGTGGACGATTGAAACGAGTGACAACTGGACAACTTCGTTTTGCCTCTGAACGTGAAAAGCTGATAGCTGAGGTGGCTGATCCTTTGACTATGCCCTGGACTTTCACCGACCTGACCTGGACCATCAACAAAGGCGAGTATGATGAGGAGGTGGAAGACCCAGTACTACGTTCAGATGCTCCAGGTAGAAAGAAGCCCAGGAAGCGCCGATCAGCTAGCAGAGGAAGAGGAGGTCAGAAGAAACGGGGCATGTCAGATGCCTCACCGTCCACAGAGCTATCTCAACGACGAAGAAGTGAACCTGATCTACGACGACAGCAGTTGGAGACATCGTCTGGGGGTGAAGATGAGATGGAGGATATTCCTCATGCTTCATCTCCAAGCTATGCTCCAACTACACCTGAGAAAGATCCTGAAGAGCTTGAGGATGGAAAGCCCTTCGCAAGTCTTCCAGGTGTGGTAGAACAAGGTGATTGGGATGTTGAGAGACTCTTCGAAGATCCACATTACTTTCCATTTTCAGAACCACAGCAAGGTCCACTTTTCCAACATCCACCTTTTCAACGTGCTCGACAACGTCACGAACACAAAGAACGACCATTTCATGTACAACGCCAAGAACAACTCCAACAAAACCTTCCACTTGTGCCTGATGAGGAACCTGAGTTACTTGTGGAAACTCACCATAAGGAAGGTGAAGTTCACTACTCTGAGGTGAATGCCTTTGAGGACTTGGTCTATGCGGTGACGGTTCCGATCCCGGAGAATGAGGCGGAATGGAGATCCATCGTAAAGGACCCGTCGAAGTTTGTGGCCAAGAAGGTGGCAAAAGGAGTGGAAGTGTCCTGGTCAAAGCTGAGTCCACTTCAAAGAGATGCTATGAATGAGGCAAAGGGGTTGGAAATCAAAGAATGGATTTCCTCTAAGGTGTGCCAAGCGGCAGTCGGCCGCATCCCACCCTCAAGATTGATGAGAATGAGGTGGGTATTGGTCTTCAAGTCGACAGATGACCCGAAGAAGATGAAGGCCAAAGCCAGACTGGTCGTGCTGGGTTACACTGACCCAGACGTAGGCTACGTCAACACCAAAAGCCCTACGTTATCGCGACGTAGCAGACAGATCATGCTTCAACTCTGCACCCACTACGGGTGGGGTTGGTTGAAAGCTGACGCCAAGGCAGCGTTCCTTCAAGGACCTGGCAGTCAACAAAGCCGTCAGATCTTTGGGCAACCGGTGGAGGAGTTGAGACAAGCCCTGGGACTTCAACAAGGTCAAGCTGTACAATTTCTCAAAGCAGCCTACGGGCTCACCATAGCACCCCGGGAATTTTTCATCTACGTGGACCAGATCCTGACAGAACTTGGCATGGAGAGGCTCAAAACAGAGCCGTGTATGTGGAGGTTGAGAGCACCAAGGATCATCAACGGCAACAAAACTATGAGGACAGTTGGCCTTATAGGAGCACACGTGGATGACTTCTTAATAACAGGAAGTGAAAGTTGCCAAGAATGGTGTGACTTCGTGGACAAGTTCCACGCTGCTATGAAGTGGTCGCCGTGGGAAACCACACCCATGGTGCACTGCGGAGTGAATCTATCACGTCTACCAGATGGAGGATGGCATCTTTCCCAGTCAGAGTACTGTGAAGGTCTTGGACAAGTTGAACGTGATGGACATGGCAAGGAGCTCACCAAGAAGGAGATGTTGCAGTGTAGAGCAATTTTAGGTGCAGCCCAATGGAGGGTATACCAAACAGCACCTCACCACGCGGCGAAGCTGAGCCATCTACAATCATTACTACCTCGAGGAGATCGGGGCACCATCGATGAGATCAACAAGTTTGTCCGGGAGATCTTTGGACAGAAGGAGTTGGGTCTCAAGGTGCACCAGTTGGCGGCGGAGACTGTCGATGACCTGGTGGTAGTTGGATGGTCGGATGCGTCTTTGGCAAATCGCATCGATCTCTCCAGCACTGGAGGGATGATCGTCGGCATTGTCCACAAGGATATGGTGGATCAGGGTCGACGTGGCTTTGTGAATGTGGTGAGCTGGGCAAGTTCCAAGCTGAGACGGGTGAGCAGGTCAAGCTTATCCGCAGAGATGCAAGCTATGACGGAAACCGAGCAAGAGGTGATGTACGTCAGAGCTCAACTACGAGAGATGATTGGAGACGACTTGGACTTGATGGTTCCTGAGAACACCATCAAGAAGGCCCGTGGAGTTTTGGTGACAGATGCCAAAGCTCTCTATGATGCAGCATCGAATGGCTCTTTGCAATCCAGTGCGTTTAGCCTCAAGGAGAAGAACACGGCGATTGAGTTGTTGGCCCTGGTGCAGAACTTGGAACGCCAGGAGACCGAGTTGCGATGGGTCAACTCAGATGCTATGCTGGCTGATGGAATGACAAAGCTTTCCAGCCAAGACAGAATTCGCCGATTCCTTGAGGATGATCAGCAGTGGAACCTTCGCTACGATGAGAACTTTGTGGCAGCGAAGAAGCGGAAGAAGATGCCTGCTGAAGAAGAAGAACCAGGTGGACTACGTGATCTGACCTGGCTAGAACTTCTTAAGACAACTCCATAGCCTCAGACAAATCGGGGCATGTGAGTTTTCAAGCTAAATTTGTCTTAGCCTTTTGAGTTTTACCTTGCTACCGCAGGGAACCCTTTGGCCGAAGCTTTTAGCTACAGGTGTTTTGCTGGTCCGAGACGGACCATAGGTCATTTCACTTGGCCTTGCAGGACGTGGCTGAACAGACAGCCCTGACTTGTTTCCTTGGAAGGAAAACCGAAACTGAGTGGCAGCTTGCTTAGCAACTTGTGACTTGGCAGTTTGCTACCGACAGGATGGAGGTGTAGCCCAAAGTGTACAGGTTTCCATTTTCAGGGGGTAAAGCTGAGCTTGATGCAGTGCCATGTTAACCCAAACGTCGTGCCGGATCATTTGGACTTGTGATGTTAGTGCTCTTCCTTTGTGACAGCCTGCTCTGTGGACACAAGAGCTCTGGAATTCAGCTGCATCGACTTCGAGATGACACAGCCTTTCTGTCCTGCTTGTGCATTGCTAGTGGAGGAGCTTTGATGATGAGTGGAGGAGACTGCTGTCCTCACTCTGCTGTGCCTTAGCCACACCAGAACAAGTTTGGTGATTAGGGGATGTACGCTTGATTCCATAAATCATGAATGGAGTGCCTGGGAGTTTACCCTCAAAAGGTGACCTTCTTTAGACTTAGTATCTGTGAATGTCTTTTGAGTCATTTGTATGGGAGGAGGACGGGAAGAGGCAAATGGGACCCTTGCTTTCTTCTGTACCCAGGTAGCCTTGGCCATGCAAGCGGCAAGAGAAGAACCTGCTGTGCATCAAGAACTGGCAAGTGATCCCCCTGTACAAGTGCTAGTTCTTCGTGCAGCCATGAGTACTGCAAAGTGTCGATCGCATGGAGAACAATTCCCAAAAATTGTGAAAGATCGGCAGCAATCTCCACTGATACAAAGTTTGGAGACTTCCTGGAGTGTTTGCGATCTTGAAGATGTGGTTCTTGCAAGACCTGATCGCACACACTTCCAAGAACTTGAAGCTTGCCAACTGCGTCATGCTCAGGGCATTTATGGCCAGAAAGACGATGACCTCCATTTCAGGAAGGACATCGCAGTAGCAGCAGGGGATGAACTCTTAAAAGCAGTGAGAAGAAGCGCAATCAGAAAGTGCCTCAATTTCAATTAAACCTTGAAATGTGTTTGTATGTATTTTTGCACGATTGCAACTACCACGTTTGTTTCCGAACCAGAACTGAACTTCTTATCAAAGCAATGACCGACAATTTGACTTGCTCCCCAGTGTTCCGCGGAGGTACCCAGAGATGGCTTCTGAGGAGAACAAGAAGGTTCTTTTGGTCCTTGCTGCTGGCTGGAACACCGAGGATGGTCAGTATGACTGTTTGGATTCAGATGGTCACTGCTGGCGCAAGACAGATCTAGTTGCTTTGGCTGAGCTATGTGCCCTTAATGGACATCCGTTTTCCTGCTTCAATGCCAAATTCGAGCAGCTGCATAATACTTGCATGGAAGAGCACATTCCGTTTATTTTCCAAAATGTTGGGAGTATCAAGGCTTTGTCACCAAGAGACTCTCCGCCCAGAAAGCCACTTTCAAGTCGCCCATCACAACAGCTTCTGGATTTGTCACGAAAAAGGCCACATGAAAAAACTCAAGCAGAAGAACTGGCAGAAGTCACTGGATTGCCACTGGACACAGCTGAAGGAATCATCGCAGCAGCTGGTGGACTTTCAAAAGCCTTAGAACTGCCAATGTTTCAACCGACTCAGAAATGGCAAGCCTCTCAGGCAGTTGACTTGGATTTGGATTCGGATCACAAGAGTCCCAAAGTGACTAATTCATGCAATTCATCCCTAAATTTGGCACTTGAGGAATTGCTTAGTATGGGATTTTCGCGACTAGCTGCTGAGAATGCCCTACAATGTGCCAATGGAAATCTTTCACAAGCTGTCGAAGACTTGTTGTCGGCGTGAAAAAAAACATAAAAGGGCTATCGGACTTCCAGCAAATTAAACCTAGTTGTTTGTATCATGTATGATATATATATATATATACAGGGTCAAAATGTTCTCGCCGGTGTTAGCTCGGTGTTTGAGCTTTAGTTTCTAAGCTGCCCTTGATTCGTTAGACCTTTACAACGGGGTACGTGCCATTGTTCTCGACACCAAGACATAGTCTCAGATGCCTGCCAACCTAGGCCGCTACCTCAAAATCTTTTTGCAAGTAGCGGAATTGTGGAAACTGCAGAGGCCTGACGTGAAGTTATAAAAAAGCTATCTTAGAAAGGTTGACATCACTTAAGCGAACTTGGAGAGCCGCCAGCATGCTTCAACTGCATTTTGCAACGACTTGTTCTTGCGGGAATTTCACAGGTCCTCGCAAGTCTTCTGGCAATTTGGTTCAGCCAGCGACACAGCCTAGAGGAGACTTCAAGATTCTCGGTTTGGGTGGCTGGTTTCAGCACAGTGGCTAGTCGATACAGGTCGCATCCTATTGTCAATTCATGCCAGGACGTTTGTGAAGCTATACGCCGGGTTCTCAGCCCGAATCTTGCCGGGGCAGCAACGGAGAACGCAATTTTTTAACAAAAGAAATAAATGAGGATCTATATCAAATGGGTACATGATGGCAACAAGAATCTGTCCATCTATAGAATGGACCTATGGACCT